>Ga0256839_1000347_pt1 | contig 59892 bp, 50 predicted proteins | sample 354166metaG_FD_185968 | JGI IMG/M metagenome (GOLD analysis project Ga0256839, IMG submission 185968) | Hydrothermal vent microbial communities from Mid Atlantic Ridge, Atlantic Ocean - 354-166 | ecosystem: Environmental > Aquatic > Marine > Hydrothermal vents | place: Atlantic Ocean: Mid...
GGATGGCTGGAGGGGCTGGAGACCGTCTTTCGACGGCGACGCATCCCCGCGCGTACCGTTGCCGCACCGGCCGGGCTGTCCGAGGCCCAGGCCATGCTCTACCTCCTGGAGCTGGGGGAGTGGGTGGCCCTCTATGCGGCCTGTCTCAACGCGGTGGATCCCGCGGCCCGGGTCCCGTTGGACTTCCTGGCCGCGTGGGACGACCACGGGGAAGGATAGGCCCCTCCCGCAGCCAGGGCCCCAGAGCGAACGGGCAAACCGGGAAAGGAAAGGCGAGACAGGGTACCCTGTCTCGCCTTCTCTCGTCTCAGGCACCCCGGGTAGGATTCGAACCCACGACCACCTGATCCGAAGTCAGGTGCTCTATCCGCTGAGCTACCGGGGCATCCCTGCTTTTTCGGGCCTATTCTAGCACATCTGTAGGGGAAAGGACAATTTTTCTGCCGTCCGGCCCCGGTGGTATCATAGAGTGCTATGGCTCTTCCACCGCCGACACGACCGCATCACTCCTTGGAGGAAGTCCACGAGACCGTCATCGTGCCCAGCACGGGCTCCCGGTGGCGGCGTTGGCTGGCCATCACCGGACCGGCCCTGATGGTCTCGGTGGGCTACATGGACCCGGGCAACTGGGCCACGGACCTGGCCGCGGGCAGCCGCTACAACTACAAGCTGATCTGGGTGCTCCTCATGTCCAACCTGATGGCCGTGCTCCTGCAGAGCCTGGCCGCACGCCTGGGCATCGTCAGCCGCACGGACCTGGCCCAGGCCAACCGGGAGGAGTACCCCAGCTTCATCAACATCCCCCTCTACATCCTGGCCGAGATCGCCATCACCGCCACGGACTTGGCCGAGGTCATCGGCTCGGCCATCGCGTTGAACCTGCTCTTCGGCCTGCCCCTGCTCTACGGGGTCCTGCTCACCGCGCTGGACGTGCTCCTCCTGTTGGTCCTCATCCACTACGGCATCCGCAAGCTGGAGGCCGCGATCTTCGCGTTGGTGGGCACCATCGCGACGGCCTTCCTCATCGAGATCTTCCTGGCCCAGCCGGACTGGGGCGGCGTGCTCCGGGGCTTCGTCCCCTCCCTGCCCGATTCCACCGCCCTCTACATCGCCATCGGCATCCTGGGGGCCACGGTCATGCCCCACAACCTCTATCTCCACTCCTCCCTGGTCCAGACCCGGAAGATCGGCCGCTCGCCCCGGGAGATCTGGCAGGCCATCCGCCTGAACACCCTCGACTCGGCCATTGCCCTGAACGCGGCCTTCTTCGTGAACAGCGCCATCCTGATCATGGCCGCGGCGGTCTTCTACCGGGCCGGGCTCAACCAGGTGGCCGAGATCCAGGACGCCCACCGGCTGCTGGAGCCTCTGCTGGGTACCGCGGTGGCGCCCATCGCCTTCGCGGTGGCCCTGTTGGCCTCGGGCCAGAGCTCCACCATCACCGGCACCCTGGCCGGCCAGATCGTCATGGAGGGCTACCTACACTGGCGCATCCGCCCCTGGCTGCGTCGTCTCCTCACCCGGCTCCTGGCCATCGCGCCCGCGGTCTTCGCCATCCTCTATTTCGGCGAGGACTCCACCGGCGACCTGCTGGTGCTCAGCCAGGTGATCCTCTCCCTGCAGCTGCCCTTTGCCACCATCCCCCTGATCCACTTCGTGGCCGACCGGCGGCGCATGGGGCCGTTCGCCATCTCCCGGCGGCTCCAGATCCTGGCCTGGATCGTGGCCGGGCTCATCGTAGGACTCAACGTGAAGCTGGTCCTGGACGAGATCGGCGGCTGGCTGGCCGCTGCCGGCGCCCAGAGCTGGATCCTCTACGTGACGGTCATTCCCCTGAGCCTGGCCCTGCTCCTGCTGTTGGCCTATGTCACCGTCCGTCCCTGGCTCGACAGCCGTCTGGGCCGGGCCGGCGAGCCTCGAGGCGTGGACCTCCATCCCCTGCCCACCCGCCCGGAGCTGGCCCTGGCCCCACCCCCGCCCTATCGGCGCATCGGCGTGGCCCTGGACTTCGCGGGCGGCGAGGAGCGGCTGCTCAACGAGGCCCTGCGCTTCGCTCCCCTCAACCGGCCCCGCTATTTCCTCCTCCACGTGACCGAGAGCCCCGCGGCCCAGGGGCTGGGCCCGGAGGCCGCGGACCGGGAGATGGAGCGGGACCGGCAGCGGCTGGCCACCCTGGCGCAGACCCTGCAACAACAGGGTCTGCCGGTCAAATGCTACCTGACCACCGGGGATCCGGCCAGCAGCCTGGCCCGGCTGGCCGACGAGCTGAAGCTGGATCTGCTCATCGTGGGTTCCCACGGCCACCGAGGCGTGGCCGACTTCCTCCACGGCACCACCATCGACCGGCTCCGTCACCTGACCAGGGCCCACGTCCTCATCGTCCCCCTGGACCAGGCCCCCGGGGAGGGTGCGGAGCAGAACGGAGGACAGGAAAAAGGGGAAACCGCGGGAGAGAAAGACGCGGAAGAGAAAGAGGGAGCGAACGCCGGAGCCCAGGCCTCGCAGGCGTCGAAGCCGGGCCAGTCCGCAGGGCCGGACGAGAAGGGGGTGTCGGACGCCTCCGGCGCGCCGGGCTCGGGCTGAGCCCGGCCGCATCGTCCCGCATCCCGCTCCGGGTTCATCCCACGCGAACGAGGGCCAACCCCCGGGGCTGGCCCTCGTTGTTCGGCCGCTCTCACGCCCTGCCCGGGGCCCAGGCTCAGCAGATGCGGGGGAGCTGCTCGCCGATCTGCATGGAGACCACCCGGGTGCCGCCGATACCCGTCCTGGCCACCAACATGCCCGGATGCTCCCCTGTGACCTGGCCGATGACGGCCGCCTGCTTGCCCAGGGGGTGGGCCTGCATGGCCCGCAGCACCGCCTCCGACCACTCCTCCGGCACGATGGCCAGGAGCTTGCCCTCGTTGGCCACGTAGATGGGGTCCATGCCCAGCATCTCGCACGCGGAGCGGACCGCGGGGTTGACCGGGATGCGCTGCTCGTCCAGGACGATGCCCACCCCCGCGGCCTGGGCGATCTCGTTCAGGGCCGAGGCCACGCCCCCCCGGGTGGGGTCCCGCAGGGTGTGCACCTTCGGGCAGGCCTCCAGGATGGCAGCCACCAGGCCGTTCAGGGCCGCGGTGTCGCTGCGGATGTCCGTCTCGAAGGCCAGGCCCTCCCGCACGCTCATGATGGCCATGCCGTGGTCCCCGACGGTGCCGCTGACCAGGACCACGTCCCCGGGCGCGGCTCGCTGGGGGCCGATCTCCACGCCCGGGGGGACGATCCCCACGCCGCTGGTGTTGATGTAGACGCCGTCCCCGTGGCCCTTCTCCACCACCTTGGTGTCCCCGGCCACCAGGGCCACCCCCGCTTCCCGGGCCGCGGCGGCCATGCTCTCCACGATCCGGCCCAGCACGTCCAGGGGCAGGCCCTCCTCCAGGATGAAGCCCGCGGTCAGGTAGAGGGGACGGGCGCCGCTCATGCTCAGGTCGTTGACCGTGCCGTTCACGGCCAGCTCGCCGATGTCCCCGCCGGGGAAGAAGAGGGGCTTGACCACGAAGGAGTCGGTGGAGATGGCCAGACGGGCCCCGGCCTGGCCCTGCTCCGCCAGGTCGATGACCGCGGCGTCCCCCAGGCCGGCCAGGGCGTCGTTCTGGAAGGCGGGCAGGAAGAGATGCTTCACCAGCTCGCCGGAGAGCTTGCCGCCCCCGCCATGTCCCAGGATGATGTTGGGGTGGTCTCGGAGAGGCAGCGGGCAGGACCAAGAGCCCAGATCGATGGTCGCCATGGGTGGTTCAGACCTCCAGGGTCATGAAACGGCCGTACTGGTAGTAGGCGGCGCAGGCCCCCTCGCTGGAGACCATGGTGGCGCCCAGGGGGTTCTGGGGCGTGCACTCCTTGCCGAAGGCCGGGCATTCATTGGGCTTGATCAGCCCCTGGAGCACCTCGCCGCTGCGGCAGACCGGCGACTCCTGGGTGTAGATGTCCGCGACGGAGAAGCGCAGCTCCGCGTCGAACTCCCGGTACTTGGGGCGGAGCCGCCACCCGCTCTGGGGGATGACGCCGATGCCCCGCCACTTCCGGTCCACCACCTCGAAGACGTCCTCCACCATCCTCTGGGCCGCGGGGTTGCCCTGGTAGCGGACGGCCCGCTCGTAGGCGTTCTCCACTTCGGCTCGGCCCGCCTCCAGTTGCCGCACCGCCCGCCGGATGCCCTCCAGGATGTCCAAGGGCTCGAAGCCGGTGATGACGATGGGCACCTGGTACTTCTCGGCCAGGGGAACGTACTGCCAGTAGCCCATGACGCTGCAGACGTGCCCCGCGGCCAGGAAGCCCTGGACCCGGTTGGTGGGGGAGCTGAGGATGGCCTCCATGGCCGGGGGCACCAGCACGTGGGAGACCAGCATGGAGAAGTTGCGGATGCCCAGGGCCTTGGCCTGGTAGACGGCCATGGCGTTGGCCGGCGCGGTGGTCTCGAAGCCGATGCCGAAGAAGACCACCTCTTTGTCCGGGTTCTCCCGGGCGATCTTCAGGGCGTCCAGGGGGGAGTAGACGATGCGCACGTCGCCTCCCTGGCTCTTGACCCGGAAGAGGTCCATCTCGCTGCCCGGCACCCGGAGCATGTCCCCGAAGGAGCAGAAGATGATCCCGGGCATGGAGGCGATGGCCAGGGCCTTGTCGATCACCTCCAGGGGGGTGACGCAGACGGGGCAGCCCGGCCCGTGGATCATCTCGATCTCCTCGGGCAGAAGCTGGTCGATGCCGTTGCGGATGATGGAATGGGTCTGCCCGCCACAGACCTCCATGAGCACCCATTTGCGGGTCACCGTGGCCTGGATCTCGTCCAGGAGCTTCCGGGCCAGGGCCGGATCGCGGAACTCATCCAGATACTTCATGTTGCCACCTCCTCGTCAGCCGTCAGTTCCTCCTCCAGCACGTTCAACTCCCGGAAGAGGGCCAAGGTCTCCTGCGCGGACTTCTCGTCCAACTTGGTGATGGCGAAGCCCACGTGGACGATGGTGTACTCCCCCTCCTGGATGTCCGGCACGTAGGCCAGGCAGACCTCCTTCAGGATGCCGTCGAAGTCCACCTTGCCCATGGGGATGCCGTTGTCCTCGTAGATGGCCACCACTTTGCCGGGAATGCCAAGGCACATGGCTCTGCCTCCTGTGGGGTCGATAATTGCGAAAACCGATGCACGAAAGGCTGGAACGATGGACGTCGCGACACGGATCGCCCCCCATCGGGTCATCCCCTCCGGGCCATTCCCTCTTGGAAGGCCGCCACCACCGCCTGTCCCAGGGCCAGCCCGCCATCGTTGGGCGGGACCTGCCGGTGGGTCAGCACCTGGAAGCCGTCGCCCCGGAGCAGGGCCACGGTCCGCTCCAGCAGGGTGACGTTCTGGAAGACCCCGCCGCTCAGGGCCACCTGGCCCAGCCCCGTCTCCTCGCGGATGGTCTGGGCCAGTTCCCGGATCAGCTGGGCCACGCCGTTGTGGAAGCGAGCCGCGATGACCTCCACCGGGACGCCGGCCCGCAGGTCCGCTACGATGGCCTGGATCACCGGCCCGGCGTGGAAGAGATCCCCGGCCCGGGCGAAGGTGTAGCAGCCCGTCTCCTCCGGCGGGGCCAGGGCCTCCAGCTCCATGGCGGCCTGGGCCTCGTAGGTCACCCGCTGGCGTACGCCTACCAGGGCCGCCACCGCGTCGAAGAGGCGCCCCATACTGCTGGTGGGCACGGTCTGGATGCCCCGGGCCAGCTGCTGGGCCAGGATGCGCCGCTCCGGGGGTGGGCAGGCCGCCACCGGGGGCAGCTCCTCCTGCCAGTCCACGCCCGCGGCCCAGAGATGGGCCAGGGCCATGCGGTAGGGCCGCTTCACCCCCGCGTCCCCTCCGGGCAGGGGCACGTAGGCCAGGTGGGCCACCCGCCGGTAGCCCCGGTAGTCGGCCACCAGCACCTCTCCGCCCCAGATGGCCCCGTCCGGCCCGTAGCCGGTGCCGTCGAAGCTGAAGCCGATGACCGGCTCCTGGCCCTCCAGCCCGTGCTCCGCCATGCAGGCCGCGATGTGGGCGTGGTGGTGCTGCACCTGGACCAGGGGCCGCTCCCCCGCGTGCTCCTGGGCCCAGCGGGTGGAGAGATAGCCGGGGTGCAGGTCGCAGGCCAGGGCCACCGGTTCGGCCCGGAAGATGTGCTGGAAGTGGGCCACAGCCTGGCCGAAGGCCACCAGGGTCTCCAGGTTCTCCATGTCGCCGATGTGCTGGCTCATGAAGGCGAAGGGCCCCTTGGTCAGGCAGAAGGTGCTCTTCAGCTCGCCTCCCACAGCCAGGATGGGGGGCAGCTCCCAGGGCAGCTTCACCGGGAAGGGGGCGTAGCCCCGGGAGCGCCGCACGGGCAGCTCCACGCCCTGGAAGATGCGCACTACCGAGTCGTCGCAGCGGGCGTGGATGGGCCGGTCGTGCATGAGGAAGGCGTCGGCCAGGCCGGCCAGCCGCTCCCGAGCCTCCTGATTCCCCACGACGATGGGCTCGTCCGAGTGGTTCCCCGAGGTCATCACCAGGATCGGCGGCGCCTGGCCCTCCTCCCCGGTCAGCAGCAGGTAGTGGAGGGGGGTGTAGGGCAACATGACCCCCAGGAAACGGTTGCCCGGGGCCACCAGGGGGCTCAGGGGGCTGGGCTCCCGCTTGGCCAGGAGCAGGATGGGCCGCTCCCGGCCGGTGAGCAGGGCCTCCTCCTGGGGGGAGAGGTGGGCCACGCGGCGCACCTGGGCCAGGTCCCGGGCCATGACCGCGAAGGGCTTGTCCACCCGCCCCTTGCGCTCCCGCAGCCGGGCCAGGACGGCGTCCTGGGTGGCGTCACAGGCCAGGTGGAAGCCCCCCAGCCCCTTCACCGCCAGGATCCGCCCCTGGGCCAGGAGGGCCTGGGCCGTCTGGATGGGCTCGCCCGGGATCCGGCGGCCGTCCCCGCTCTCCAGCCAGACCTGGGGGCCGCACTCCGGGCAGGCGTTGGGCTGGGCGTGGAAGCGCCGGTTCCCGGGATCGTCGTACTCCGCCTGGCAGGCCGGACACATGGCGAAATCCGCCATGGTGGTCAGCGGCCGGTCGTAGGGGATGTCCCGGATGATGGTGAAGCGGGGGCCGCAGTTGGTGCAGTTGATGAACGGATAGCGGTAGCGCCGGTCCTGGGGGTCGAAGAGCTCTTGCAGGCAGTCGTCGCAGATGCAGACGTCCGGCGAGACCAGGGTGCTGGCTGCGGGCTGGGCCTGGCTGTGGACGATGGTGAAGGCCTGGTCGTGCTGGGCGGGGATGGCCTCCACCGCCACCCCTTCGATGTGGGCCAGGGGCGGGGCCTGCTCCTCCAGGGCCCGGCGGAAGGCATCCAGGGCCTGGGGCGGCCCCTCCACCTCGATGAAGACGCCCTGGCTGTCGTTCCCCACGAAGCCGGTCAGGCCGTGTTCCTGGGCCAGGCCGTAGACGAAGGGGCGGAAGCCCACACCCTGGACCACGCCGGTGACCGTGAGCCGGCGGCGCTCCCGGGGATGCAGTTGCAGGGCCTGGGGTTGGGTGCTCATGTCACGACGTTTCGGAACGGAACCGGGCGGTTCGAGACCAGTCAAGGGGAAACCTGGATCTGCCAGATCATCACCCGGTTGTTGCCGGAATCCGCCACGGCCAGCCGCTCCCGGTGCAGGTGCAGGCCGTAGGGCCAGCAGAGGGTCTCCCGGGTGACGGTCTGCCAGCGGTTCTCGCCGTTGGCCTGGAAATCCGGCTGGCCGATGACGCCGTCCGCGGGATGGAAGGCGCCGGACGTCGGGGGATCACACCAGAATAGTACCCGATTGTTGGCCGTGTCGGCAACTGCCAGGAGGCCGTGGTCCAGGGAGATGGCGTAGGGGAAGCGCAGGCGCTGGGCCCCCTGGGGACCGTAGGGCCACTCCCCCGCGCGGGTGAAGTCGGCCTGGCCCAGGACCAGATCCCCTGGGCGGTCCTGGGTGGGGGGTGGGGTCCAACCCAGCACTCGATGGTTGCCGGCGTCGGCCACGTAGAGGGTCTTCTCGGTCCCGGCCACATCGTGGGGCCAGCGGAAAGAATCCCCAGACGGGGCCCCGCCCCGGTTCTCCTCCCCTTCCTGGAAGGAGTCCTGCCCCAGGAGCAGGTCCGGGGGTTGATCCGGCTCGGGCAGGCCTCGCCAGCCCAGCACCCGGCGGTTGCCTGTGTCCGTCACGTAGAACCAGCCGTGGATGAAGCCCAGACCGTAGGGCCAGTAGAGGCCCAGCTCGCTGATGGGCCCGCCCCGATTCTCCGTCACCTGGCGGAGATCCGCCTGGCCCAGCACCTGGTCCGGGGGCGTGTCCGAGGCCTGGGGCACCTGCTCCCAGACCAGGACCCGGTGGTTCCAGGCATCGGCCACGTAGAGCCGCCCACCGAAGACCCCCACACCGGTGGGCAGGTAGAGCCCTCGTTCCGGCCCCCGGCCACCCGCCTGGGGTCCCTCGCTGTGGAAGTCTGGCTGGCCCAGGACCACGTCCGCGGGGGCGTGGTCCTCCGTGGGGGGGCCGTGCCAGATGAGCACCCGGTGGTTGCCCGAGTCCGCCACCACCAGCAGATCGTCGTCCAGGTAGACGCCCCGGGGCGCGTACATCTGGGAAGGGGTGGGCGCGGCGTCGGGCAGGGCCAGGCCGCCGGGCGCGGGCGCGCCCAGCCAGCAGAGGGGCTGGGCCTGGACCGTGGGGCGAGGCGCCGAGCGGGAAGGAGCGAGGGACATGGTGGGATCCTGTTCCAGGGGCCGATCACCCGGGGCGGACCCAGATGCGCCCTTCCTGGATGCGCAGGGGGAAGGGTTCCAGTTGGGCCTGGGGCGCGGTGAGGCATTCGCCGGTGGTCACGTCGAAGCGGAAGCCGTGCCAGGGGCAGGTGAGCACGCAGGACTCGACATCCAGCATGCCGCCATCCAGGGGCAGGCCCTGGTGCGCGCACTGGTTGCGGTAGGCGTAGAACTGGTTGTCCAGGTTGACGATGAGGATGCTCGTGTCCTCCGTGTCCATGCGGTAGGGGACGCCCGGCTCCACCGCTTCCACCGGGGGGCCCTGGAGCCAGCCCGCGTCCATCCCCGCCCCGTCCACGGCGATCTCCTCCGGCAGGATCAGGCCCGAGACCGGATCGTCCGGCACCACCTCCACCCGCTGGATCTGGGGCACGTGGGTGGTCAGGGCCTCCTGGACGCTCTCCCGCAGGGTCACCGCGGAGAGGGAGCAGCCGTTGCAGGCTCCGTGGAGCCGCACGAAGGCCGTGTCCCCTTCCACCCGCACCAGCTCCACGTCCCCGCCGTGGGAGCGCATGTAGGGGCGGACCATCTCCAGGACCCGGGCGGCCTGGGTGGCCACATCCGCGCGGACGATGCCGTGCATGGCGAAGAGGGCGTAGACGCTGGGCTCGTCCACCAGCTCGAAGAGGAGCTCCTTGCCCCGGGGATCCGCCTTCAGCCGCTGGACGATCTGGGTCAGCCCCAGCTTGTGGAAGGCCTCGATGGCCCGTTTCAGGTCCAGGGCCGCGGCTCGGGCGGGGCCATCCAGCTTCATCACCTGGGCCAGGGCCTGGTCCACCTGCTGGGCCAGGCTCTCCAGGTCCATCTCTGCGGTCGTGGATGCGTCCATGCTCATGCTGGGCCTCCTGTCATCCTGGGCCTTCTTTTCAGGTTGGACCCTCGGTGAAGAGCACCTCCTGCTCCAACATCTCCGTCACCTTGCTCCGCAGCAGCTCCCCGAAGACCTGCTTGGCCAGGGCCACCAGCAGCTCCTCTACCCTGTCTGCCTGGGGGAGAGGGGCCGTCAGCCGGCGCTTGGCCAGGGCCTGGAGCACGAAACAGGCGCCGGCCGGGTTGGCCAGGAGGAAGTCCTGGAAGAGGGCGTCCACGAAGTCATCCAGCCAGACGCCTGGGCCATTGGGCGCCGCCCGCAGGCGCTCCAGGGCCTGGGCCGGCCCCTGGTTGCGCTGGATCAGCCGGTCCACGAAGCGCTCCGCGGCGGTCATGAGGAGGAAGTCAAACTGCTGGCGTTGGTGCAGTTCCATGGGACGGGTCGATCTCCGGGTAGCTCTGGGTCGGTCTCAGTCGGCGGGCTCGGTGGGCTGGATCGGGGCGGGCTGGCCGGTGCGGGCCTGGATCTCGGCCAGGGTCTCCTGGACGGCCGCGGCCGCGTCCAGCTCTCCGTGCTCGCGGAAGAGGGTCAGGGCCTGGGTCAGCTTGGGCACGGCGTGGACGAAGATGCCCAGGTGGGCCAGGGCGTTCCCCTGGTTGGCCAGCAGCCGGGCGTAGCCCAGGGGATCCTGGGCGGGATCCCGCACGGCCAGCAGCTCCTCGTAGAGCTCCACGGCCTGGGCCAGGTTCTCCCGGGGGTGGGCGGTGGGCAGATGCTGCAGCGCGTTGGCCAGGTTCAGCTGGGCGCTGGCCCAGGCCTCCGGATGGGTGGTCCGGTCGTAGACCTTCAGGGCCTCTCGCAGGGATTGGACGGCGATGGCCATGCGCAGCTGATCGCTGGCTGTGGTCAAGGGCATGGCCAGGTAGGCCAGGGCCAGGTTGTTGTGGGCCAGGGCGTAGAGCTCCGGCTGCTCCTCCCGGGTCAGGGTGAGGAGGGCCGTCTGGTAGCATCGGGCTGCTTCCAGCAAGGGCCCCCGGCGTCCGTCGGCCATCTCCTGGTAGAGGATGCCCAGGTTCAGGGCCATCTCCGCCCGGACCTGGGGCAGGGCGTCGTCCGGGATGAGGGCCAGGGCCTCCCGGTAGTGGAGAAGGGCCTGGGCGTCCGGGCCCTGCCAGGCTCGTCGGGCGTCGGCCAGGGCGGCCAGGAGCTGGCCAGCCAGGAGGGGCGAGGTGGGTCGGGCGGCCTCCACCGCCTGGGTCAGCAGGGCCACCGCCTCCGGGAAGCGCTGGCCTTCCAGCTGGTGGGCGGCCTGGGCCATGAGGACGAAGGCCCGCCGCTCCGCCTGGGCCCTCTGGGGCGCGGGCGGCTCGTCCAGGATCCCCTGGGTGTAGGCCACCGCGTCCAGGAGCTCCCGCAGCTCGCCGGAGAGGGTGGGGGCCAGGGCCGCGTAGGCCGCCGGGGTGGGCGCCAGAGCGAAGCGGTTGTAGCGGCTCACCGGGCTGGGGTCCTGGCCCAGGGCGGTGAGGGCCTGCTCCGGTTTCCCGTCCAGGGCCAGGGCGAAGAAGCGCCAGGGATCCGGCCAGCGCTGGGGTCGCCGCCCCTGGAGCAGGTGGCGCAAGGCCTCTTCGCCCTCCTCGGCCGGGGGCAGGAGGAGCGGGTGGGCTGGGGGCGGGAAGACGCCCAGAGGCTGGGGTGTGGGAATGGTATGGGCCATGGCTGGGCACTCCTCCGGCGTCACAGACCGAAGGGCGGCTGGGCGAGGTCGCGCTCCGCGGCTCGTTTCATCCAGCTGGCCGCGATCTCGGCCAGGCGGCGGTTGGAGTAGTCCTGGATGCGGTGGCGCACGGCCTGGAGAGGGGGTTCCTGGTGGGGCTCCCAGAAGCCCACCTCCATGTAGACCACCCAGCGTCCTCGTTCCTCCACCACGGACATGGCCACGTAGGTGGCGTTACGGGTGGGAAAACCGCTCATGTTGGGCCTCGGTTCGGGCAGTGGGTGGCTGGGGCAGGGCCACCCGCAGGGCGCCTTGGCGGGCGTCCCAGAAGGCGGGATAGTCGCCCGGTGGCGTGTCCGGCGGCAACACCTCCCAGATGAGCACGCTCCGATCCCCCTGGGGGTTGCGCTGCTTGAGGAGCAGGCCGCCTGCCTCCCCGCCCCGCAGGGGCAGCAGCCAGAGCTCCCGGCCCCGCACCAGGGCCACCAACACGTCCTGGGGGAAGTGCTGTCGGGCCAGGGTGGCGGGGATGTGGAGATAGCCTTGGGGCGTGATGCGTACGTTCATGGGCGGGGTTCGGGTCTCGCGAGCTCGGCCAGGAGGATCTGCGCCAACCGTTCCATGGCAGCCTCCACCGGCGGGGAGAGGGGCGCGCCGAACTCCAGCCCGCCGGCCTCGATGAGGTAGACGTCGATCTGTTGGGGGTAGTCGTCCTTGAGGAGCCAGCGCGCGAAGGCCAGGGCGTGATCCCAGCGGAAGGCGTGGAGGTGGATGCCCTCCAGGGGTGGGAGCTGCTCCAACTCCGCTCCGGGCACCTTGTAGAGGGTGCCGGGGGGCTGGCCGGTGCGGCAGGCGTCCACCAGGATCACGTGGCGGGCGCCCCGCATGCGGAAGGCCACGTCCATGCCCGCGGTGCCCCCGTCCGCCACCTGGACATGCTCGGGCAGTCCCCGTTCCAGCAGGCGCCGCACCAGGACCGGGCCCACCGCGTCGTCGCCCCGCAGCAGGTTGCCGCAGCCGATGACCAGGGTGTCCACTGGCTGTCCGTACATGGCTCTCCCTGTCTGGCCTTCCAGAACAGAGAGGCACGGGCTGGGGAGCCCCAACCCGTACCTCGGGACCTCCGGTTCTCCTGGACGGGCCTCTGGGGACCCATGCCCCGGCCGTCAACAGACGCCGTTGACCTGGAAGCGGGCCAGTTCCTTGCCCGTCCTCGCGTCGTAGGCATGGACGGTGCAGACCAGGCAGGAGTCGAAGCTGCGGGCCACGTGGCCCAGCTCCACCGGGTCCTGCATGTCCGCGATGGGGGCGCCGATGAAGGCGGTCTCCATGGGGCCCCGGACCTCCTGGCTGTCCCGGGGGCCGATGTTCCAGGCCGTGGGGGTGATCACCTGGTAGTTCTCGATCTTGCCGTCCTTGATGACGATCCAGTCGGCCAGGGCGCCCCGGGCCGCCTCGGTGGCGCCGAAGCCCTTGCCCTCTGCGTGCTCCACCGGCTTCACGTAGAACTTCTCGTGCAGGTCGATCTCGTCCAGCCACTTCCGGGCCAGCTTGTAGTACTTGGCCGCCTCGTGCATCCGGGCCAGGACCCGGACCATGACGCTGGGGCCGATCTGGTTGATCACGTTGTGGAAGAGGGGATCGTAGTCCTGCCAGGGCTGGGGATCCGGCTTGCCCGCGATGACCTGCCGGGCCAGGGGGCCGGCCTCCAGGGGGATGGATCCCTTGCCGGGCACGTCGTAGCGGGGGGCCTTGGCCCAGGTGTACTTGCCTTCCCGCCGCCCCTCCTGGGGATCCACCGGCTCGGTCACCCCTTCGAAGGGATGGAGCGCGCCGGAGCCCCGGAAGAAGGCGTGGGTGTGGTCCTCCCGTACCCGGGCCTGGTCGAAGTCGTGGTAGCCCTCGCCGTCGTAGATGCCGGCCCGGTTGATCAGGGCGTGGTTGCGCCCCTCGATGGTGGGGTGGATGTACTCCTCGGGCTGGAAGTAGGTGCCGGTGGCCAGGTACTGGCCGTAGCCTGCCCCGAACTTGTCCAGGCCGATCTCCTGGCAGTAGCGGATGAAGAAGCCGCAGTCCGAGTTGTACTGGCTCTCGTTCTCCTCGACCCAGGCCAGGATGTCGTTCCAGGTCTTGTTCTCCAGCCAGCGGTCCACGGAGCAGCCCAGCCACTGTTTCTCCAGCCAGGCGTCCCGCCACCATTCCAGGATGGAGATGGAGCGGGTCACGTCCGAGAGGGTGGGGCCGCACATGACGCCCCCGGGGATCATGAAGCTGGAGTGGGGCCACTGGCCGCCGAAGATGGCGTAGACCTCCACCGGCTTGGCGGACCAGGTGACGCCGGGCTCGTAGCTGGTGCCCACGAAGGGGGCGAAGCGGCGCACCGCCTCGTCGTAGCCCTTGGCCTTGGCGTAGTTCTTGTTGGTCAGGTCGATGGCGAAGAGGGCGTAGAACCAGCGGGGGATGCTCTGGAGGGTCTCGCAGGCCTGGGCGATGTTGCGGACCAGGGTGGCGTTGGGCGGCACCTCGGTGCGCCAGGCGGTGTCCAGGGCGTAGGCGGCCTTGTAGAGGTGGCTGCCCCCGCAGATGCCGCAGATCCGGGGGGTGACGATGAGGCCGGCCTGGGGGTCCTTTCCCTTCAGGATGATCTCGAAGCCCCGGAACATGGCCGCCTCGGTCCAGGCGTCCACCACCACGCCGTCCTCCACCTTCACCCGGACGTCCAGGTCTCCCTCCACGCGTCCCAGCGGGCTGATGTGCAGATCCACTGCTCTCGTTGCCATGGTAACCCCCTTGTTAGACGACGAACATGTCTTCTTTGGACCACCGAGGGGCCGCGATCCGGGCTGCGGCGGCGTGGGCCATGTAGGTGACGTGATCCGTGCCCGTGGGCACCTCCTTGGGGATGGAGCCGCTGATCTTCTGGGTCTTGAAGACCGTGCCGGGCCGCAGGTCGAAGAAGGGGAACTCCGGCTCGGTGCAGCCGGTGCAGGGCATGCCGGCCCGGGTCTTGGACGACTGGCGGTTCCACAGGATGCGGTTGCAGGGGGAGCGGGTCACCGGCCCCCGGCAGCCGAACTCGTAGAAGAGGCAGCCCTTGCGGGTTCCCTGGCCGAACTCCTCGGTGGCCTGTTTGTACTCGAAGAACTGGACCCGGGTGCAGCCGGTCTGGGTGAAGGACTTGAAGAAGGTGAGGGGGCGCTGCAGATCGTCCAGGGCGATGTCCTTGGCCCGTCCGCTGGCCACCGCCACCAGGATCTGGGTCACCCAGTCCGGGTGGGCGGGGCAGCCGGGGATGTTGATCACCGGCAGGCCCATCTTGGAGCGGAAGTCTGCGCCCAGGAAGCCGCCGTGTTCCCGTTTCAGGTACTGGAGCCCCACCGAGTCTGTGGGGTTGGGCGCGGTGGCGGGGATGCCGCCCCAGCAGGCGCAGTCGCCGATGGCCACCACGATCTGGGCCTGGGCCGCGATCTCGGCCACCCAGTCCTTCATGGGGCGGTCCGCGAACATGTCGTAGCGGCCGCTGCCGTTGGGCCCCAGGATCACCGTGCCCTCGAAGACGAAGATGTCCAGGGGCCGTTCTCCCCGGGCGCAATCCCAGAAGATCTTCTGGGCCTGTTCGCCCAGCTCCATGCCCAGGGAGGGGTGCCAGAGGATCTCGATGCCGAAGTCGGTAACCAGATCCACCGCGCTGGGCTCTTCGGCGTTGAGGAACGACATGGTGTTCCCGCTGCAAGCGCCGCCCTGTAACCACAAGAGTGATGCCATCGAACTCTCCCTCCTCCTACTGTGTCCTGGACTGGGGTCCTGCACTCGGTTTGGCGTGGAACCGCGGGCACGGTTCCCGTGCCATGCTATTTCCCGTGGGGGGAGACGGCCTGCCCCAGACGCCCGCCGAACTCCACCAGGAAGGCCAGGGCCCGACGCACCTCCGGATCCCGCAGGGAACGGAACAGCGTCCAGAGGCTGGGCGGCTCGGGCCGCTGACGGGTGGCCTCGTAGCCCTCCACCAGGGCATTCCCCACCTCGGCCACGATGCCCACGGTCCGGGGCGCGAAGACGCCGGAGCCCATCAGGGCCGCGAACTCCTCCGATTCCAGGACCCGCTGGAGCCGTTCCGTCACCTCCATGAGCTGGGGGATCATCTGGACGAAGACGGGCAGGATCTGGAGGAGCTGGGGCAGGGCCTCGGCCAGGGTGGCCAGCATGGCCACCTCGGCCGTGGGGGCCGTGTCCAGGGCCTCCCGGACGCTCTCGGCCACGTTGTCCGCCACCTCGTCGCCCCGGCGGAGGAAGCTGTCCAGCATCTCCAGGGCGGCGGCCACCAGGTCGATGCGGTCCAGGACCTGGTTGATGGCCTCGAAGGTGGCCGGCTCGCCCAGCCGTCGGTTCAGCTCCAGGATCCGGGGCAAGGAGGCGGTGAGCTCCGGCAGGGCGTCGATGAGGGTGGGCAGGTGCTCGGCCAGGGTCTGGGTGGTCCCGGGAACGTCCAGATCCGGCGCGGGCACGGCCTGCTGCACCTCCTGGATGCTCTCGGAGACGTTCTCGATGATCTCGTCGCCCCGACGCAGGAAGCTGTCCAGGGAGGTGAGGGTCAAGGCCATCACGTCCAGCCTGTCCAGCACCTCCAGGAGCACCGCCGCGGTCTCTGGGTCGTTCAGCCGCTGCTGCAGCCGTTCTTGGGGGGTGAGGAAAGCCACGCCGTTTGTGCTCGCCATCTTGGTTCCTCGTCTGGACTGTTCGAAGTCGCCGCTCGATCCGCTGCCGGTGGGCTCAGCCTCCGGCGGCGGGGGATGCCCTCTTCACCCCAGCCCGCTCCTCCAGGAGTGTCAGCCACGCATCGAGCCGGCCCTTCTTGGCCGCGGTCTCCACCACAGGCACCCCGGGGTTGACCGCGTGGATGGCCGCGAGGGCTTCCTCCCGGTCGAATTCCGTGGCCTGGGCCAGATCCATCTTGGTGAGGAGCACCAGGTCCGCGGCGTGGAACATGGTGGGGTATTTCAGGGGTTTATCCTCCCCCTCGGTGACGGAGAGGAGCACCACCCGCATGGATTCGCCCAGATCGTAGCTGGCCGGGCAGACCAGGTTGCCCACGTTCTCCACGAAGAGGAAGTCCAGCGCTGCCAGGTCCCACCCTTCCAGGTGGGCGGCCACCATGGCCGCCTCCAGGTGGCAGATGCCGTCGGTGACGATCTGGCGAATGGGGGCGCCGCTGCGGGCCAGGCGCCGGGCGTCGTTCTCCGTGGCCAGATCTCCTACCAGGGCCGCGACCGCGTGCCCCCGGGCGCGAAGCTGGCTCAGGGTTCTCTCCAGCAGGGTGGTCTTGCCCGAGCCCGGGCTGGAGACCAGGTTGACCACGAAGACCCGGGCCGCCGCGAAGCGGGCCCGCAGCTCCTGGGCCAGGCGGTCGTTCTTGCTCAGGACCCCTTGACGGATCTCCAGAAGTCTTGGCCTCGTGTTCTCGCCCATCTCGGGAACGTCCACCTCCCTCCTGGGTTGGCTTTTCTGGATGGACCGACTTTCACCGAGTTCCACCGAGACCGCGTTTCACCGAGGCGGCTTGCCCGTGGAGCCGTTCGGGGATCGGCAGGGGGCCGGCTCGGGGACCGGATCGGTGTACTCCAGGGAGACGATCTCCAGCTCCCGGCCCTGAACGATCTGGCCCGTGGGCTCGCCGCAGACCGGGCAGCGAAAATGTTGGATGCCGGGCAGAGTGCGGTCGGCCTGGCAACGGGAGCAGTGGACCACCACCGGCAGTTCCTGGATGGCCAGCCGGGAGCCCTCCAGGACGGTGCCCTTGGCCGCGATCTCGTAGGCGAAGAGGAGGGCGTCCTGGACCACGCCGGACAGGGCCCCCAGGCGCAGGTGGACCACGTCCACCCGGCGGATGCCCATGGAATCCGCGGCCTGGCTGGCGATCTCCACCAAGCTATAGGCAATGGAAAGCTCGTGCACAGTGCGAGCTCGTCGGCGCGTGGAGGCCCCTTGTCGGCCCCGGTCGGAAGGAAAAAAGGTCTCCTCCCTGCCCGCGAGCCAACTGCGGAGATCGTCCGCAGGGTGTGGCCGCGCGGGTCGTTGGGTGCTGTTCCTGTGGTGACGATGTGTCGGGGATGGAGAGACCTGTCGGCAAGATCCTGGAGGGGAAGGGTGTCTCCCACCCTCCCGATCCAGGGTCGGGATGGTCCAAATTATAGCCAGGCCAGCCAGGGATGGCAATGGCTAGAAGTGTGTATTTTGGGGAAAGATCCTCGAAAAAAGCCTCCTGGACAGCGTCCAGGAGGCATGGGGGCGTGTTCGCCTAGGAGCGCTGGGGGGGCTGTTTCAGGATGACCAGGCCTCTCTCCGCGGCCAGGCGCACCAGCTCCACCTGGTTGCGGGCGCCCATCTTCTGGAGGATGTTGGCCCGATGCCGGTTGGCGGTGTGGGGGCTGATGCAGAGGATCTGGGCGATCTCATTGGCGGTGTGCCCCTCCGCGATGAGCTGGAGGATCTCCCGCTCCCGGGGGGTGAGGAGCTCTGCGAAGGTGGCCATCTGGGCGTCCATCTCCTCCAGGTCGATGGCCACACCGATGTAGCGCTCTCCCTGCAGGATGGCATCCAGGGCCCGGAAGAGCTCGTCCTCCATGGCGTGCTTGAGGATGTAGCCGTCCGCGCCGCCCCGCAGGGCCTGGACCACGAAGGCGGTGTCGTCGTACATGGAGAGGACCAGCTTCTTCATCCGCGGCAGGTGATGGCTGAGGCGACGCAGGGTCTCCAGGCCGTTCATCCGGGGCATGGAGAGATCCAGGATGATCAGGTCTGCCTGGGTGCGCTGGGCGCAGTGGAGGGCCTCCTCGCCGTCGCAGGCCTCGTCCACCACCTGGTAGCGGCCGCTCATCTGCAGGAGCGCGGCCAGCCCTCGACGCACGATGTGGTGGTCGTCGGCCAGGATGACCGACACAGGCCGTGGTCCGGACATGATGCGTGCCCCTGTGGTTCGGAGACGGGGAAGCTAGGCCAAGGGGATCGTTCCCTGGATGGCCGTGCCCACCCCAGGAGTCGATTCGATGTGGAGGGAGCCGCCCAGCATTTTAGCCCGTTCCTGCATCCCGATCAACCCCAGCCCTCGCTCGCCCACTTCCTTCATGTGGAAGCCTTGCCCATCGTCGCGGATGGCCAGGTGCAGTCGCTCCCCGTCGCAGACCAGGGTGATCCAGACCTGGCTGGCCTGGGCATGCCGGGCCACGTTGGTCAGGGCCTCCTGGACGATGCGGTAGCTGGCCGTCTCCACGGCCTGGGGCACCTGGACCAGGTTCAGGCTGTCGAAGTGGACGGTGAGCTGGGTGCGCTTGCGGAAGGCCAGGATGTACTGCCGCAGCGCGGCCTCCAAGCCCAGTTCGTCCAGGGTGGGGGGGCGCAGCTCCCGGGCGATGTTCCGCAGCCGGGCGGTGGCCTGGTTCACCTGGTGGCGGAGGGCATCCAGCTCCTCCCGCAGGGCCATGGCCTCCGGCGGCAACCGCTGGGCCAGGACCTGCAGCCCCAGTTTGATCCCCACCAGGGCCTGGCCGGCCTCGTCGTGGAGCTCCCGGGCGATGCGCCGCCGCTCCTCCTCCAGGAGCTGGACCTGGCGCGCGGCCAGGGCCCGGAGCCGGGAGCGCTGGGCCGCCAGCTCCGCCAGCAGGTTGGCGTTGCGCAGGGCCAGGGCCGTGGAGTGGGTCAGGGATTCCAGAAAGTCCACGTCGGACCAGGTGAAGGGCTCCTGGCCTCCCTTCTTGTTGTGGAGCTCCACGAAGCCCAGCACCCGGTCCTCCAGCCCCAACACCGGCACGCAGATGGCGTTGGCCACCTGGAAGCGACGGGCCAACAGCGGGTTGGCCAGCCGGTCCCGGGGATAGTCGTTGGTCAGGTAGGGGCACTGGTTGAGCACCACCCAGCCGGGCGTCCCCTCTCTGGCCGGCCAGCGTTCCCGGAAGTCCAGCCACTGGCCCCGGCGCCAGTAGCCGTCCACCCACACGTCCTGGGGGCCCACCAACCCGGCCATGCCCGCGTCCGCGCCCAGGAAACCCGAGGCGTGCTCCACCAGGCGGCGCAGGAGCAGGGCCGGCTCCAGCTTGGCGTTCAAGGAGGCGTTGAAGGCCAGCAGGTTCTCGAAGGAGGAGGCCCACTCCAGCATCTTGGCGAAGAGCTGGGCCCGCTCCAGCCCGGCCGCGGCCAGGAGCGCGATGGTCCGGGCCAGGTCCATGTGGCTCGGGGTGAAGGGCCGCTGGGGATCCCGTCGATAGCACTCCAGGGTGCCCAGCAGATGCTCCTGGTGGTTGAGGATGGGGAGGGCCAACAGCGAGGTCGCGCCGCACTCCTCGGCCAGCTGGGAGCCGACCGGGGACTCGGCCCGCAGGTCCTGGACGAGCAGGGGACGTCGGTGTTCCAGCAGCCAGCCGGCCACGTCCTCCCCTGGTCCCAGGGAGCGGTCCAGGGAACGGAGCTCTCCCCGGTGGAAGGCCCGGCCGATGCGGATCCGGCCATCCTGGTGGATGCCCACGGCCACCGTGTCCCCGCCCAGGGCCAGCGCGGTGGCCTCGGCCAGGCGTTGGACCAGGGCATCGGTGTCCGGCTCTTCCACCACGATGCGGGCGATGGCCCGCAGCCGTTCCAGGTGGGCCTCCAGGGGAACCTGGTCTGGGAGGGCCGTGGGGTGGCCGGAGATCATGGGCTGGCTCTGGGAGGTGGGCATATGGGATCGATCGTGGCCGGTCGGAGGTCGCGGGCTCCGCGTCGACACGGATGGCCTCCATGGAGCCGGCGCCGCGGCGGGTTTCCGGCCCTCACTCCTCGCCCAGGTAGGCCTTGCGGACCATCTCGTTGGCCTGGAGTTCCTGGGCCGTTCCCTCCAGCACGATCTCCCCGGTCTGGAGGACATAGCCTCGGTGGGCGATCTGCAGGGCCATGAGGGCATTCTGTTCCACCAACAGGATGGTCATTCCTGCCTGGTTGATGCTCTGGATGGTCTCGAAGATCCGCTCCACCAGCATGGGGGCCAGGCCCATGCTGGGCTCGTCCAGCAGCAGGAGCCGGGGGCGGGCCATCAGGGCCCGGCCGATGGCCAACATCTGCTGTTCCCCGCCGGAGAGGGTGCCCCCGAGCTGGTCCCGGCGTTCCTGGAGGCGCGGGAAGAGGTGGAAGACGTACTCCAGGTCCTCCTGGATGCCGTCTGGGTCCTCCCGGATGAAGGCCCCCATCTCCAGGTTCTCCATCACGGTGAGCCGGGGGAAGATCCAGCGCCCTTCCGGGGCCTGGGCCACGCCCAGCTCCGTCACTCGATGGGGTGGGAGGCCGTCGATGCGCTCTGCCTCCAGGTAGATCTCCCCGTGGCGAGGATGGACCAGGCCGGAGATGGTCCGGATGGTGGTGCTCTTGCCCGCGCCGTTGGCGCCGATGAGGGTGACGATCTCGCCCCGGTCCACGGTCAACGAGATGCCCTTCAGCGCGTGGATGTGGCCGTAGAAGGCGTGCACGTTGCGCAGTTCCAGCATGTGGGCCATGGCGCCTCACCCCGTCTCCCGCGTGGTGGCTGCGGGCTCCGCCGCGCCCTCTGCCGCGGCCCGACCCAGGTAGGCCTCGATGACCCGAGGGTTGTGCTGGATCTCCCGGGGAGGGCCTTCCGCGATCTTCCGGCCGTAGTCCAGCACGTGGACCCGGTCGCTGATCCCCATGACCACCTTCATGTCGTGTTCGATGAGCAGGACGGTGAGGCCCAGGTCGTCCCGGAGCTGGCGGATGAGCTCCGTCAGAGCCTGGGTCTCCCGGGGGTTCATCCCCGCGGAGGGCTCGTCCAGCAGCAGGAGCTTGGGCTGGGTGGCCAGGGCCCGGGCGATCTCCAGCCGGCGCTGCAGGCCGTAGGGCAGCGCGTGGGCCACGGTGTCCCCCATGTGTCGGCCCAGCCCCACGTAGTCCAACAGCTCGTCGGCCCGGTGCCGGGCGGCCTCCTCCTCTCGGACCATGCCCGGGGTGCGGAGCAGGGCATGGTACCAGTTGGAGCGCAGACGGCAGTTCATGCCCACCAGGATGTTGTCCCGGGCGGTCATGTTCTTGAACAGGCGGATGTTCTGGAAGGTTCGGGCGATGCCCAGCTTGGTCACCTGGTTGGGCCGCTGGCGCCCCAGGGGGTGGCCGTCGAAGACCAGGGTGCCGGAGGTAGGTCTGTAGAGGCCGGTGACCATGTTGAAGAAGGTGGTCTTGCCGGCGCCGTTGGGGCCGATCAGGCTGGCGATCTCCCCGGCCTCGATGGTCAGGTCCACCCGGTCCACGGCCACCAGGCCGCCGAACCTCTTGGTCAGGCTGCGGGCTTCCAGGAGCGGCATCTTACCAGTTGCCTCCTCTGTCCTCCACGGGGGGCTCTCCCACCACGGTCTGGGTCTCGGGGTCCAGGGATTCCTCCCGGAACGCGTATTCCTCGTCGGCCTCGTGGAGCTCTGCGGCCCGGGTGGCCGAGGGGAAGAGCCCCTCGGGCCGGAGCACCATGATGGCGATCAGGCCGGTCGCGTACATGACCCAGCGCCAGCGTTGGAGCACATCGCCGCCGGGCACGTACTGGGGCACGATCTGGGCCAACACCACCCGGTCGAACAGGGATATGAGAAGGCCCCCGGCCAACACGCCCCAGATGTTGCCCATCCCGCTGACGATGACGATGATGAGCAGGAAGATGGAGACCAGGAAGCTGAAGAGCTCGGGGAAGATGGCCTGGATCATGGCCGCGTAGATGGCGCCCGCGAAGCCCGAGAAGGAGGCCCCCAGCGCGAAGGCCAACAGCTTGGTCCGGATGGGATCCACCCCCATGGCGTCCGCGGCCGTCTCGTCCTCCCGGATGGCCATCCAGGCCCGTCCCAGGCGGGAGTGTTCCAGCCGGTGGGAGGCCAGGAGCACGATGGCGCCGATGACCACGATGAGCAGGTACCACTGCATGGGCGGGCTCAGGAGGAGGGGCCCCACCTGGATGGGGTCCACGCCCAGCTCCATGCCCAGGATGGTGGGACGGCCCACCGGGTTCATGCCCTGGGGGCCGTTGGTCAGGTTGAAGCCCTCCAGCTTGGAGCCCACCAGGTAGATCTCCGTGAAGGGGATGCGGATCTTGATGTCCCACATCTCCCGGATGGCCCGGGGCACGATCTCGCCGAAGGCCAGGGTGACGATGGCCAGGTAGTCGCCCCGGAGGCGCAGGGTGGGCGCGCCGATGATCATGCCGAAGATGGCGGCCATGACCACGCTGATCCAGATGACGATCCAGAAGTTCCACTCCAGCCCCAGGTTGGGCCAGGTGAAGATGCCCACCGTGTAGGCGCCGATGGCGAAGAAGGCCGCGTAGCCCAGGTCCAGCAGCCCCGCGAAGCCCACCACGATGTTCAGGCCCAGGGCCAACACCACGAAGATCAGGGCCACGTTCATGGTGATGAGCAAGGAGAGGTTGGTGGCCTGCTCCAGCTCCCGCACCAGGAGGGGCAGGAGGGCCAGCCCCACCACCACCGCTGCCGCGAGGAGGGTGCCCCGCATCCTCCGGGGGATGGCCTGGGAGCTCCCCTGCAGGGTTCGGGTGCCCTGTGTCACGGCTTGTTGGAGGGGGTGGAGGAGCCGGTTCAGGAGGGCGTAGCTCTGGGCCAGGAAGCCCTGGAGGGCCTGGTATGTCCGCTCCACCGTCGTCAGGATGGGAGGCTCGGCCCCGTAGCCGAAGTAGGCCATCACCCGGGGATCGCGGAGGTGGCGGAAGCGCACGCCGAAGAGGAAGGTGGCCGCGCCGCTGGTCAACAGGAAGCCGATGAGCAACAGGAGGGTCAGGTCCATGCCCTGGCGCCCGGTGCCCGTGGCCGCGGCGAAGAGGACCACGGAGAGGACCGCCCACACGACGCTCAGGAGGATCCCGGCCCGGCGCTCTCCTCGGAACCAGGCGGACGCGGTGATGTAGGCCAGGAGCAGGTAGACCAGGGCCGTGATCGGGGGCAGGGTGGAGAGGAACGCGATCCCAGCCCCCAACAGCAGGAGGTACGAGAGGACGAAGAAGAGGGCCAGCAGGGGATAGCCCAGGGGCTTCCCCTGGTACCAGAGGTAGGAGAGGAGGGCCATGAGCCCCCCCAGGGCCAGGCCGAACCATCCCACCGCCCCGTACTGGTGCAGGAAGGCCGGGGTCAGGGCGATGAGGAGAAAGGCCTCGATGGCCGTCACCATGACCCAGTCGCCGATGACCTCCGGGCGGGCCTTGGCCCTGTAGGCCCGGGTGGGGGCGGTGCTCCGTGCCGTGGGCGTTGCCTGAACCCGTTCCATCATGCCTTCTCCGTTTCGCCGAGCCCCAGCAGGCCCTGGGGTCGGAAGACGAGGACCAGGATGAGGATGGCGAAGATCACGGCCCGGGTCCACTGGGCGGCCAGGTACTGGTCGCTGAGGGCCTTGATGAAGCCGATGATGAAGCCCCCCAGCATGGCCCCCACGATGTTGCCGATGCCGCCGAAGACCGCGGCCGTGAAGGCGAAGAGCCCGGCGTCGAAGCCCATCAGGTAGCGGCCGGTGTGGAGGAAGTTGCCGAAGATCATGCCGGCCGCCCCGGCCAGGGCCCCACCGATGAAGAAGGTGACCATGATCACCCGCTCCACGTCGATGCCCATGATGGCGGCCGCGCTGGCGTTCTGGGCCGAGGCCCGCATGGCCTTGCCCAGCTTGGTCCGCTGGACGAAGAGCCGCAGCAGCACCATCAGGGGAATGGTCACGCCGATCAGGAGCAGGTCCTGGGTGGTGAAGAGGAGGGGGCTGTCCAGCCCCAGCCACTCGGTGACGATGTTGATGCGGGGGAAGAAGTCCGGGTAGTTGATCTGGCTGGGGCCGTACCAGTTCGCGTAGATGTTCTCCAGGGCGAAGGACATCCCCACCGCGGTGATCAGGGGCGCGAGGCGGGGGGCTCTCCGCAGGGGTTTGTACGCGATGCGGTCGATGACCACGTTCAGGATGCCGGTGAGCAGCATGGTGAGCACCAGGATCAGGGAGAAGAGCCAGACCAGCTCAAAGCCGTACAGGGTGCCCTCCACGCCGAAGAAGCGGAACAGGGTCAGGGAGATGAGGAAACCGAAGGTGAAGAGATCGCCGTGGGCGAAGTTGATGAGCTCGATGATGCCGTAGACCATGGTGTAGCCCAGGGCGATCAGGGCCAGGTAGGCCCCGATGGTCAGGCCGTTGATGAGCTGCTGGATCAGGACGTCGGTGGGGGTCACGGGATACACCTCCGCCAGAGAGACCGCATGGGAGACCGACGGGGTTCGTCCCGGAGGGGGACCGACGGAAGGCCGGCCCCCCTCCGGGGAACGCGATCACTGCCACGGGTTGGCGGCCTCGCACTGGTCCGGGTACATGTCCGGGCTGATGGGGCCCACGTACTGGATCTCGCCGTCCCGGACGATGTTGCCGCCCAGGGCGGTCAGGGTGGGGTCGCCGTTCTCGTCGAAGCTGAAGACCCCGGTGATGCCCTGGAAGTCCTGGGTGTTGCGCATGGCCTCCAGGATGGCGCCCCGGTCCTTGGTGCCGGCCCGCTCGATGCTGTCCAGGATGACCTGCATGGCCTGGTACGCGTAGGTGCTCCAGGGGCTGGGCTCCACCCCGTACTCCGCGATGAAGTCGTTGAAGAACTTCTGGCCCTCGGGCGAGGTGAGCTGGCTGGGGGCCAGGCCGGGGAAGGTGAGGAGCACGTTGTCGTTGGCCACCTCCGGGCCGCCCACCTGTTCCACCAGGGCCGGGTTCACCAGCCCGTCCGGGCCCATGAACTTGATGCCCTGGTCGAAGAGGCCCAGGGCAGCCATCTGCTGGATCACCTGGGGACCGCCGGAGTCGATGACGAAGCCGCCGTAGACCAGGTCCGGATTGGCGGCCTTCACCTTGGTGAGCAGGGAGCGGAAGTCGATGTCCGTGGACTCCACGCCGTCTCGGCCCACCAGCTCCAGGCCCTCCTTCTCCGCCTGCTGGATGAAGGCGTCCACCACGCCCTTGCCGTAGAGCTGGCGGTCATCCAGCAGGTAGACCCGCTGGTAGCCCAGGCAGCGGGCCCAGGCCGCGCCGGCCCAGCCCTGGACGTCGTCCGCGGCGTTGGTGCGGAAATAGGTGGGGCGGTTGCCGGCCGGGTAGTAGATGTCCGGCTCGCCCTCGGCCCAGGGCTTGGTCAGGCCGGGGTAGGTGTTGGCCGGGGTGATCTGGGCCATGCCGGCCCGGTTGGTGATGGGGATGGAGACCTTGGCCGCGCCCGAGTTGTAGGTCGCGAAGTAGACCATGCAGTCCGGATCGTTCACACACTTCTGCGCGTTCTCGGCCTCGATGGTCCCATCCCACGACCCGGTGGTGGGGGAGGCATCGTCCAGGTTGACCACCTCGATGGTGAAGCCTGCTGGACCCTGGCCGTCCCGGGCGTCCAGGTAGTGCTTCAGGGCCAGGTCCACAGCCCGCTTCATGGACTCTCCTTCGGGCAACATGGGGCCCTGGAGAGGCCAGCTGGTGTAGATGCGGATCACGTTCTCGCCGGCAGAGGGGGCCGCGGCCTCCTGGCCCGCGGCGGCCCCTTCCTGGGCCTGGCCGGCTTCCTCCTGGGCCGGGGCCTGCTGGGCCGGCGCGCACGCGGCGAACACCACGGCCATCGCCGTCAGCAGCACCAGCAGTGGGTAGAAGCGTCCCTGCTTCATGGCTGTGCCTCCTTTGGGGTGAGTGCGGATTGGGATGTGAGCCAAAGGTCACGAATGGGATGAAGGGATGGCTGTCGACGTGGCCGCGAGCGGGGGAACTCTGGCGACCAGCCCGGAACACACGGGGCCCACGGGACGCGAGCCACACAGGGGGGAACCAACACACGCTGCTGCGGGGGGCAGCCTGGATGACGATCTGGGCCGGTTCGGTGGACCGGTTGTCCTGGCTTTTGGCTGCCGAAAACCATACCACAGCCCTGGGATTTCGTGCAAGCTTCGGCCGCTTCTGGGTGGATGCATCGACAGCGGATTTGACCGGATATCTGGCTCCCGGTAAGATGGGGGGCACAGATCCGTGTCCATCCCCTTGGGCTCCCGGAGCCGATGGGGCAAGGCCCATGGCACGACGAACCGGTAGGACCCCTCTGGAACGCTTTCTCGCGGCTGCGGCAGCCGGGGCCGACGACCAGGCCGAAGCCTTGGTCGGGCAGCTCTCCCACCGGGATGTCCCCGGCCTGGTCCGATGGGCCCGCACCCGAAGCCCGGATCTCCGGTGGTGGGCTCTGCGCGGCCTGGCCCAGGTGGGGGACGGACGGGCCGTGCCCGTGCTGGTGGCCGCGCTGGAGGATCCCTGCTCGGAGCTCCGGGTGGTGGCTGCCCGAGCCCTGGCCCGGGTGTATTCCCGGGCCCCGGATGCGGTTCGCCCCCATCTGGCGCGGCTGGCCGATCTCCTGGCCGATCCGGACGGCATGGCCCGCCAGGCCGCGTCGGATGCGTTGGCCCAGATCGGCCCCGAGGCGGTGGATGTCCTGGCCCAGGCCCTGGCCAGCCCGGAGCCAGCCCGACGAGCTCGGGCGGCCGCGGCCCTCCATCGCATGGGCCATCGGGCCGCGGCGGGGCCCCTCTACGGGGTGTTGGAGGATGAACATCCCCTGGTCCGCCACCACGCCCACGAAGCCCTGGACGAGTTGGGGCTGTTGAACAATCTCCTGCTCCGACGCTGACACCTTCGCTCTCTGTACGTTGTTCTCGATACGGTCGCCCTGTTCTTCCAATCTTCCAAGGGAATTTGTTGCCAAGGAACTTGTTGCCACCTTCTGGGGAATGCCATGTCTACCCTGAACGAGACATCCACGGAACGCATCCCGGTCTGTCCTCCTCGTCCTCGTTGGGCCCTGGCCCTCCTGGGGGCCCTGGCTCTCCTGGCCCTGGGGGGCTGCGCCACCATGGGGCCCACCATCTTCCAGCCCATGGGGAGCCTGCCCCAGGCCCCGGCCCAGGTCGCCCGGCCCGAGCTCCTGCCCGACAGCGTCACCCTCCTCGTCCCCGATCCCCAGAGCTCCCCGGAACTCCTGGAGTCCGGGGTTCCCACGGCCACGGTCCCGGTGACGGACACCGCCCCGGTGGAGGAGCCGCCCCAGGTCACGGTGCGGAACCGCAGCGTGAACATCCGCAGCGGCCCGGGGCTGGATTTCCCGGTGGTGGCCGGCGCCCGCCAGGGCGACACCTTCCAGGTGGTGGGTCGGGACGAGGAGGGGGACTGGTGGCTCATCTGCTGCATCTCTGGGCCCGACGACGAGCCCGGTCGGCCCACCCAGCGTGCCTGGATCGCGGACATCGTGGTGACGGCCAATCCGGCTGCGGCCCAGGCCCCTGTGTTCCGGCCCCTCTTCCCCGAGGAGCTGGAGGCCCAGTGGTCCGTCTCCTACCGCTGCGACTCGGAGCGCTGTCCGGTCCGGGCCTGTCAGGGCACCATGGCCGTGGCCGTGACCCGAACCAATGCCCGGTGGCTGGAGCTGGAGCGGACGGTGGCCTGGGAGGGGGACTGCGGCGAGGACTCCACCTGGATCCACCAGATCGACCGGTACACCGGCCAGGAGCGCTACGCCGCGGCCGAGGAGATCTTCACCCTGCGCTACTGGGCCGGCCGGACCCCCGGTCCGGTGAATGCCGAGTATCGCCTGGAAGACGGCCAGGCGGTCGCGGCCTGGTGCTCGCCGGAACAGGAGGCGGAGCTGGAGGAGGCCGAGGGTTGGCTCACCGACTATCGGGGCATCGCCTGCTACGACGCCCAACTGGGCATGCTGTTGGCCATGAAGTACGAGAAGCGCTGGCTCTTCAGCGGTGAGTACGAGGGGGAGGTGTACGAGCGGGCCTATTTCGGCGATCGGGAGCTCTACGAGATCCGGCTCTTGGAGACCAACGCCTCCCTCACGCCCATGGAATGACCTCCAGAGGTTCCCCGGTGGCGGTCGGGGAATGGACGGCCCGCGGGTGCTCGACCCGCGGGCCGTCCATTTTTTATCTCTCTGGGTCTATTTATCTTACTCACTTGTCTCTGGGGCTCTTTGGCGTCCGGCCCCATATGGGGGGCACCGGCGAGGGAGCTCAGGGGGTTCGTTGGAGCTGGGCCTCCAGGGCCTGGATGGCCCGCTCCACCCGACGGAGCACCTGCTCCCGCCCCAGGGCCTCCATGCTCTCGAAGAGGGGCGGCGAGACCCGTTTGCCGGTGAGGGCGCCCCGGAAGGGGCCGAAGAAACTGCCGGCCTTGATCCCCATCTCCTGGGCCGCGGCCCGGAACGCGGCCTGGATGGCATCGGCCTGGAAGGGCTCCACCTGCTGCAGGATCTCGTGCCCTTTGCGGAGGACGGCCAGGCTCTGTTCCGGGGAGAGCTTGCGCCCCAGGAGCACGTTTGGGCTCTCGTAGGGAAGCGCGTCCGCGTCCACGAAGGCCCAGTCCAGCCACGGGGCCGCCTCGTCCAACCGCTTGATCCGCTCCTGGATCAGGGGGACCAGCCTGTCCAATCGGCTGTCCCCGGCCAGGTCCTCCTCGGGGATGCCGAGCTGTCGGCTCAGGAAGGGCAGCAGTCTCCGTTTGAGCTCCGTCGGGTCCATCTGGCGGATGTACACCCCGTTCAGCCACTCCAGTTTCTCGTAGGGGAGGGCTGCGGGCGCGGGGTGGATCTCCTGGAGCTCGAAGCGTTGGATGGCCTCCTCTCGGGTGAAGACCTCCCGCTCTGGGTCGAAGTTCCAGCCCACGTTGACCAGGAAGTTGAACAGGGCCTCGGGCAGGTACCCGGCCTCCATGAACTCCCGGACCAGGGCCAGGTATTCCTTTCCGTCCACCACCTTTCGGCGTTTGCTCATCTTGCCCCTGCCGCTGGGGTCCAGGATCACCGGCAGGTGGACCCAGACCGGGGGTTCCCAGCCGAAGGCATCGTACAGGAGCTGGTGCAGGGGCGCGGAGGGCAGCCATTCCTGGCCCCGCAGCACATGGGTGATGGCCATCAGGTGGTCGTCCACCACCACGGCCAGATGGTAGGTGGGCATGCCGTCGCTCTTGAGCAGGACCGCGTCCTCCAGCTGGCGGTTGTCGGTGACGATGGGGCCTCGGAGCAGGTCGTGGACGGTGGTGGTCCCTTCCAAGGGCACGGCCAGACGCACCACGTGGGGCAGGCCCTGGGCCTCCTTGGCCGCCCGCTCCTCTGGGGAAAGGGAGCGGCAGTGGCGGTCGTAGCCGGTGCGCTCGCCTCGGCGCTGCTGTTCCTCCCGCAGGGCGGCCAGCCGCTCCGGTGTGCAGTAGCACCGGTAGGCATGGCCGCTGGCGATGAGCTGCTCCGCGTGTTCCCGGTAGAGCGCGGTCCGTTGGCTCTGGACGTAGGGGCCATAGGGGCCGCCGATGTCGGGCCCCTCGTCCCAGTGGAGTTCCAGCCAGCGCAGCCCCTGCAGGATGTCGTCCAGGCTGTCGGGCACGTAACGGCGTCGGTCCGTGTCCTCGACCCGGAGGATGAACTGGCCGCCGGTGTGACGGGCCCAGAGCCAGGAGAAGAGGGCGGTGCGCAGCCCGCCCAGGTGGAGGTAGCCCGTAGGGCTGGGCGCGAACCGGGTTCGGGCCGGAGGGTGGGAGTGGTTGGGGTCCTGAGCGGTCATGGAAGCCCTTCCTGCCAGGGAAGTGAAGCGGTTCTCGGGCTGAAAACGTGGATTCCCGGGGGCGTAGGCTACCACAAGGCCCCGGGTCCGTCAACGCGGGCGGGGCCCTGTGGCCGGGCTGCGTTTGCCGCCCTCGCGCCGGGGCGCCCCGGGGGATCCCCGGGGCGCCCCGATCAGAGCGGGCTTGGGAAGCCTTCCTTCCGGCCTACCGGGAGACCGCGGGCAGGAAGATCTTCTGTTCGGCGGTGGCCGTCTGCTCCACGATGATGGAGCCGGAGACGGTGGGGCGGCTCGGATCCACGTAGGTGTAGGTCCCCTCTGTGGTGAGCTTGCGTTTGTAGCTCTCGCCACTGGCCAGGAGCCCGCTGTCGAAGGCGTCGGTGCTCTTCAGGCGGCTGGGCCCCGTGTACTCGGCCGTGGGTGTGATGCTCCGCGCGCCCCGGAGGGGGCTGCTGACGTTGATGAACTCGATCACCGTGCCCGGGGCCACGGTCACCACCGGGGGCTCGAAGCCCTGGTCCGTGATGAGGATCTGGACGTCGGTCTCCTCCACCACCTTTGGGGTCAGGGGCACATCGTGCTGGACCGGCGCGTCCACCACCACCAGGTCCGGGCTCCGGTAGGGCTGGTAGCCCTCCTTGTCCACCTGGAGCTGGTAGGTGCCCGGGGGGGTGAAGAAGCTGAAGTAGCCGTCGTCTCCGGTGGTCTGGGGGTTCACCTGGTCGAAGTCTCCCGCGGGCCACAGGGTGTAGCCGGGGAGGCCGCCGGCGTCGCTCACCTCCTGGACCAGACAGGCCACCTGGGCGGCGTCCACGGCCTGGCCTGTGAGGATGTCAAAGACCGTGCCCTCCGGGTCGATGGTGATCTGGCCGTCGGAGCAGACCTTGATCAGGTTGCACACCACGCAGATCCGCATGTTGCCCTGGATGGGGCCGGTCTTCGGGGTGGTGAAGGTGGCGCTGTAGACCCGGTCGCCGTCTGGGTCCGTCAGCTCCAGGGTCTCGTCCCCCAGGTCCAGGGTCACCTGGGCGTTGGGGTCGCTGCAGCAGATGCGGACGGTCACCGTGTAGGTGGTGTTCCGGCGCAGGAAGACCCGCCAGCCGGTCCCGTCCATGCGTCCGTTCGGGTCTCGGGGCAGGATTACCCGGCCATCTTCGTCCTGGAAGCGCAGGCTGCTGGGATCCCAGAACAGGGTGCTGTCCACGATCACCCGGACCGTGGTGGCTGTGCTGGTCTGGGCGCCGAGCCGGGCCACCGCGGTGATGTCGTACTCCCCGTCGGCCAGGCCGGACACCGGATAGGACCAGCGGCCGTTGCTGTCCGGTGTCACCGTCGCGGTGACCACCGTGGTGCCGCCCGCGTCCTGGATGGTCAGCTCCACCGTGGTGCCCGGCTGGGTCCGGCCCGTCACCGTGAAGGTGCCGGTGCAGACCGTGCTGGGTGTGGGGTAGGTGATGACCGGCGGCAGCAGCGGCACCGTCAGGGTCACCACCGCGGTGTTGTTGGTCGGGTCGTCGTCGTGGGCTGCGGCGATGGTCACCTGGTTGGTGATCACCGTGCCCGGCGCGAGGTCCAGGGACAGGGAGGTCTCCAGGACCAGGATCCCTCCAGCTCCTGGGGCCAGGGTGCCCACGGTGTAGACGTGGCTGCTGTCGATCTCCCCGTGGGGCAGGTTGGGGATAGACCGTTCCCGGAGCAGGCTCTGGGGCCCGGACAGGGTGTCGGTGATCACCACCTGGGTTGCGGTGGCGCTTCCCTGGTTGCGGTACTTCACCAGCCAGGAGGCCCGCCACTCTCCTGAACCCCTGCGGGGATTGGGGACGAGGCGCAGTTGGCCCTGTTTCTCCACCGTGGGATCCATGCCCTCGGTGGGGGGCTCGTCCGGCCGCTCCTGGCGATAGAGGTAGTCCTCGGTCTCGCCGAAGCGGAAGGGGTCGCTGTAGCCCCGACCGTCGCCGATGTAACAGGTGCCGGCACCGCAGTCCAGCACCTTGTTGGCGGGCCGTTCGGACAGGGTGATGCGCAGCCAGGCCGGCGCCTTCTCGTCCGTCTGGGGCCAGCTCACGGGCCAGTTGGTGGGGATCGGAAGGATGTGGACGCCGGGGCCCAGGGCCTGGACGTCGATCTTGTAGTCCACCACGATGTGCTCCCAGCCGGTGACGGGCTGGCTGCTCTCTGGGGCCGGGCACTGGTAGGTGTCGTCCCATGCCCCGTCCCGGTTGCTGTCCAGCCAGACGTTCACATAGGCCACGGCCTCCTGGTTGTCCGGCAGCATGGCCAGGAAGCGGGGGTCGATGGTCACGGCCACGGGGATGGTGGCCACCCGACAGTTTCGGAAGGCCAGGCGATTCCGGACCAGGCCGTCGTCTCGCTCATCCAGGTCGGCGCGGTTGGCCCGGGGCAGGATGTTGTTGGTGGGGTCTGCATCCGGGCCCACGTCCGCGTCCAGCTCCTCGGTCACACCCTTGCCCAGGCGGATGGGCCAGGGGATCAGGTGCTTGGGGCCCTGGTCCGGGCCGGTCGCCGGGTCGAAGACCGTGGGGAACGTCGCCTTCACACCGGGGTAGGCGAGCATGTCCACGCCTGGATGGTTGGTGCTGTCCGGTGCGTCGCCCAGGTCGGCGCAGACCAGGACGATGACGGCCGGGTTGCTCTTTCCTCGGGCCACCACCTGGTCTCCCACCACGGCTGCCCAGTGGGCCACATTGGCCAGGGGGCTCCCGCACGGGACCTGCTCTGTGGGCTTGACCCGGAGGCGGAGGCGGGCCGTGGGGCGATCCGGGCCCAGGCGTACCTTCCAGCGCACGCCCCGGCCGTCGTCCTCCAACACCGCCTCCCCTGCGTCCACCTGGACCCCCGTGGCCCCCAGGCCTGCCGGCAGGGTGTCGGTGATCACGAAGGTCTGGGGGCTGGACAGGCCCTGGGTGCGCAGGACCAGCTCGTAGCCGAACTCCCGTCCCTGGAGGACCTCCACTACAGAGGGCTGGGCACCGCCGGGCTGCTGGGGAGCCAGCACCTCCTGGCCCCGGATCACCCGCTTCTCCAGGACGGCCTCTGGCGGCGTGCCGGGACACTTCTCCCGGGCCCGGAGACGATGTTCCACCTGGGCAAGCTGGGTGGCATCCGCCTTCAGGACCACGGCCTTGTTCACGATCTCCGGGTTTTGGGGAGGCGGGCAGCGGCGCACCTTCACCGGGATGTGGATGGCCACCTTGGCGTTGGGAGAGAGGCTGCCCTTCCACAACACGGTGCCGCTGGGGCCGGCCGCGGCGTTGTACTGGAGCAGCCCGGTTTGGACCGTGGGCTGGAGCTCCTGGACCCTGGGCGGGCCGACCGGGATCACCTGGGCCGGCAGGGGGTCGACCATGTTCAGGGCCACGGGCACGGAGCCGCCCACGTGCTCGATCTGGATGGTGTAGGTGAAGACGTCGCCCAACCCCACCGTCTGGCCGTCCGCGGAGCTGGTCTTCACGGCCCGGATCTGTCCCGGCTCGCCCTGGTCCAGGGGCGGGACGTAGAGGTAGTCCTCGGTCTCGCCCAGCTGCCACATGGCCGGGGCCTGGGGGCCTCGGCCGTCGTGCTGGAAGGGGGCCAGGGGGATGATGGGCTCCTCGCTCAGGGTGAAGCGCACCCACGCGGTTGCCCGGGGCTTCTCGTTGAGGACCTTGAGGGTGGGCACCACGAGCTCCTGGACCGAGGGGTTGCCCGGCACCAGGACGACGAAGTTCTGGACGATCCATTCGTGGGCGAAGGCATCGGGGCGGTTGTCCCCCGCGGGCGTGGTGCAGGCCTTCCGCTCGCCCCACTGGCCGTTCCGGTTGCCGTCGAACCAGACGTTCAGGAACATGCGGCGGCCGTCGGGCGCGGACGGCAGGGCCAGGTTGGAGATCCGGACCCGGAGCCGGGTCTCCTGGCAGTCCACGAAGCGGGTCTCCTTCATCCGGAGCCAGCCATCGTCGTGTTCGTCTCGGTCCATGGCCCCGGCATCCGTGCCGTTGTCCGTGATGTTGGTGACGCCGTCCTCATCCGGCATCTGGTCCGCGTCCTTCTCGCCCGAGACCCGGTAGCCCAGGTGGATGGGGAGAGGGTTTCGGTGGAGTGGGCCGCTGATGTCGGCTCCGCCCACGTCCCACACGGTGGGGAAGCGGGCGGGGACGCCGGGGTAGGCCTCCTGGGCCAGGCCGTGGTGGTTGGTGCTGTCCGGTGCGTCCCCCAGGTCGGCCCGACGGTCTGCAGGAGGGGTGGGGATCGGCTCCTGGGCGAAGGCCGAGGTCCTGGGGGCCGCGGCCAGGGCGGCGGCCGTCAGCAGGGCCAGCAGGAGCAGGATGGCGGTGGGGAGAGGGCGGTGTTTTGGGGCGGAGCGGGCCGCCGGGATCGGCGATGTTATGGGCTGTCTGTCCATTTTGATCGCTACCTCCTTGGGGATGGGCACTCCCACGGGAGCCACAGCCGGGTCGTCCATGGCCTTGGCCCAGGGCTGGGTTCCAGGTGTGGGAGAATGCACGGAGCCGACTATGGGCGGCTTTGCTTTTTTCCCCTTGGACCGCACAATAGTCGGCATACAGCGGGCCCGCTGCTGTCCCCATTCTCCCAGGCTCCTGGTGGGGGCTCTGTGCGGTGCTGCAAAGGGGGTGTGTGTTCTAGGGCACAGACTCCTCTGGGGGGACGAGGCCATGGTCCTGGGGCCCTGCCCGGGGGCAGGGCCCGGCAAGGCCAGGCCGCCGGATCTACGCCAGTTGACGGGTGCATCTCCGTGGGACATGGGACGATACTGCAGGATAGAGAAAGGGCGAATGGTCCAAGGTGGCCGGAGGCCTCACGTCTTGGATGTCCTGGGCCTCTGGGCTTAGGGCCTGCGGTTCGATCCATCCGCGATTCGTCCTGGATCATTTGGCGGGGGAGGTTTTGGTTGAGGCAGGGCAGCGTTCGTAGTATACTGGGAGCAGAAGATGTAAAATCCCGTATACGTTTCCGTGTAATATTTAATGGATAATGGCTTCAGTGTGAAAAACGTTGGGCGGGCGGAAGCATCTGTGGACCGAGGAAAGCCGAGCAACCAGAGGTGATGTAACCATGCCATACGACGACGGACGCTATCGCACATCCCAGGATCCGTATGAGTTCATCCGGGTGATGATCGTGGAGGATCACCCTCTGTTCGGCCAGGGGCTGCGCCGTGTCCTGGAGGGGGAGGAGGACCTGCGGGTCATCGCCGAGGTGGACGACGGCGCCATGGCCGTGGAGCGGGCCCTGGAGATGCAGCCGGATGTGATCCTGATGGACATCAACCTGCCCAGCAAGAACGGGCTCCAGGCCACCCGGGAGATCAAGAACCACCCGGCCGGTGCCAGCGTCGGGATCATCATCCTCACCGCGTACCACGACGACGAGCAGCTCTTCCACGCCCTGCGGGCCGGGGCTGCGGCCTACTACCCCAAGGAGGTTCGCCCCAGCGTCCTCCTGCCGGCCATCCGGGCCGTGGCCCAGGGCAACTACGTCATCGGCGACGAGGTGATGAACCGCCCCCAGGTGGCCCGTTGGATGATCCGCCAGTTCGAGGACCTGGCGACCTTCGGCGAATCCCCGGACGAGATGTTCATGCCCCTCAGTCCTCGGGAGATGGAGATCCTCCAGCTCATCACCCGGGGCCTGAGCAACAAGGAGATCGCCCACACCCTGGGCATCAGCCGACAGACGGTCAAGAACCACATGAGCAGCATCCTGCGCAAACTGGCGGTCAACGATCGGACCCAGGCAGCCGTCCTGGCCCTGCGTCGAGGGTGGGTGCGGCTGGAGGACACGGTGATCCGGTAGCGCACCCCAGTTCAAGGCAGAGGGGGCTCCAGAACGGGAAGCGCAGGCTGTGGAAATTGCGCTTCCCGTTCTTTTCTGCCACAATGGAAGGCGGTCATCCACGATGGCTGCCGGCCTGTACCTGTGCGTTCTCGCCATCCGGTCCATGGAAGCCCCATGTCCCAGACCCCGTCCGGCCAGCGCGGCCAGAGCTTCATCGAGTACGCGCTGATGATCATCCTCATCGCGATCGTGTTCCTCTCCATCCTCCTGATCCTGGGAGACGACCTGCGCACCTTCATCAACGACCTGCTGTTGCAGTGGTTTCCCCCGGAAGGGGCAGCCCGGTGGCCCATCCTGTGGATCTAGCGCGCGTTCCATCCCGAGGGAGGTGGGCCCGGCGTCTGGCCCGGGGCCTCCACCGAGCCCTGGATCTCCTCTTCCCGCCCTCCTGTGTGGCCTGTGGACGGCTGGGGTATTCCCTCTGTCCTGCCTGTGCCCAGGCCGTGGAGCCGGTGCCCTCCCCGTTCTGTCCTCGCTGCGGCCATCCCGGCCGGGAGACCCCGCGGCCCTGTCCTCGTTGCGGAGACGGCCAGGGCTTTCCCCTGGTGTGGGTGCGCGCGGCGGCCCTCCACACCGACCCACTGCGGGAGGCCATCCACAGGCTGAAGTACGGGGGCCAGAGGGAACTGGCGGCCCCACTGGCACGTTACCTGGTGGCCGTGTACCGGCAGCCGCCGTGGACGTCCATGACGTCCACCCTGGACGCGGTGGTCCCGGTGCCCTTGCACCCGAGCCGGCAGGCGGAGCGGGGGTACAACCAGGCAGCCCTGCTGGCCCACGCCTTTGGGGAGTCGGTAGGGCTGCCCGTGGTGGAGCCCTGGCTGGAACGGATCCAGGCCACCCGAAGCCAGGTGGGGCTTTCGGCCCGGGAACGCCATCGGAATGTGGCCCGGGCCTTTCGGGCCGCCTCCGCGGCCTGTGGGCACACGGTCCTGCTGGTGGACGATGTGTTCACCACCGGGGCGACGTTGATGGCCTCGGCCAGGGCCCTGCTGGCGGTGGGCGCTCGGGCGGTGTACGGCCTCGCCCTGGCCACGCCCACCCTGGCACCGGTAGACGGCCTGGCCGTCCACCGGTGAAGGACAGGGACGCCGAGGTCTGGGCAGGTGGGGGCGACGACGGCTTTGGGGCGACGGCTGGGGCAGGTGGTGGGAGATCGCTCAGCAGGGCCGAGATTGACAATCCCTGGATTCCACCCTACAATGGGAACACAGCCAGCTCCTCGGCCCCTGTGTCACCGAGAGATGGCCACCCGGAACGACCCATGGTCTGCCCCATTGTCCTGGACTTCCTCCACTCCCAGCTCCTTTGAACAGTCCAACGGGACGTCCGAATGCCCGGGCGGGGGGTTCAGCCCTGTCCTGGGCTTACCCTACGCAGATCTCAACGTGTGGCAGAAAGGAGAGCGAAAGATGGAGTTGACCATCCACGCCCGGAACCTGGAGATGACGGACTGGATCCGCCAGTATGTGGAGAAGAAGGTGAAGCGGCTGGAGCGCTACCTGCCCCAGGCACGAGAGCTCCGGATCGACCTGGTCCACAACGAGACCCGGGCGGCCGCGGATCGTTACACGGCCCAGTTGACCATGTGGGCCAACGGCCAGATCCTCCGCGCGGAGGAGTCCACCGGCGATATCTTCGCGTCCATCGACGCCGCGGTGGACATCATGTACCGCCAGATCGAGCGCTACAAGGGGCGACGGTACCAGAACCGGCGACGGAACGCCGCGGCCAACGCAGTCTACATGGAGACCGCACCGCCGCTCCTGGAGGAGGACGAGGGGGAAGAGGAGGCCCCCCGGATCGTTCGGGTGAAGGAGTTCGTGGCCGAGCCCATGGACCCTGAGGAGGCCATCGAGCAGATGGAGTTATTGGGGCACGACTTCTACGTCTTCTTCAACCCCGACACCAAGTCCCTCAACGTGGTCTACCGCCGCCGGGATGGGAACTACGGCCTGTTGCAGCCCCAGATCGTGATCTGAGGCGCCGAGCCAGCCCTTGGCCCCCTCCTCTTTCCGGAGGCGGATGGAACCCCATCCGCCTCCGGCGCGTCCAGGGGCACGGGGTGGCTCACACGAACTGGATGGCATCCACCGTCCGGGTGATGCTGCCGGTGTACAGCCAGGAGACCTGGCGCAGGGTCAGGGCCTGATCGAACTCCGTCAGCGCGGAGATGCCCTCCGCGGGGACCACCACGTTGTACCACCGGAGACCCGCCGCGGCCGCGGTGTGGAGCACGCAGATACTGCTCACGGTGCCCACCAGCACCAGGTGCCGTACCCGCCAGACATGTCCCAGGAAGTGCTCCAGCCAGGTGCCGTAGAAGCCGTCGTAGCGGTTCTTCTGGACCACCAGATCGCCGGGCTGGGGGGCCAGCTCCTCCACGATCTGCCAGCCCCAGGTTCCGGCCCGACAATGTTCGGGCCAGATGGCCCACTCGGGATCCCCCTCGAAGTGGGTGTCCTGGGTGTACGCGATCCGGGCCCCGGCCTGTCGGGCTCCCGCGAGCAGTTTCTGGATCGGGGGGATGGTGCCCGCGGCGTCGGGAACCACCAGGGTCCCTCCCTCCTTCACGAAGTCGTTCTGCATGTCCACCACGATGACAGCCGTCTCCCCCCCGGGCAGCTCCACCCGCTCCTGGAAGGGAAGTTCGGGCACCTCCACGGTCTTGCCGGGGACAGCAGGCACAGCCATGGCACACCTCCCATCTGCTGTGGTACGTGCGCTTCGTCTCCTGGGGTGGACACGGTCCACCGGGCCTTTGCCCATCTCCCAGTTTATCGGCTGCCGAACCGGCCGTCAACACAGGCCCGCCGGGTGCGTTCGGGATGCCGTCCGGGGAACAGGGCCCCATCCTCTCCCTCCGGGCCCGGCACAGGCGCGGAGATGGCCTCCTCCCCGGGTTTTCCGGCTGTGGTGGGGCCGGGGCGGGTTCGTGGGCCAAGTGGCTCTGTGCTAGAATAGAGGAGGCTCGTGCTGCTCTCGAGATCCACGTCCGGGTCCTCGGACCCTGGACCGAGACGGAGGGAGAGACCCTTTTGCGTCGACTGCTCACCCCTGCCCAGGATCGCTTCCTGCGGGAGGAACGGGAACTCCTCCAGAGCCTCCAGGTCCTCCTGGCCCGCCTGGGCGCGCCGGAGGAGGACCTGGCACACCTGCAACAGGCCCTGCGTCAACTGGAGGAGACCTTCCTGCTGGTGGTCGTGGGCGAGTTCAACGCGGGCAAGAGCGCGGTGATCAACGCGCTCCTGGGCCACCGGTACCTGCCCGAAGGGGTGATCCCCACCACCCACCAGCTCCAGCTCATCCGCTACGGCGACTCCGAGGGCACGGCCGTGGAGAACGGCCTGGCCGTGGTCCAGGTGCCCGTGGACTGGCTCCAGGAGGTCCACCTGGTGGACACCCCGGGCACCAACGCGGTGATCCGGGAACACGAGCGCATCACCGAGGAGTTCATCCCCCGCAGCGACCTGGTCCTCTTCGTCACCAGCGCGGACCGGCCCTTCAGCGAGAGCGAACGGGCCTTTCTGGAGAAGGTCCGTCGCTGGGGCAAGAAGGTGGTCTTTGTGGTCAACAAGGTAGACCTGCTCCCAGGGCCGGAGGAGCGGGCCCAGGTCCTGGACTACGTGGCCGCGAACGCCCGTCAGCTCCTGGGGCTGGAGGCGCCGCTCTTCCCGGTGAGTGCCCGGGATGCCCTGGCCGCGAAACAGGCCGCCCAACGCAACGGCCGTCCCCTGGAGGCCCAGGAGGTGTGGGAGCACAGCGGCTTCCCGGCCCTGGAGGCCTTCATCCAGGGCCGGCTGGACCAGGCGGAGCGCCTGCGCCTGAAGCTGGAGAGCCCCCTGGGCGTCGCGGCGGTCCTGCTGGGGAAGTACCGGGCCGTGCTGGCCGAGCGCAAGGCGCTGCTCCAGGAGGACTTCGAGACCCTGGACGCCATTGAGCAGCAGCTCCAGGCCTATCAGGAGGACATGGAGCGGGACTTCCGATATCAGCGCAGCCGGGTGGAGACGGTTCTCTACGAGATGGCCGAGCGAGGGGATCGCTTCTTCGACGAGACCCTCCGGATCACCCGGGTCCTGGAGCTGGTGAACGGCGAGCGGCTGCGGGGCGAGTTCGAACGCCAGGTGGTGGGCGATACCAGCCGGGAGATCGAACAGCACGTCCACGAGCTCATCGACTGGCTGGTGGAGCGGGACTACCGCCAGTGGCAGGCCGTGATGGAGTACCTGAACCGCCGGGCCGCCCGGCACGCCGACCGCCTCATCGGCCAGGTCCAGACGGAGTTCGAGCTGAACCGGCGCAGCCTGCTCCAGAGCATCGGCCGCAGCGCTCGGGAGGTGGTGGACTCCTACGACCGGGAGCAGGAGGCCCTGAAGCTGGCCCAGGACGTCCAACGGGCCATCGTCCAGACCGCGGCCGTGGAGGTGGGGGCTCTGGGCCTGGGCGCCCTGTTGGTGGCCGTCCTCCAGACCACGTTGCTGGACATCACCGGCCTGTTGGGGGCCGGCGCGGTGGCCGCCCTGGGGCTCTACGTCCTTCCCTACCGACGGCAGAAGATCAAGGCCGCGCTTCGGCTGCGCATCCAGGAGCTGCGCAGCCGGCTGGACGAGGCCCTGACCCGACAGTTCCAGATGGAGCTGACACGGAGCGTCTCCCGGATCCGGGAGGCCATCGGGCCCTACACCCGCTTCGTGCGGACGGAACGGGAGAAACTGGTGGAGCTGGAACGGCAGATCGCCCAGATGGAGGATCGTCTGGCCCACCTGCGCCAGGCCGTGTCCACCCTGTAGCCGGGGCCTTGACCCCCTCAGGGGACTGCCCCTTTCGTGTCGAGAAGCCCGACCCGTCGCCATGGCGGAGAGGACTGTGTCCCAACTCCCTGGCCTCCCACCCCGGCCCAGCCAGACAGCCATGTGGATGAACGAGCCGCTGCCTCGGGTCTCCCTGATGCCGCTGGAGCCGGAGCTCCACACGGACGCGCTGCAGCGGGTCTACGAGCTGACTCCGGGCTACTGGCAGATGTACCACCTGCCAGCCGTTCCCCAGGGCCAGGCTGCCCGGGATCTGGCCGCGGCCCAGGAGGACCCCAGGCGCCATGCCCTGGGTATCCTCCTGCCCAACGAGCCCGGCAACCCCGCGGCAGGGGCCCAGCTGGTGGGCCTGGTGGACTTCCGCCTCCACTGGCCGGGTCCGGAGCTCGTCTACCTGGGGATGATCCTGGTGGCCGAGCCCTTCCAGCGCCGGCGGATCGGCACCGCGGCCTGGCATCTGTTGGAGCCCTGGCTGGTCCAGGAGGCCGGCATGGCCCGAGCCCGCCTGGGGGTGGAGCAGTTCAACATCCCGGCCCTGAAGTTCTGCCAGAGCCTGGGCTTCGCCCTCACCGGCGAGTCCCATCGCATCCGCTCGGGGAAGCGCCTGGTGCGGTTGCTCTACATGGAGAAGGAGCTGACCCCATGAACCCTGAGGACGCCGTCCGTGCCTCCTGTGCCGGCGGTGCCATGGCCAGCCACGGCGCCGACGACGCCGGAACCCGCCGTCCATCCGCCCCCGGATCCGCGCCGGGGAGCTCTCCACCCCCGGAGCCCCGCTATCTGGGCAAGCCCACCGCCGGGCCCACCCGAGCCCTGGACACCTTCCCCGCACCCCGACACGTGACCCGGGTGACCTTCACCAGCGACGAGCTGACCACCTTCTGCCCCATCACCGGACAGCCGGACTTCAACACCATCACCATCGAGTACGGCCCGGACCAGCGGTGCATCGAGTCCAAGAGCCTGAAGCTCTACCTCTGGAGCTACCGGGACGAGCGGGCCTTCTGCGAGGCCCTGGCCGCGCAGATCGCGACGGACATCTACCGGGTCACCCAGGCCCACTGGGTCCGGGTCACCATCCGGCAGCACGTCCGGGGAGGCATCGTCACCGAGGCCGTGGCCGAGCGACGCCGGGACGACGAGGAGGCATCGACCGCGCCATGAACCCCGCCCCTTCTGGCTCTGGAGCCCACGCCCTTTCCCCAGAGGCCTTCGCGCGTGCCGTGGCCCGGATCGCGGACCAGATCCGCGCGCTCACCAACGCGAACCTGCACTTCACCCAGGACCCCTACCAGATCGAGCGCCACCACACCCTCCTCTCCCTGGCCGGGGAGCTGGCCGCCCTGGTGGACGCCCGGCCGGCAGAGGCCATCCAACGCCACTTCCACCAGGACCTCACCTACGTCACCCCCCATCCCGTGGTGGACGTAGCCGTCTTCGACCGGGCCGGCCAGGTGCTCCTCATCCGCCGGGCAGACTCCGGCCTCTGGGCCATGCCCGGCGGCATGTGCGAGGTCAACGTCTCCCCCGGGGAGAACGCCCTGCGGGAGGTGTGGGAGGAGACCGGCTGCGTGGTGGCGCTGACCGCCCTCCTGGGCCTCTTCGACAGCCGGACGGAGCGGGCGGATCGGACCTTCGCCCATCTCTACCATCTGCTCTTCGCGGCCCGTCACCTCTCGGGCGTCCCCCGGGTGACCCAGGAGACCCGAGAGGTGGCCTGGTTTTCCCAGGAGGCGATCCCCTGGGATGCCATGCACGGAGGACACGGGAGACGCCTGGCCCACGCCCTGGCCTGGCACAGGGATCCGGCCACCCGGCCCCATTTCGACCCGGTCGACTGGACGCCCCACACCAGCTGGCAACATCGGACCCTGCCCGGACAGCGCCATGAGGACTGACCCCATGCCCCATCGGGACCCTCGGCTGGCCCGGTACCAGCGCCAGATGGTCTTCCCCGGCATCGGCCCACAGGGCCAGGAGCGCCTGCAGGCAGCCCGGGCGGTGTTGGTGGGCTGCGGTGCCACCGGCTCCCATCTGGCCGAGATGATGGCCCGCTCCGGCGTGGGCCACCTCCGCATAGTGGACCGGGACTTCGTGGAGCTCACCAACCTCCAGCGCCAGACCCTGTTCGACGAACAGGACGTGGCCGAGAGCCTGCCCAAGGCCGTGGCCGCTGCCCGCAAGCTGGCCCGGATCCACAGCCAGATCCAGGTGGAGCCGGTGGTGGCGGACGTGAACCCGGACAACGTCCTGGAGCTCCTGGCCGATGCCACCCTGGTCCTGGACGGCACGGACAACTTCGTCACCCGCTACCTGCTCAACGATGCCTGCACCCGCCTGGCCCTTCCCTGGATCTACACCGGCGTGGTGGCCTCCCACGGCATGACCGCCACCCTGATCCCCCCAGGAGCGGAGGTCAAGCTGCCGGGCCAGCGCTCCACCACCCCCTGTCTCCGTTGCCTCCTGGGGGAGATCCCCGGGCCGGGCACCACGGAGACCTGCGACACCGCGGGGGTGGTGATGCCCGCGGTGGCCACCCTCGCCGGCATCGCGGCCGCCGAGGCCCTGAAGCTCCTGGTGGGTACCGGTGACCTGAACCCGGGCATCGTCTACGTGGACCTGTGGGACCACACCTATCGGCTGTGGCAGGCGCCGCCCCGCCGGCCAGACTGCCCTGTGTGCACGCGACGGCGCTTCCAGTTCCTGGAGGCCCAGGAGGGCACCGTCACCACCACCCTGTGTGGACGCAACGCGGTCCAGATCCGGGTACGGGGCCGCCCCACCCTGGACCTGGAGCGTCTGGCCCAGCGTCTCGCCCCGGTGGCCGACCGCGTGCGACGCAACGAATACCTGCTCAAGGCCCAGGTGGACGGCTACGAGCTCACCGTCTTTCCCGACGGCCGGGCCATCGTCCTGGGTACAGAGGAGCCCGGCGTGGCCCGCAGCCTCTACGACCGGTACATCGGGAGCTGACCCGGAGGGGCCAGCGCGAGGAGAGAGAGCATGTCCCAGGCCACCAGCACGGTCCCCGGCCCCGAGGTGGAGGCCATCGTCGGCGGCTACCACGGTGCCCCCCACCAGGTGTTGGGCATGCATCCGGTGGAGGTGGACGGCCGGCCCTGTCTCGCGGTGCGGGCCTTCCGGCCCCACGACGTGGCGGTCCGGGTCCTGGATGTGAAGAACCGGCGCCGCTATGCCATGCACCGGGTCCATCCCCATGGCCTCTTCGAGGTGGTGCTGCGCCACCGCAGGAGGCCGTTCCCCTATCGGCTGCTGGTCACCGGACCGGACCACCCGGAGCAGGAGGTGGAGGACCCCTACCGTTTCCGGGACTTCTGGCTCACGGAGTTCGAGATCTACCTCCACGCGGAGGGCAACTACCTGGACGCCTACGAGAAGCTGGGCGCGCACCTGCGGACGGTGGACGGGGTCGAGGGGGTGAACTTCGCGGTGTGGGCGCCCAACGCGGAGCGGGTGAGCGTCATCGGCCCCTTCAACCGCTGGGACGAGCGGGTCCACCCCATGCAGAGCCGACCGGGCGGCCTGTGGGAGCTCTTCATCCCCCATCTCGCCCAAGGAACCTACTACAAGTACAGCATCCGCTCCCGCCTCTTCGGCTACCGGGTGGACAAGGCCGATCCCTACGCGTTCCACGCGGAGAAGCGCCCGGGCACCGCGTCCATCGTCTGGGACATCGACAGGTACTCGTGGAACGACCAGGAGTGGATGGCCGAGCGGCCCCGGCGCCAGGCCTTCGACGAACCCCTGAACATCTACGAGGTCCACCTGGGCAGTTGGCGGCGGCGCGTCGGGGCCGAGGAGGGCTTCCTGGACTACCGGACCCTGGCCCACGAGCTGGTGGCCTATGTGAAGGAGATGGGCTACACCCACATCGAGCTCCTGCCCATCACCGAACACCCCTACGACGGTTCCTGGGGGTACCAGACCACCGGCTACTTCGCCCCCACCAGCCGCTTCGGCACGCCCGAGGACTTCATGTACTTCGTGGACCACTGCCACCAGCATGGCATCGGCGTCATCCTGGACTGGGTGCCGGCCCACTTCCCCAAGGACGCCCATGGCCTGGCCTTCTTCGACGGCACCCACCTCTACGAGCACGCGGACCCACGGCTGGGGGAGCACCGGGACTGGGGGACCAAGATCTTCAACTACGGTCGGAACGAGGTGCGCAATTTCCTCCTTGCCAGCGCCCTCTTCTGGCTGCGAAAATACCATATCGACGGCTTACGAGTGGATGCCGTGGCCTCCATGCTCTACCTGGACTACAGCCGAGGACCCGGCGAGTGGATCCCCAACCGATATGGGGGGCGGGAGAACCTGGAGGCCATCGACTTCATCCGCCAGTTCAACGAAGTGACCCATGTCCATGCGCCCCAGGGCGCGCTCACCATCGCGGAGGAGAGCACCGCCTGGCCCATGGTGACCCGGCCCACCTACGTGGGCGGGCTGGGCTTCGACTACAAGTGGAACATGGGGTGGATGCACGACACCCTGGAGTACTTCCAGAAGGATCCCATCTACCGCAAGTACCACCACAACCTGTTGACCTTCAGCCTGGTCTACGCGTTCTCCGAGAACTTCATCCTGCCCTTCAGCCACGACGAGGTGGTCCACCTGAAGCGCTCCATGCTGGACAAGATGCCCGGCGATCTGTGGCAGAAGTTCGCGAACCTGCGGGCCCTCTACGCCTACATGATGGGCCACCCGGGCAAGAAGCTTCTCTTCATGGGCGGGGAGTTCGGCCAGTGGCGGGAATGGAGCGAGGACCGGGAGCTGGACTGGTTCCTGCTGGACGAGCCCCTGCACCGACAGCTCTGGGAGTACACCCGGGCCCTGAACCGCTTTTACCGGGAGCATCCGGCCCTCTACCAGGTGGACACCCACGGGGAGGGCTTCCAGTGGATCGACTTCAACGACGTGGAGCAGTCTGTCCTGATCTTCGAACGACGGGCAGCCGATCCGTCGAACTTCCTGGTGGTGGCCTGCAACTTCACACCGGTCCCCCGTCATGGATATCGCCTGGGCCTGCCCCAGCCCGGTACCTACGTGGAGGTCTTCAACAGCGACTGGCCCCAGTTCGGCGGCAGCGGCGTGGCCAACGGTGCGGTGTGCACCGAGCCCATCCGCTGGCACATCTACGAGCAGTCCGCAACCGTGGACCTGCCGCCCCTGGCCGTGATCTTCCTCCAGCTCCAGGAGCAGGCCGGAGAGGCTCCGCAGAGGTGACCGATGAGGGCAACCATGGAACCCTACCCTCGCCCCCTGCAGGTCGAGCGGGATCCGGACGCCAGCCCAGAGGCCCTGGACATGATCCGGGCCTTCGAGAACGTGCTCCCGGTCCTCCAGCGCTTTCTGAGCTTCCGGGGCGCGGCCCTGTTCGTGGGAGAACCCCAGGGCCTGCGGCCGGTGAGCGGCTATCAACTGCCCTTCTTCCGCCACGTCATCGGCCGCCACCTGCCCTGGAACAAGGCCCAGATCGGGATCATCCAGGCCACCCGGCGGGAGCTGGTGCTGGAGGACGTGGACGCGGAACCCGGTTTCGTCAAGCTGGATCCTCGGGTCACCATCCGCTCCTGGATCGGGGTGCCCATCTTCCTGGAGGAGGAGATGCGGGGGCTCCTCTCCATCATGCACCCGGAACCCGGGCGCTTCACCGCCCAGGACGGCGAGCTGGCCTACGTGCTGACCCAACAGGTGGCCATCTCCGTGGAGAAGGAGCGCCTCCTCCAGGCAGAACAGCGCCGACGCCGGGAGGCGGAGGCCCTCCGGGACGCCACCACAGCCCTCACCCTGGACCTGGAGCCCGAGGCCATCCTGGTGGAGCTCCTGCGCCGGCTGCGGCGGGTGGTCCCCTTCGAGAGCGCCGGTGTCCTCCTGCGGGAGGCCCGGGACCGGGTGCGGGTGGTCGCGGCCCTGGACGTTCCCCATCCGGAGGAGGTGGTAGGGCGCACCTTCTCGGGCGACAACACCCTGTTCCAGACCATCGTCCGCACTGGCCGGGCCGTCTACTACCCGGATGTCCAGGCTACCGGGGCCTTCCACGGCTGGGGGGGCACCCACTACGTCCGGAGCTGGATGGGGGTGCCCCTGCGCCACCGGGGCGCGGTCATCGGCTACATCACCCTGGACCACAGCCGGTTCAACGCCTACAACCCGGATGACATGGCCCTGGCCCAGGCCTTTGCCAATCAGGTGACGGCCACGGTGATCAACGCCCAGCTCTTCCAGCAGGTCCGCCACGCGGCCGAGGAGAACCGCCGCCGGGCCGACGAGCTCACCGCGCTGGACCGTCTCCAGCGCGCGCTCCGGGACGCGGTCACGGTGCAGCAGGTCCTGGAGGCCAGCCTCCAGTGCCTGGACATCTTCCAGGCCCAACATGCCAGCATCTCCATGCCCGATACCCAGGGCACCCTGCGGGTGGTCCACCAGCTGGGGCCTGTCCAGGCACTGGACATCCCGCCCATGGAGTTGGGACAGTCCCTGGTGGGGCGGGTCTACGCCACCGGCGAACCCTACCTGACCAACGACGCCTTCGGGGAGGCCCAGGCCGCGACAGGGGCCCTGGAGGTCTGGCGGCGCCAGGGCTTCCAGCGGGTGCGGGCCCTCTTCGCCCCCCTCCGCACCGGGACCGAGATCGTGGGGGTCATGACCCTCATGGCCGGCGAGGGCCGTTACACCGAACAGGAGCTGCGGCTCTTCTCCACCATGGCCGAGATCGTGGGCAGTGCCCTGGCCCGGGCCCAGCTCCTGGAGACCCTGGAGGAGCGGGTGGCGGCCCGCACCCAGGAGCTCCAACAGGCCTACGAGCAGCTCCAGGAGTTGGACCGGCTGAAGTCCCGCTTTGTGGCCAACGTGAGCCATGAACTGCGCACCCCCCTGACCAACATCAAGTTCTACCTGGAGCTGGTGGAGCGGGGCACGCCGGAACGTCGAGCCCAGTACATGGCCACCATCCACCAGGAGGTGGACCACCTGCAGGATCTCATCGAGTCGGTGTTGGACCTGACCCGGCTGGAGGAGGAACGGGAGACGGGGATGGCCTCGGCCCAGCCCGTGGACCTGGCCCAGTTGGCCCAGGACGTGGTGGCCCGTCTGGAGCCCTTGGCCGGGGAACACCGGGTGACCCTCCAGGTGGACGTGCCCGCGGCGCCCGTGTGGACCTACGGCAGTCCCACCCGTCTGGCCCAGGTCATCAACAACCTGGTCAGCAACGCCATCCGCTACAACCGCCCCCAGGGCCAGGTGGCGGTCCGGGTGTCCTGGGACGAGGGCCACCACACCGCCCTGCTCCAGGTGGAGGACACGGGCATCGGCATCCCCCGGGAGGAGCAACAGCACATCTTCCAGCGCTTCTACCGGGGCTCCCAGGTGAACCATCGGGTGACCCCCGGCACCGGACTGGGCCTCAACATCGTCCAGGAGATCGTGGCCATCCACGGTGGCCAGGTGGAGGTGGAGAGCGAACCGGGCCGGGGCAGTGTCTTCACCGTGCGGCTGCCCGCCTCTCGGGCGGGCCCGGTTGTGGAAAGTCGAGGAGAACAGGGGTGAACGAGTTCACGGTGTCCGGCATCTCCCTCCCCGACCGAGCGCCCGAGCCGCCTTCGGGCGGCACGGTCCTGGTGGTGGAGGACAACACCGCGATGAACCAGGCCATCAGCGAGATCCTTCGCCTGGAGGGATACCGGGTGATCTCGGCCCACGACGGCGTGGAGGCCCTGGCCATGCTGAAGGAGGAACGGCCCGACGTGGTCATCAGCGACATCATGATGCCCGCCATGGACGGCTACGAGCTCCTCCGGCGAACCCGGCAGGACCCCCGCCTGCGCACCCTGCCCTTCATCTTCCTCACCGCCCGCTCCTCCCCGGAGGATCACCGGACGGCCAAGCGGATCGGCATCGAGGACTACCTGGTGAAGCCGGTGGATGGCCAGGATCTCCTCCTGGCAGTGGGCAACGCGCTGCGCCGGGCCCGGGACATCCAGGCCGAGATGAAGGATCAGGTGGACGGCCTGCGCAACCGGATCCTGGCCACCCTCCAACACGAGTTCCGGACCCCCCTCACCTTCATCCTGGGCTACGCGGAGTACCTGGCCAACTCCACGGAAGAGCCCCAGGAGGGCATGGATGTGGAGGTCCTGCGAGAGGCGGTCCAGGCCATCCTGGTGGGCGGCCATCGGCTGCAGGATCTGATCGAGAAGTTCCTGCTCCTGGCGGATCTCCAGCACCGTCGGGATCTGGCCGACGTCTCCACGGTCCTGGATCCCTGGGGGACCGTCCAGGAGGTGGCGGCCCGGATGGCGCCCCAGGCGGAGGAGGCCGGCCTGGCCATCGAACTGCACCCGCCGGAGACCCGTCTGCAGGTACTGGGAGTGCCGGACCTCATCGGCAAGGCCGTCCAACATCTGGTGGAGAATGCCCTGCGCTATCGGCGTCCGGAAAGCCGTCGGGTGGCGATCCGACAGACCCAGTACGAGAACTTCGTGGGCCTCGCGGTCCAGGACGAGGGGCTGGGGATTTCCCCGGCCCTCCTGGAGCAGTTGAGTCGACCGTTCGAACAGGCCCACCGCGAGAACCAGACCCTCTCCGGAGCGGGGCTGGGCCTGGCCATTGTCCGACACATCGCGCGGCTTCACGGGGGAGGGCTGACCATGGAGAGCCAAGAGGGCCAGGGAAGCACCTTCACCCTGTGGCTGCCACACCTGAAGTGAGGGGGAGGACGTGGACACCTTGGCCGTGTGCGGAGGACGATTCCCGGCCCCCGACGCGGAGAGCGCTCCCTTTGTGGCCGGGACGATCCTCTGCCGGGAGGCATGGATCCGAGAGGTCCACACCCAGGGGCCGGGGGCGGTGGCCGAGGAGACCCCGGTCCTGGACGCGACGGGCTGTGTGGTCCTGCCCGGATTCGTGGACGTCCACATCCACGGCAGCGCGGGGGTGGACGTGATGGATGCCTCGCGGACCGGCCTGGCCCGGCTCAGCCGTTTCCTGGCCCGGCACGGGGTCACCGGCTTCCTGCCCACCACCATCACCGCCCCGCCGGAGGCCCTGTTGGCCGCGGTGGAGGCCGTGGCCCGCTTCATGGAGGCGGAGCCCCCGGGGGCTCGAGCCCTGGGTGTCCACCTGGAAGGGCCCTACATCAGTCCCCGCTATCCCGGCGCCCAGCCCGTGGAGCACATCCGCCGGCCCGATCCCCGGGAGCTGGCGGCCCTGGCCGCGGCGGGCCCGGTGCGCCTGATCACCCTGGCCCCCGAAGTGCCCGGCGCCCATGGGCTCATGGCCCAGGCCCTGGAGGCCGGCATCGGCGTGGTCATCGGCCACACTGCCGCGACCTACGAGGAGGCCCAGGAGGCCATCCGCCGGGGCGCCAGCCAGGCCACCCACACCTTCAACGCGATGACCGGCCTCCACCACCGACGTCCCGGGGTGGTGGGCGCGGTCCTCCACAACGACGCGATCTACGCCCAGCTCATCCCCGATACCGTCCACGTCCACCCCGCGGCCATGGACATCCTGGCCCGCTGCAAGGGGCCCCAGGGCACCCTCCTGATCACCGACGCCATCCGGGCCGCGGGCATGCCCCCGGGCACCTACGAGCTGGGCGGCCAGGAGGTCGTCGTCTCTCCGGAAGGGGTCTGTCGTCTCCCCGATGGGACCCTGGCCGGCTCCATCGTCACCATGGACCAGGGCCTGCGCCATTTCCTGGCCGCCACCGGCTGGCCCCTGGAACGGGCCTGGCCCGTGACCAGCCGCACCCCGGCCCAGGCTCTGGGCATGGACGGGGTGATCGGACGCGTTGCCCCGGGATATCGGGCGGACCTGGTCCTGTTGGACGCCCATCTGGAGGTGGTGGCCACCGTGGTGGGGGGCCAGGTGGTGTTTGACCGAAGGCAGGAGGCGGGGTAGGTCTGTGGCCGGTGGGTGGAGGGCCCGGGCCCGCCTCCCGTTGCTCCGGATGCCGGGCACCTGGTTGGCCATCCCAGCGCCCGGTCTTCCCATCCGAGACACACCCTGTACAGGAGGAGATCGCCGTGCCCTTGCCCAGCCGCGAGGAAGCTCTGGCCCTGTTGGAGGAGTGGGTGCAGTCCGAGAACCTGCGCCGCCACATGCTCTCGGTGGAGGCCGCGATGCGGAGCTACGCCCGCCACTTCGGCCAGGACGAGGAGCTGTGGGGCCTCACCGGCCTGCTCCACGACCTGGACTACGAGCGCTATCCCGAGATGGACGACCCGGAGAACGGCCATCCCCGGGCGGCCCTCCGTCTCTTCCGGGAGCGGGGCTACCCAGAGCCCCTGATCCACGCGGTGGCCGCCCACGCGGTCTTCCTGGGCGTCCCCCGGGAGAACCTGCTGGACCGGGCTCTGCTGGCCTGTGACGAGATCACCGGTCTGATCCTGGCCTGTGCCTACGTCCGCCCCGACCGGGACATCCGCCAGGTGAAGGTCCGTTCCGTGAAGAAGAAGTGGAAGGATCGCCGCTTCACCGCGGCCATCGACCGGGAGGAGAACATGGCCTACATCCAGGAGCTGGGCGTGCCCTTCGACGAGCACGTGGCCCGGGTTCTGGAGGCCATGCAGGGCATTGCCCAGGAGCTGGGACTGGCCGGCAGGTCCGACTGAGTTCCGGAGCTCGCCCTAGGGCTGGAACTTGTACCCCACCCCCCGCACGGTGACCAGGTGGCGGGGAGCGGTGGGGTCTTCCTCCAGCTTCTGGCGCAGGTGGCGGATGTGCACGTCCACCGTTCGCTCGCTGTTGATGTCGCTGTCGTATCCCCACACCGCCTCCACCAGCTCGCTCCGACGGAAGGGGCGTTCCGGGTGGCTGGCCATGTAGCGGAGCAGGCGAAACTCCGTGGGCGTCAGGTCCACGGGCTGCCCTCCCCGACGCACCTGGAACCGGCCCACGTCGATCTCCAGATCGCCGAAGAGGAGCCGCTCCTGGGGGGTGCCGGCCAGGGCCAGCTCGCCGTAGGCCCGCCGCAACAGGGCCCGGACCCGGGAGACCAGCTCCCGGAGGCTGTAGGGCTTCACCACGTAATCGTCCGCGCCCAGCTCCAGACCCAGCACCTTGTCCACCTCCTCGTCCCGGGCCGTGAGCATGAGGATGGGCTGGCGCTTTCCCTCCTGGCGCAGTGTCCGGCAGATCTCGAAGCCCGAGATGTCGGGCAGGCGGATGTCCAGGATGATCAGGTCCGGGTTGGTGCTCCGGGCCAGTTCCAGGGCTTGCTGGCCATTGGCGGCCCAGTCCACCTGGTAGCCCTCCTGGCGCAGGGCATATTCCAGGCCCCGGGCCACGGCCCGTTCGTCCTCCACCAGCAGGATGCGTCGGTGCTCCATGGCGTGGTCCTCTGTGGTGTTTCCGGGATCGTGCCCCACTCCATTATAGCAGAGGGCCTGCCGATTCCAGAGCCGGGGGATGGGGCCAGCCCAGGGTGTCTGTCAAGCCGCCCACACCGGCGCCCCCCGAGCTGCCTCAGGACGCACGGAACGCCCTCGGCCCAGGATGCCCGGTCTCGGCGTTCGGAGCCGTGACGCGGTGCACAGCCGCGGCGTCGCCCCTCCCCCAGGGGATCGCCCACTGCGGGGGCTAGGTGGAGCCGGAGTGGGCCAAGGCCTGGCGCATGCGGGCCACGTGTTCCCGCAGCGCGGTCTCGGGATCCAGGCCCCGTCGTCGGGCCAGGGCCACCAGGCGCCAGAGCAGGCGCCCCAGCTCCTCCTGGCTGCTTCCTTCGGGAAGCCACGCCTCCAGCCCGGGATCCGGGTGGATGTCCCCTGGAGACAGGAGGCCGGCCTTCTCCGCCTTGGCCTGGAGCTTTCGGGCCTTCTCCAGCGCGGGCAGGGCCGCGGGGATCCCGTCCAGGGGGCTGTGCTTCTGGCCCTTCTCGGCCCTCTCCTGGGCCTTGATGGCGTCCCAGTTCGCGTAGAGCTCGTCCAGGGTGCGGATCTCCGCGTCCCCGAAGACGTGGGGGTGGCGCCGGATCAGCTTGTGCACCGCATTGCGGAGGATGTGGTGCATCTGGAAACGGCCTTCGTCGGTGGCGATCTGGGCCAGCATGACGATGATCAGCAGGAGGTCGCCCAGCTCCTCGACCGTGTGGGCGTCGTCCTCCTCGTCGATGGCCTCCAGAACCTCGCAGGCCTCGTCCAGAACCGCGCCCCGCAGGGAGCGGAGCGTCTGTTCCCGGTCCCAGGGGCAGCCCTCCGGCGCGCGCAGATGGGCCACGATCTCCTGGAGATGGGAGAAGCTGCTGCCGAAGTCCAGGGGAGGCACGTAGAGGCTGGTCATGTGGTCGAAGTCGTCCCGCCGGTCCAGGGCATGGAGGGGGAAGAGGGCCGTCCGGCCTCCGGCGGTCCCGGCCCCCTGGACCAGGGTGACCGGATGGTCCGGGGGATAGGCGTTGAGCAGGGTGAGCTTCACATCCGAGGCCAGCCACCGGGCGTGGAGCTGGCCCACCAGGGTGGGGAGCCCCACGTCCAGTTGGGGATGGTGCTGTCGGGCCAGGAGCATGGCGTCCACCACCTGGCCGCCGTCCATGGGGTCGACCTGGACCGCGGCGAAGGCGGGCTCCAGGAAGCTGGCCGCGTGGAGGACCTGGGCGGCCAGGCCCTGCTCCTGGGCCTGGTGGAGGAGCCGGGGGGTGGTGGCCTCGCCTACCCAGGGGTCGCCGGGAACCGCGTAGACCACGGCCTCCTGGGCTGCGGCGGCCACCACCCGTTCCACGATGGCCCCATAGACCTGGGCGAACTCCTGGTGGGCTTCGTAGAGGTCGTCGCAGCTCTGGAGCCGAAGGGGCTCGGACTGCAGCAGCTCTGCCACCGGGTGGCGGCCGGTGCGCAGGATCACCCGACGTCCACTGTGGAGCGCCTGCCATACGGCCAGCGGTACCTGGCCGGGGTCGCCGGGCCCTAGGCCCACGATGAGGATGTCCGCAGCGGGCACGGAGATGGGCGGTAGGGTCATCATGGCCTCCGTCGATGGCGGGCAAGGGCTCTGCGAAGACCGTGGCACGGGATCGGGAGGCCGGAAGTCACCCGTATCGGGCGAAGTCCAGCAGCTCGGCAAAGGAGCCGGTGGCCAGGCCGATGACGTGGTCGCCCCCGCCGTAGTAGACGTAGATCCGATCCCCCACCCGGATGTTGGCACAGGAGAAGACCACATTGGCCACGTCCCCCCGCACCTCCCACAGCTCCTCGGGCCAGAGGATGGCCTCTCGAGGGCGGTGGATGACCCGGGCGGGGTCCTCCAGATCCAGCAGGGCCACGCCGATGCGGTAGATGCGCTCCTCGTTGTAGCCGTGGTAGAAGAGCAGCCAGCCGTGTTCCGTCTCGATGGGCACGCCGTTGGCCCCAACGGCCACGCTGTCCCAGAGGTTGCCTGGGCGAGGCCCCAACACGGGGGCCATGTGGGCCTCCTTCCAGTGGACCAGGTCGTCGCTGTACGCGATCCAGATCCGCGGACGTCGGCGGTGCAGGAGCGCGTAGCGTCCCTGGATCCGGCGGGGGAAGAGGACATGGTCCTTGTTGTCCTCGTTGCGGACCAGGGGACCTATCCGCTCCCAGGTGATCAGGTTGGTGCTCCGGGCGATCATGGGGGTGATGGTGGCGCCGTGGAACCGGTGGAGGCCCCGGCCTGGCCCCAGGTAGCCGTAGGCGGTGTAGCACATGTAGAAGGCCCCCTCCAGGCAGGTGACCCGGGGATCCTCCACTCCCCGGCGCTCCAGGGGATCTCCGTTGGGCTCCAACACGGGATGGCGGAGCCGGTTCCAGCGGACGCCGTCCGCGCTCACCGCGTAGCCGATGCGGCTGACCCAGTCCTGGCCCTGGGCCCGGTAGTGCATGTGGAACAGGCCGTTGTGGTGGATCACCGCTGGGTTGAAGACGTTGACGCTCTCCCAGGGCGAGGACGGATCCGGCAGCAGGATGGGGTTGGCGGGATGCCGTTGCAGCCTCATGGTGTTCTCGACGGTTCGTCTTGCTCGTTGATCTCTTCCCGGAGATGGCTCGACCCCACGGGGGCGGAGCTGAACACCTCCGGCCACTCGCCATGGCCCGGGAAGCCCCCCGTGGGCCTCGCCGGCCCTGGCCCCGAAGCTCGGGACCAGCTCGAGCCGGTGCGCGCCGGGGTCCTGCCCACAGTGCGCCCTGGCTGTTGCCGGGATCGGGGCTGGGCAACTGTTCCATTGTATGGGACCCAGAACGTGGATGCAACTCCGTGAAGGACCGGATTCCGAGAGGCCCACCGTGCCGTTGCCGGCTCCTGACCCTGGCTCGGCACCGGCCTCCTGGCGCCGAGACGCGGGGAGGCCAGGGGGTCAGCCCTTCAGGCCGGTGGTGACAATGCCCTCCTCGAAATAGCGTCGAAAGAGCATGAAGAGGAGCAGGATGGGCAGCGTCAGGATGGTGGCCGCGGCCATCTGCGCGCCGGGGTAGTCCCCGTACTCGCCTTTGGTGAAGACGGCCAGCAGCACGGGCAGGGTCATCAGATCGTAGTCCCGGACCACGATCAGGTTCCACAGGAACTCGTCCCAGCGGGCCATGAAGTTGAAGATGGCCACGAAGGCGGTCACCGAGGCAGAGAGGGGGATCATGATGCGCCAGATGATGGTGAACTCCCCGGCGCCATCCATGCGGGCTGCGTCGATCAGGTCCTGGGGGATGGTCTTGAAGAACTGGGTGAAGAGGAACACGCCGGTGGCATCGGTGAGGAAGCGGACGATCATGCCGGCGTAGGTGTTGATCAGGTTGAGCCGGAGCACCAGCAGGAAGGTGGGGATCAGGAAGAGGATCCCCGGGAAGATCATCTGGTACAGGATGGCGTTGAAGAGCGCGTCCCGGGCCCGGAACTCCAGCCGCCCCAGCGCGTAGCCGGTGATCGCCCCGATGAAGACGATGGCCGCGGTCTGCACCGAGGCCACGAAGAGGGTGTTGAAGAAGGCCCGCAGGAAGGGCCGCTGCAGGGCCACCCCGCCCTGCAGGACGAGCCGGTAGTGTTCGAGGGTCAGTCGGGTGGGCCAGAAGCGGGTGTAGATCTCCTCGGTCGGCTTGATGGAGGCCAGAAACATCCAGACGAAGGGGAAGAGCCAGAAGAGGGCCCCGGCCGTGAGGACGGCGTAGATGGCCACCGAGGTCAGATGCCGCCGGTTCTTGCGGCTGCGGACCAGGCTCCCGATCATAGGGCCACCTCCCGTTCGATCAGACGGCGCACCACCCCGGTGGAGGCGAAGCTCAGGGCCGCCATGGAGATGGCCATGGCCGAGCCCAGCCCAGCCTCCAGGTTCTCGAAGGTCTTCTGGTAGATGAGCAGCATGAAGGTCTGGGTGCTGCCCAGGGGGCCGCCACCGGTGATCAGATAGGGCTCGGTGAAGATGCCGTAGGAGAGGATGGTGGCGAAGACGAAGACCACGGTGAAGGAGGGGTTCAGCAGGGGGATGGTGATGTGGAGGAAGCGCTGCCAGGCGTTGGCCCCGTCCACCGCGGCGGCGTCGTAGAGCTCCCTGGGGATGGCGTTGAGCCCGGCCAGGAAGATCAGGCCGTAGTAGCCCACGAACTTCCAGACCACCACCATGGCGATGGAGATCATGGCCAGCCTGGGATCCGTGAACCAGGGAACCCGCACGTGGAACAGCTTCCAGATCCAGGTGTTGATCAGCCCATTGCCCGAGAGGAGCAGCATGAAGACCACCGAGTAGGCCACGCCGGCCATGGTGTAGGAGGCCAGGTACGCAGCGATGTAGAAGCCCCGGAAATGGCTCACCCGCTGGAGCATCAGGGCCAGGAGCAGGGAGGCCACCGTCACCGCGGGCAGGAAGACGATCCAGAACTTGGCGGTGACCCAGAGGGCGTTCCAGAACTGGGAGTTCGTCACCACCTGCTGGAAGTTGCCCAGCCCCACCCACTCCTTCCGGGGCGAGACGATGTTCCACTCCTGGAAGGCGATAATGAGCCCCCAGACAAAGGGGTAGACCCAGAAGACCAGGTTGTAGATCACGTAGGGGGCGACCAGGAGATAGGCGATCCAGTGGATGCGGCGTGGCCGCTTGGCCGGCCCGGCGGACACCCGCTCCTGGGCCGAGATGGAGGTTGCCATGCGTCACCTCCAGGGGAACTGGGACAGAGGGGGCCGTCCGGGATCTCTCCTCGGCCCGAACGGCCCCCTGTGGAGGCTACTTGCTCAGGGCCAGGTAGTCCTCAATGGCCTTCACCGCGTCCGCCATGGCCTGTTCCGGCGTCTTGGTGCCGAACCAGATGGGCTCGATCATCTCCCGGCCCATGAGCCGCTGCACCTCGATGGTGGCCGGGGTCAGGGCCGGCGGTACCGAGTAGGGCACGCCCTCCGCGTAGGCCTTCACCTTGGGGTTGGCGTCGAAGTACTCCGCGAAGAGGGAGTTCGTGGTCAGGTCCTCCCGCACCGGCGGCAGGTTGGTGGCCTCCAGCCAGGAGACATCGTGTTGCACGTCGGAGAAGTACCACTTCATGAACTCCCAGGCCGCCTCCTTGTTCCGGGACTGGGCGAAGAGCACCATGCCCTTGGTGTCCGCGAAGGTGTAGACCGGCTGGCCCTTGGGGTAGGCGTCCGGCACCGGCGGCGTGGTCACCACGTACTCGAAGTCCGGGAACTTCTCCGCGGTGGGGATGATGGACCAGGGGCCCCGCACCGAGCCGGCCACCAGCCCGTTCTCCAGGGGGTTGGCGAGGGACTCGGTGGGCGCGCACTCGTTGCGGAACATGTCGTTCATGAAGTTGAGAACGGCCATGCCGTACTCGTTGTCGAAGAGCACCTCCCCCTTCTCCACATCCAGGTAGGGCGCACCCTGGGAGGCCGCGTAGTAGAGGGTCAGGAAGCCGAACCAGCGGTCCCACCAGTTCTTGGGGCTGGGGAACATGATGGCGTACCGCTCCCCGGGGATCTTGATGGCCTCGCACAGGGCCTTCACGTCCCCGTAGGTGAGGGGCGGCTCATCCATCCCCGCCTCGTTCAGCAGGGCTGTGCCCCACCAGTAGCGCATGGGGTTGTTGTACAGGGGCAGCACGTAGTAGTGGCCCTGGTAGCCCCACCCTTTCTCCAGGATGCTGCGCATCTTCCGGGTCTCGGCCAGCTCCCAGAAGTCCGGGAACTGCTCGTCCAGGGGGACGATGGCGCCGGAGGAGACCAGCTGGGCCGCGAAGCCGGAGAAGATGTTGGTGCTGATGTCCGGGGCGGTGCCGGTGGCGATGGCGGTGAGGAGCACCTCCTCCGAGCTGGCGCCGGCGGGGATCACCTGCCAGTCGATCTGGATCGCCGGGTGGGTGGCGTTCCACTCGTCCACCACCTCCTTCCAGAAGGCCTCCTGCAGGGGGTTGGGCGCGGTCCAGAAGGTGAGGGTGACGGCCTCCTCGGCCGAGGCTTCCTCCGGGCCTGTCTGGGCCGCAGGGGGAGCGGGCACAGCACAGGCGGCCACCAGGAGGCTCAGGACGGCGAACAGGGCCAGGAACACAGACAGACGTCGCATGTTTTGCCCTCCTTTTGTGTCCTGCGTCTGAGCGGCACCAGGGATCTCGACCTTCCGGATCCCGGAAGGTCCGCATCGATGTCCACAAGCCACTGAACACGCTGAGGAAACAGATCGCTCGCGAGGGCCACACGATCGCTCTCGGCGCCTATCACCTCCCTTCCTGAGCAGGTGGGACGGGATCTCCGTCACCCGTCTGGGACGGGCATCCACAGGACTGGCGGATGATCACGTGGGTGGCCACCCGGATGCAGACCTGCACATGTTCGTCTGCAGGGTGTTCGATCCGGTCCAACAGATGACGGGCGGCCTCGCGCCCCATGGCCTCGCCGTGGACCCGGACAGTGGTCAGCGGGGGAGCCTGGTGGGCGGCCCAACGCACGTCGTCGAAGCCCACCACAGCCATTGCCTCGGGCACCGGACGACCGAACTCCCGACAGGCGGCCATGGCGCCCAGGGCCACCGCGTCGTTGACGGCCACCACCGCCGTGATCTCCGGGCGACGTTCCAGCACGTCCCGCATGGCGGTGTGCCCGGTCTGAAAGGTGGTGTCGGGCATGAAGCCCGTCTCCGGTTTCAGGCCCGCCTCCAGGCAAGCGCGGCGATATCCAGCGGCCCGTTCTCGGCTGCTCACCCACTCCTCCGGGCCCGACAGGAAGATCAGGGCCCGGTGTCCATGTTCGTGGATCAGGTGGCGGGTGAGCCGATAGACGCTTTCCTCGTTCTCGTGCAGCACACAGTCCAGATCGCTCTCCGGGAGGAGGTTGTCGAAGAGGACCAAGGGGACGCCATGGTGATATAGGCTTCGGATGAAGGCCGGGGGCAGGTTGGGACCCACCAGGATCAGGCCATCTACCCGCTGTTCCTCCAACATGGGCAGGACCCGGTGGGGCTGGAGGGCCTCCTCGTCCATGAAGGTGGTGATCAGGTGATAGCCCCGGCGTTGACACTCCCGATCGACGCCGACGAGAGGATGGGAGGCCGTGGTGAAGTGGGTGGGCGCGTCTCCGCGCAGGGCCACAAAGCCAAGGGTGCCTGTTCTCCGGGCCGTGCGGCGACGCACCGTTCCGTGGGGTCGGTATCCCAGCTCCTGGACCACCTCCAACACCCGCTGTCGGGTGGCTGCACTGATTCCTCCCTGGGCGTTCAGAACCCGGGAGACCGTGGATACCGAGACCCCGGCCCGCTCGGCGATGTCCCGGAGCGTTCGTCTTCTGGAGCTCTCCCTGGGGGTGGATCTCTGTTCCATGTGGTGGGCCATGGCGTGGTGGAGCGCACGGAGAGGCGCCGGCCCCCTCCGGCCGGAAGGGCTTTGCGATGTTGCGCAATTTTGCAATTATATTTTACGCAAAATTGCGAGCCCTGTCAATCCCCTGGGCCAGCCAGGGGGGATGTCTCCGGCGGGTTTGCGTACGGGGCTGTGGGGTCGGTCACCGGTGCACCCCCGCGGATGTGGCATGTGGGACATGTGCCGGGTCCGTGGCGGTGGTGGGCACGTGCACCCCCCGCGGATGTGGCATGTGGGTCCCTCCCCTCACCGGGGGTGGGCCAGGGCAATCGCGTGAAAAATGGCCAGTTTTCCGTTCTTATGGCAAGGTGAGGGGGCCGGAGCGGATCCAAGACCTACCCACCCTCCAGGAGGAACGCCCATGTCCCCAAAAGAAAAGACCGGAGCCTTCATCACCTACTTTCAGGAGCTTCCAGACCCCCGCCATAGCCGGTCCCAGCGTCACCGATTTTTGGACATTCTGGTCATCGGCATCTGTGCGGTTCTGTGTGGGGCCG
>Ga0256839_1000348_pt1 | contig 59882 bp, 74 predicted proteins | sample 354166metaG_FD_185968 | JGI IMG/M metagenome (GOLD analysis project Ga0256839, IMG submission 185968) | Hydrothermal vent microbial communities from Mid Atlantic Ridge, Atlantic Ocean - 354-166 | ecosystem: Environmental > Aquatic > Marine > Hydrothermal vents | place: Atlantic Ocean: Mid...
TGGGTCCAGCCCCAATCCGGGGTCCGTTTTTCGGTACCCGTCATCAGGGTCTTGAGCGCATTCTGATACAGCTTCTCCGCTTCCTCAATCGTAGGGATACGACGCATCGCTTCCGTGACTAATCGAGGATTCAGGTACGGATTAAATTCTCCGGGGGCAGACCGGCCACGTGAATACAACTCTGATAACTCCGGGAAAATATGGAACCAACCATCATCCCGGAACCAGGACCGCAACTCCGGAGACGCTACCTTAAACTCCTCCAGCATCTGGATGACCCCGAAATATGACCCCAGGGATTCCCGCATATTCGGATATTGCTCAAGAAATTGGGTCATCTTATTCGTGTTATACGGCATCTCCTGGATCGCATACACCATCTTACGGGCTACATCCGGAACCAGGCTGCCTTTAGAATCCAGGAGATCCGTGCCCTTAAGGGTGACTTTGAACATATCCTTGAGCATCGAAGCCGTAGTGTAGGCCAGGTCTACTCCGGCTTCCTGCTGATGCACCATATCGCGCCAAATATTCTCACCCTTAACCACTAACTCTTGGAGTGACGCAGGGAATCGGGACCGCACCCAACGGTCTAACGCTCCTAACAGCCCCTTAGCGGTATCCCGCACTGGTAACGCAGTTGTGGCTGCTAACTCTGAAGCCGCACGCTCACGACTCAAGATCCTTAAGGCACGACCCAATTGCTCCGGGATATAACCCCACCGACTCGATATCCCGTCAATCAAACTCTGGGTATCCAGGCTACTCGGGTCATACTTTATCTCTTGAACCCGTTTACGCGCCGGCATCGCCATATCCAGATAATCATCCGTCAAGGACCACATTTCTTCCAACAACAAACCGGTCCGATCCTCCGGGCTCATACCACGCCAAATCTCTGTAGCCTCTGCGAACGGGTCCCCGATATCGACAGGGCTACCGTCAGTAGGGATGAGGGGCGGAGGCGGAGCATTCGGGTCAAGAGTGCTGGTTAGGTGCTGGTTCCCGTCTACATCATCCAACAACCCCAGGAGCCTGGCGGTTAACCTGGTCTTAATCGTAGACTTCTGCAATAACTGCTCAGAACCCTTAAGAGCCTCTTGCTCCGTAGCACCCGTAGCGGTTAACCTCGCACCCTCAACCTCCGCAAGGTCAGACCCCAGAATCGTAGCCCGGTCCCTAAGACCCGGTAACTGCTCCTGGAGCTTTTGTTCCCTGGTCTTAAGTAATTCAATACGACGCTGTAATCGGTCAACAGTTCTGTCCCAACTATCCCGCATCGCCTGGCTACGCGCCAACCAGGCATCACGCTCAAGACCGGGGAGCCGAGTGTCAATATCACTAATCGCTTCCTTGCCAGCCTTAATCTTCTCCTGCAGCCATTTCTGATACCGCAATGCTTTCTGATAAGCACGCTCCTCTGGAGTAATCTTTGGTTTCCCCTTAACCGCAACACCCTTCGGAGGATTCGATAACAACTTCTTATGAGCCGCTTCCGCATTCCGCAACACCTTACGAGCATGCTCAATCTTCTTCTGACCCTTACCCGCCTCCGCAGCCTTTAGACGCTCACGAGCCTTATTGACCCGATCCTCAGACCTCTTTACACGGTCGGTATACTTGGTATACCTCGACTTCGCTTGCTCTTTAGCCTTGGTATACTTCGCCTTTTTAACCTCTTTTTGGGCTTTATCAGCTCTTTTCTTGAGTTCCGGGAGAACTTCGTTCCTTAATTTAGTATGTTTATCCGACAGTTCTGTTATCCGCTTCTCAGTACGCTTCCGGACACTTAAAGCCTTATTGTGCTCTTTAACTGCTTCAGTACCACGACCGAACTTCTTGATATCCCACTCAGTATCCGGGGACTGGGTCGCCATCTTGCTCGCACGTTTCTCAAGCTCCGGTATCTTCCGTTGCGTGCGTTTTAGCTCCCTTGACGCCGCCCCGAACGCCTTAGTCGCGTTCTCATACGCATTCTGTTTCGCTTGCACAAGGACCTGATACAAAGCATCCGGGTCCTTACTCATCGAGTGCAACAACATCCGCACCGTTTTGGATGACTCAAACCCAATACGATCCGGGAACTGACTGAAATTCAAACGGTTCTGAACTACCGAATCCAGAGCTTCATCAAAATGCTTAACCGCAGCATCCCATAATTCCGGGACCTCGGAACCCCGGAATTCTTGTAACGGATCCAACACTACCCGCTCAGGTAACTCACTACCCAGGGAATCCAGGACTTCGGCATGCCGCTCTAACCGATTCCCCACATGCTCAAATACATCCGCGGTCTTGAGGTAATCGTCAGACTTCTGGTAAGGCTCCGTCATCTGCATCTGGGTAAGCTGATTCTTACCCCCCAGGAACGTTTCTTTCGCTTTTCGGTAATCCTGAAACTCCTCAGGAGTAATATCCAGATCCCGCAACTTCTGGTGCTGCTCAGCACGTAACTGGTTCAAATACTTCTGGATCTTCTTGATTGCCTTACCGTCAGGACCACCCTCAACAATATCCTCCGGAGTAATATCTAGCTGCTTCAGGAGTTCGGCATCCTGACTTAACGCATCCACTCCCAGGTCCTTACGGGGATGCGCCACATCACGAGCACGATTGATTGTTTGCTGTGTTTTATCAATCAGCTCTGCAGATGCCGTCAGGGCACGATCCGCTTCCCGAAGACCAGGCTTCTGCTGCACCTTCTGAGATAAATCCTTACCAACCTGGATTACCTGCTGCTGCAACCGCTTGATATCCGCAAGATACTTCTGAACCCCGGTTCGATACATCTGGGCAGTCTTTCGGAAATTCCCCGCGTACTCCAACAACTCTTTCCGGGTATTCCGTAACGCAGATGCCCGCTGTAACTGCTGCAATAACTTAAACGATTCTTTCATTTTGGACAAAATACGCCCCGAGAAAGTAACCGCTTCCGGGTCAGCATTCGGAAACGCCGATACCATCAATTCATCAAACTTATTTAGCCATTTGGTTACGGCAGGCGCGGCTTTCGCCATCCAGGGCATATTCTTTAAGTTATCTCTAGTAATCGACTCAACAACACTGAGCCGCACATCCCCCATTTCCGCACCTGCAGCTAACGCCGCTTTCGTCTTCTCCAGCCAATTAGACTCTTTTAACTTAACTCCCGCAGCACCTAACCCCATCGGGATCGCCATCCCGACTAACCAACCCGCGAACCCGGCCACTAACCCTTTCGCCACAGCCTCTACCGGACTGGCACCAGCATACAGTTCGTGCCCGGCCGTGACTGCTGCTGCGTCTACTGCCCCCAGGGAAGCATAGACCGACATCGCCTCAACAGTGCTCTCCGCAAACGCCTTAGCCTCCAGCTCCGTAGCACCACGCCCGATAGCCTGCTGCTTAAACATCTCCGTGAACTTCGGCTTCAAACCAGACTTCACCAAAACCGCATCCCCCGGGGCCCCCAGGGCTTCCTTAGCGCCCACAGCACCCGGCTTCGATAACAACCCGGCCTCCGGACCCAATAACGCCATCAGGGTTGTGGTACCAGCCAACATCGGGATCTCCATAGCCAAGCCGGCCACATTACCCATAGTTGCCCGCTTAGCATTCTCCCACGACCACTCTTTCTTCTTACCTAACGGATCCGTTACAGTCGCTTTCGCCCAACCCCAAAAGTCAAAATCCTCAATATCACCTTCCCCAGAACCCCGGCGGTCAGTCTGGATCTGCGCGAACTCCGGATCCCACCAATCCGTAGGAGCCATTGACATCGCAAGACTCCTCCAGGGCACCAGACCCCAAACCTTACTTAACCCCTTAGCACCCATCGAGATCGCAGGGTCCAGAGGTGTGGCATAATCCTCTTTATTCCCAGTCAGGGGGTCCGCGTGAATCCCTATCTCCGGAATCCCCATACCCGGCATCAACCCGGGAACAAAGCCGGCGGACTCCGAACGGTCACGCATAGCCTTAATGTTCTCCATCCGGGTTCCCGCCACATCACCCACAGCAGCCTGCTCTAATTGCTTCTCGATACCCGCACCCAGCAGGAAAACACCGGACGTCAACCCCCGCACGTAAGCCCGAGTACCCTCTTTTATATCCTGACCCTGGATCTCCATCGGAGACATGCCGGTCCGTAACGCCTTCTCCTCCAGCGCCTCCTCAGTACCCGGAACAATAAACGGCATCCAATCCTGGATATCTTTCCGGATCCGAGCACGCTGACTCGCCTCTATAGGACCCCGGGTCCTGGCAATCGGCCCCACATTCTTCTTAAAATCAACCGCAACCTCGGACCCCGACACTTTTGGGTTGACATAATCCCGGGGAGCCGCGATCCACTTCATCGCTTCATCGTTCGTCACCCCCAAGATCCCCGCTACATACGGTAACGTTTGGGCATACCAGGTTGTGGGATCGTCAGACGGCGGATACTGACCGTTAGCTTCCGCATACTCTACCGCCTGACCACCCCCGTTATACGCAGCTAACGCCTTAGCCCAAGACCCATCATACTTATCCAGAAGCCCGCGCAGGTGCTCCAGGGAGATATCGATCTGTACATACGGGTCCTCAATATAATCCTTAGCCTCAATACCACGTTTCTGAAGGTACGGGGCTAACGTCCCGGGCATCATCTGCCCAATCCCCAGGGCCCCCGCAGAAGAGGTCTTGATAGAACCATCCGGGTTATACGGCTCCATCCCACTCTCTTGCATCAATAACTTCGAATAAATCTCAGCATCACGATCATTAAAACCATGCGCCCTCGCTAACTTCGGTACCATATACCGAATCGACACATCACGAGGCTCCTCAGGACGACTCGGAACAGACGGCGCAGTCTCACGATACGACTCCGGGATATCCTGCTGATACGCCGGCGCGAACAACTCCTCCGGGTAAGCATCATCCTCTATCACAGGAGGATCCGAAACACCCACAGTCTCCTCAGGAACCGGAGGATCCGGAGTATCTAGCATATTGACCGGAGAAACCTCGTCTATAGGAGACGGAATCTCGATAGGAGTAGGGGTTAATGCCGGGCCAGACTCCAAAGTATCCAGGGGTGGGATACCACGCTCCTGACGATCTTTCTCAAGAGCATCACGCAACCAATCCATGTTCCCCGGGTCTTGAGGTGCACCCGCCATTACTTACTACGACCCTTCCCCAGAGTCTGCTCCCGGTGCCTGAGGTACGCAGTAACTACCTGTTCGGCTTCCGCATCCGTAAACACACCAGGATGCTTCGACGTCAGCGCACGCTTGATCGTTTCCCTATCCGTAACCCCCGGGAACTGACTCATAAACCTGTTCATCGTACTCACAACTTTTAACCTATCCTGCTTCGAAATACCACTGCTATCAACAGGTTTAGCCGGCGCGGTCGCGGTAGCCGGTGTCGGCGCTGCCCCCGGAGGTATCCGGTCTACCTTCCGGACATACGTATCACTACGGTCACCAGGGGATTCCGCAGTTCCACCACCGCCGCCAGCGCTACCCGCAGCACCCGAAACACTATAGTCTAACCCAATATTCTTCCGAAGGTCATTCACTACCCTACGGGCTGCAGCCTTACGAGTATCATCAAAACCACCACGATACCCCGGGTCATACACGAGGAACTTCCCGAGGTCATCAATTACCTGCTGGGGATTCTGGGTACGGGAAATCGCTACCGCAGCCTCCGCGTTAGCCCGGTCCAGTTGGCCCACAAGACCGGGAACATACTCGTTCTCAGGAGTATTGGGGTCATCCTCAACACCCCACAGCCGAACCCGTAACCGCTCCTTATGCTGAGCTGCCATCCGGGCCCGCTCCAACGCTCTCTTGTAAGTCGGGTTATCCGCATACTCCGGAGGCAACTCCCCTCCGCCCACAAGCACATTGTCCAGCAAAACCCCAATAGGAGACAAGATCTTGTCCGCATCACGCAGAATCTCATCCGCACGATCTATCTCTCTATATGTGGTCTCAACCTGAGTCGCATACCCCATCGCTAACGCAGTCGCGTTCTTAGCAGATTTATCCCGGAATACTTGCGCATTATCCAGTAACTTCACATAATTCGTCTGCTCATCAACTGCTAACCGCCGCCACTTGAGAGCCCGGTCCTCATCACCCTTATCAATCTCCCACAACGCCTTGGCAGCTTCCGCCCAGTTCTTCTTAATCTCAGAAGGCGCTTTCTCCGCCGCCGTCTGGGCCCGGGATAAACCCGCCTGCGCATTGATCTTCTGCACCTCAAACGTCGCCATACGCTCCTGATGCGCCCGAATAGCAGCATCAGCTGTAACTTTATTGTCATGCCACTGCTTCGCCATACCCCAGTGATACGCTTGAGTACTCTTCGGTAACCGGATAAACTGCTCCCAATACGGCCGAAACTCTTCCGCATTCTCAGCATACTTCTCAGGATCCTGATTCATCACATACAACATCGTAGTGATCCCCATATCCATATCCGCAGGGTCAATCGCACCTAACCCATACATCGCTTCCTTGCGAATCTGGTCCGCCTCACCCTGGTCTACCGCCATCTGGAGCATATCTACAGCCTGAGGAGTCCTGCCCTCCCGAAGGTCCATCGCTACCCGTAACCCCGCAGCGTGCTGCAACTGACGCTGATACAACCTGTTGACCTTCGGACCCACCAACTGCACCGTCTGGTTAACCCTCTTTGTCTCCTCCGGACTCAATACCGGCATCGGTAGCGACATCTGAGGACCTTTGGCTCGTAAATCCGGACGCTCCACACCAACAGCAGGATCCAGATACGGCTTCCCGTCAGGTCCCAACACCACAGCATCCGGGGACACATCGATCTGCTTCGCAGCCTGGGCCCTGATATCAATCTTCCGAGGCTCCGGAGGACTCACGACTTCCTGCGGTTGGTATATCAGAGGCTCCCCCTGGTCATAAGTAGGGTCCTGCTTAACCTCCGCAGCTACCTGGGCACTCACATCACGTGGTATCGGTAAATCCTGCTCAGCAGCACTCCCAGGAGCCGCAGGCGGTATCTCACCAAACACCGGAGGTTTCTCTGCACCCGGGACTACAGAAGCCTCTTGAGGCGTCTCTTGAGGCATCTCTTGCGGCACTGCTGCAGGCTCAAGACCACGAATCTGGTCTGTAGACTCATATAACCCCCGCTGCTCTTCCCACATACGCGCACGCGCAAGGTCCGCAGGATCAATCATATCCGGAAGCTTCGCAATACTATCCCGCCACTCCGGGAACTGTGTCGCTGCAGCCTCATCTAGTTTACGACGCTCCTCAGAACCTGGCTGCGTTTTCGCCCTATACTCCTGATACCCTAACCAGGAATTCACCTTATTCGACTGCGCTAATGCCGCAAGATACTCCTCATTCGGGTCCCCAAACATAAGACCCTTAACATCCTTAGCAGCACTCGCAATACTCGGGATCGCCCCCAGGAAAGCACCCCAAAACCCCTGACGCTGTTGCTGCACCGTTTGAGGGTAAATGACTTGAGGACGCTGTGCGGTAAATTGCGGAGGCTGTAACGGCATGATTTATACTCCAAATCCCCAGGCATACGGATTAGTATAAGGTGCTGCGAATCCACCCTGGGGCACATACGCTACCGGACCCATAAACGGGGGCGGAACATACATCATAGCACCCCCGGCCGGAGGCTGCATTACCTCACCCATCCCCGGAACCATACTGCCCGCCTCCATCTCCTGACGCGCATTCCGATCTAGATTGTTCCGGGTCTTATCATCCTGACCCGCCCCGGATTGCTGCGGTTGCTGGATACCGGGGGAAGGCCGGCGCTGAGGCTGCTGACCTCCCGGGACCGCACCCGACATCCCTACCTGGTTCATACCCCACCCCATCAGGGGAGCCCAGTTCCCGGTTCCAAAACCCATACCAAGCCCAAGCCCCATCCCGAGCAAGTCCCCAAGCCCGAATCCGCCCCCGCCACCCTGCACTACAGTCGTGGGGGACTGCATCACAGTCGGGGATACCGGCTGAAACATAGGATTACCTAACATTGACTGCTCCCTACCTTGCGTCTTTAACGGTGCCTCCCGAGGTATCGCACTCGGTATACGCAACATCATATTACGCACAAAACTCGGGTCTATCGGGTAACTGTTACCCGGAGTACCCGGAGCACCACCACCCCAATACGGCATATCTCGAAAACCTTTATCACGCACGTCACGTTGCATCAACTGATCCGCAAACAACAACGTATACGGATTCGCTATCCGGTTCTGAGGACTCTCTAGAACACTCCCGCGCCAGGAATCAAGCGCATTATTCAGATACTGAACCCGGGTAGATAGGGTCTCGGCTTTCTGCTCATCCGTATAGTATTCCCGTAACCTGTCCGGCAACGTGCCCGGATCCCCCTTGAGTAACTGCGAGACCTCACCATACTCCTGAGCATACCGGGAAAACTGCTCCTTAAGTAACGGGTCCATATCCGGGATATCTGCCCGACGCTGCCATTCCTCTTTATTCTGCAACGCTTCCTGACTCAAATACGTATACAAATCCTTGAGTAACCGAGACCGCTCCCCATGACCCTCTGCAGGAATATCGCCCTTCCGAATCCGGTCTATCGCTTCATTAAAATACCGCTCCCGGAGAATAGCATCCTGAATCTTCTTCCCCTTAATCTCTTGCTGACCCCCAGGAGACTGGACATGACGTGCCTGCTCCGTAGCCTTCCGGCTTAACTGCTCCTCGTTCGCAGCCTGCTGTCTAGACTGCTGGACCTCCGGCTGCTTCCCAGACCACGTACGACCCTCAGTCAAAATAGGGGGATGCACACCACCCTTTACAAGCGGATCCCAGTACTCACGCTTATAAATCTCCCAGAAATTCCCAATTATCGGAACCTTACCCAGTCCAGAACGCTCCTCAGGCATCGAAACTACTCCCCTTTACTAAATAAACGCGCTACCTTCAAGGCTTCCTTACGAGTACCACACACCGCGACTAACCGGCCCTCAGGATTCCGGACATACCACACATTCTGATCCAGAATCTTCCCCTTCTCCTTACTCACAACGTACTTCTCCATCACGACTTCCCTCCAGTCTGGGTCACAACATTCGTAGGCGCCACTACCGGGTTCGACCCCAACATCGCCAACGGGAACTGAAAATCCCCGAACATCGCATTCTGACCTAACGAATACAAACCCTCAGACATACCCTGACCCGCCTGATACGCCTGAATCGGGAACCCAAATGTAAACGGCATCGCCTGTGCCGCAATCTGCTGCCGCTGAGTACCCATCTGACCCGCCATCTGGTTCAATTGCTGATTATACTGATTCGTAGCCTCAAACAACGCCGGCGCCAAAGAACCGTGGGACGCCGAATTCTCAAACATACCCTCAATACGATTGCTCGTATCCGCTAACTGACGCGCACCCAGCATCGCAGTAGACCCCAAATACGCCTGCTCCATAGGAGTCATGCCCGGAGAATACAACGCCTGCTGAAAACCCGACGCCTGCGGAGTAGCCTGCGACGCCCAATTGGCCTGATTCATCGCATTCCCGATACCATACGTAAACGGGTTCGCAAACAACGGAGGTAAAAAGTTATTCGCATACTCGGGACCAGGACCCGGGGGCGGTCCGATCAACCCCCACTGGTCCACAGCAAAAGGATGCTGATCACCAGGATTTAAACCCTGCTGCTGTGGTTGCCCCTGACCATACGCCGGCTGTAAGGTTTGGTCAAATCTCATCAGGACGCACCCCCTGTTGGTTGAAACGGATTATACTGCTGGGCACCCGACATAAACGCATTCCAGTAACTATACGGATCCTGCTGAAATGCGTTGATATTATTCGGCATAGAAGTATATCCCGCGGCACTTGAAGGCTGGGGACCAGCCTGCTGGGACGCAATAGACCACATGTCAAACAAACTCTGCAAATCCTGAGGGTTCGGATTCTGAGAACCCTGAGAACCACCAGACCCCTGAGAACCACCAGAACCCTGATTACCCGAAGACGGCACCACACTCGGATTACCACCAGAACCCTGAGAACCCTCACCTGGACGAATCGTACCGCCGAACGCCTGCGCCGTAGGAGCAGCACCCATCGGTAACATCCCAAAACCCGGAAGAACACCACCACTAACACCAAAACCTAACGGGTTCTGCAGAAAATTCCCCAAATACCCAATACCACCAACCGGATACTGGGGGATCGCTCCCGGAACATAGCGAGGACTATAATCCGGAACAGTGCCAAAACCACGGAAAAAATCCACAGAACGCCACGGGGAACTATACCACGGACTCTGAGCATATAACCGCCACTGAGCAGCAGAATTCATCATATCCTGGTTCGGAACAGACGGTAACGAACCCGGGATCTGCTGCACATCAGTACTCTGACCACCACCAAACAAATCACCCATAGCTACAATACCTTCCCAATCCCAACATACGTCGCCTTACCCCCAAACTGCCGCTCCATAGCCTCAATATTCCCATCCACCCTAACATTACCATAGATCCAAACCGCAGGAAACGGCTTCGCCTCACGAGCCCAATCCTCCACATTCCTAACCAGCTCGCGACCCACAACCCACGGCACACGGGCACGGCCACACGGCGCAGAAATCGACGGCGCCACAAACATACTGTGCACAAAGCAATGCACCAATGGCTTAGAACCCGGGGGCGACGCTAAATCCGGGGGATTCGTCAGCATCGCAAAACAATACCCCACAGGATGACTGCGCCACCAGGCTAACCATAACCCCACATTCGGCACCATAAGGCTATGCAGGAAATAACCCCGCATCGATTCCTCAGTAACCCCCAGGACAGGACCCACACTACCACCACGAACCTTACGACGCTTACTCTCCCAACTGGCCTGCACCGCCAACAGGGACCGCACATCTACCCAATCCTCCAGCACTACCTGCCGGACCAATACCTCACTGGGACACGAGGACTTGACCCTCAAGGCAGACATTGAGGACTGAGGCGACTCCGGCATACACCGCAATCTCAGAACCCCCTTCCAATACCTTCTGGATACAACTCAACATATACGTCGGATACGCAGCCGTCAGGGTCCGGCCCCAAATAATATACTTGTCAGCAGCAACCGCACCCTTAGGCGTATAACGCACCCGAACCGCTACATCACTACCAGAATCATGCCAAAACCATAAATTAGTCAACGTCCACGTCTCAAGATCCGGAACCGTGATCGCTACCGTCCACCCCAACCCTAACTCACCATCCTGATACAATACCTTATCAGCCCATATCTGAGACACAAAACGATCACTATATGGCTGCGGTAACCCCGGGAAAAAATTGCCCGTGTTTAATCCGTCCATCAACGAGTACCACCCCTCGGTAACGTCCAGACCGCTACACCATCCACAGGTGTGGGAGTAGTCGTCCCCACAGGCCACACTAAACCCCACTGGGCAAAACGCTCGCTAAACGTACGCTCCGATACATACGGAATCGAATCCGTAGCAGCCTGGTCAATCTCACTAAACGTCGTCGGGGTCGCGGACTCAATATCCTGAACCGTACGACCTACACGCACACGAGGCGTACACGTCCCCTCAGAACCATGAATCGATACCTTATGAATCTCACCCTCCGACGCTAACGGCTGACGACCACCAAAAATCTCCATAAAGTCATAAACCTTAGACCAAACATACGCCTCCCACTGGGTACCAGCATCACGCATCGGAGACGCTACGTCATACTCATACAACTTCCCATCCTCAGAACCCCAGAAAATAACAGACCCGGAACCCACGAAATAACCATACGTGCCATGCAACACCTGCAACGTACTCACCGCAGTCGCACCCTCAGTCCACGCACCCGTGCTCAAATCCAAACACAGCAAATGACGCGCCTGCTCGGAACCATGCGCAGTAGTCGGGACCACCAACCAGTACAATGACTCATCATGATCCACTAAACCAACAGCACGATTCGCTTTCGAAAAATCCACAATACCCTGTAGGTAATCCTGCACCGGCAACCCCACAGGCTGCAACTTCCCACGAGCACCCAACATATACACATTCAGGTCAGAACCAAGGAACAACACCGTATCCTGGTATTGCCGGATCGTCTTACCTGCTATGCAACCAACACGAGTCGTGATGGGCACAAAATCGTACCAAACCGGAGAACCACGCCACTGACCAATATAAATACTCCAGGTCTTGAACGCCATCACGAACTGACCCGAATGAAAATGTAACCCCGTTATGGGATACGTATCATGCTGCAGATCCTGGTAACTCGCAGAACCACGCCCAATATCGCCCGTACCATTAGACCAAATATTAGAATTCAGCGTCGTACTCCACCAAACACGATACGGATACCGCTCACTACCGCCAGGCTCTATCCCGTTCGCCAAAAATACACGCGATGCAGTCGTGGCGATAAAACGCGCCTTATCCGGAGGACGTAACTCGGTATTCGGTTGCAAACTATCCACCGTCACTAACGACGGGCCCGACGGGGTCCATTTGTGTAACTCACCATCACCCGGCAGCAATAAACCCTCATCCTTAAAAGGTAACAAAACAGGGGGAGTATCACGACTGGTCCCTAAACCCACGACTAAACTCGACCAGGCAGCACCATCCCAATACGATACCCCTAACGTCCCAGCAGTAAAATCCGAATTCCCCTTAATAGGATACTCAACACCACCCCGATCCCGTAAGATCTCAAACAACGACAACGGATCCGTGTCTGTGTTGGTATACCGGGTCGATAACCTGAACCCCGGACGCGGTTGAATCCTACCCTCCGTCAGGACAACATTCCACGCATCATAAAAACCCTTATCAGGAATACTCGCCGGCGGAACCTCACGGTGTATCCCATCCCACGGACCCCATAACGGAACCGCATCCGCAGTCTTTAACGAACCCGCACGAGCCATCAGTACCCCGAAGGCCCAAAATAATGCGAATCACCCGGTAAACGACGATACGTGCCATCACGACCAACAGCATCAGACGAACTCTGGTAAAACCCAATCTCCTCCGTATCCTGCTGCTCACGCTTGATAGTATCGAACTTCATCTTACCCACAAGACCCGCATTCGCTATATCACTCCGAATATGCCCCCGATCAGTATCACCAAACAACTCACGCATATAATACTGCACCATCTTGACCTCATGAAAAAACTCCGCATACTCCAGACCCGCAAGACAATGCATCACACGAGGATAATACTGCAACATCAGATTCGTATAACTACCACCAGAACTGAACCACGGAGGATACGCAAGTTGGAAACTCACACACATCAAATACACATCATCCGGAATCGGAACCAAACGCAAATACGTAACACCATCTACCGTATGGGGCCAGATCCGCACCGGCTTCCCAGACGCGGACTCACGCGATAACACCGTCGTGGCAAAATACTGCTCAGAACCCGGGACCTCAAGGTTCGACTGGAACGCACCCTCTAGACTATAACGACTCGCAAAATTAATACGACTCGCCTCAGTCGCTACCCACGAACGCGAACCCGGCACCGTACCAGGATCCGCTACATCACTCGTGTATAACTTATAATACTCCTTATCAGCCTCCGTCAGGAACCAACCCTCATCCAAAAACCGACCCACCACAATAGCCGCTACCGCAGTCGCGGAATCCGCATACGGAAACTGACTTGGTACATAAAAACCCGGATGCTTCTTCAGAAACCAATAATCAAAATCAGAACAGATCTCACGCATCCGATCACGCAGTAAATCCGCTATGTAACCCTCAAGTGTGGCCGAAGTCTTCCCAAACTTCGCCTTAACACGCTCCGTTACATAACTCAATAAACGCGTCGGAGACGACACAACCTACTTCGCCTTCCGATTACTAGGAGCCGGGACCTTAAACCCTACCTGACCACGCTGCTTCACCGATAACTGAGGATTCGAATCCATAGGACGCCCATCAACACCCACATACGACGCACTAAACTCCGAAACCGCCTCCTGCAATAACTCCTCCTCAGTAGGCATCCGGACCACAGAACGCTCCGATACCTCCGGTTCACTCTCTAGCGCCGCTAACGAACCAAATGGGTCACTAGGATCAATTAACTTTTTTAACTCCTCACCATCACCACCAGCACCAGGCGTCCAGACTAACTCTGGCTGCCTAGCGCCACACTCGGAACAAAACTTGGAACTCACCGGTAACGACGGAAAACTACACTCCACACACTCACGATACTCACGCTTCTTCTGGTGAGGCTTCAACATCTGGATCATCGTGGGACACACAGTATAGTTATTCGCACGCAACCACTTCACATCATGACGTAAACGGCGACCACGACCATCATACAGGGTCTGGTTATACACAATCACCGCACTACAACCCTGCTCCTGAAAACGCGCATGCCCCGGAGGTAACCGGTCCTTATCCAATACCTGCGGAGCACCGTCACTCACCTTGACATCCGTAAACCTGATCCCCATACATTACTCCAAACCTAAATACCCCAGGGGGGGCAAAAGCCCCCCGGGATATCAACATTATTGACCCGCCAGGATCCTGACTATGATGTAAGGCCACACAGTCTGGTCGCCAACACCAGCACCCTGCGTCCCTACCTTCAACTCAATCAGTTGTGCAGAACTCGCCTCCGGATAACTCGGCTCCGCAGACAAATTGTCCGTCGTACTGTTCAGCTCAGTCTCCACTACGTCATTGATAGTATGAGACGCCACAGACGTGACGGTAAAATCATTACCATTCGCATCCTCTACGTCTACACCACCAATCTCCATCACCATCGTCCCGTCAGTCGTCTGGGCTCCACCACCAGCGGCATAATGAAAACCCATCGCCAATACCTGCACCTTGCCCCAACCCGCAGGTATCCAGAACTTCGCAAGACTCGTGTTCGCAGCCGCAGCCAGATCTACCGCCGCAACCTTGTCAGCCGGCAACAACATCTGCGGAGCCTGGTAACGCTCATATGAATGCCCACGAGAGGCAGTACTTACTAAAGGCATCTTATCCTAACTCTCCCCTTCCCTACAGCGAATGAACCCGAATCATTCGAGCCTCATTCTCCGTAGAATAATCCCACGTCTTGGCCCAATTGCCATACCAGACCCACCGGAGACCACGATCACGACTGTAATCAGCACCCGCCTTGGCCTGGATCTCCTCCGGATACACAACAATCTCCAACACCGCATCCTCAGCAATATAGATCGCCTCGCCTAAGCCATTGCCAAGATCATTGTCCATCACATTCGTGTCCGTCAGAAAACGGCCCTTATAAAAATGACCAACCTCACCACGCCAAACACGCTCCGCAGCATTATAAACTACCGGACGCTCCCAGGCACCATCCTCATGGAAACTACGCAAAAACGCAGTCGTACCTACCGCAATATAACCATCGTCTGAATAATAGGGCATGTTATAAGTACCCTCCATCAGATCAATCACATTACGATGATCCCAAACCGTGAAGGGACGCGTGCCCGCCGCTAACGCAGTACCCGCAGTGCCTAACGTATAACTCGGATTCGTTAACGAACCCGTCGGGGTATACACCAAATCAGACGTCTGGAAAATCTTCCCACACATCTTGTCCAACGTGCGCGCCATCGAATTCGTCAACGCTATCACTATCTGGTTGTAAATATCCAGCTTGGCTAAAATATCCAAACGCCAGGAGTAATCAATCCCTAACGTCACCTCTAACGCCGTCACACTAGACTTGTAAAACGTCAGGTTACCAGTGGGGACCGTCTCGGTCTCACTAACAACACGACCATCCTCAGTATCACCAACCTTCGTATACTGCAACACATCACCACGATGCATCCCAAATGACTCCTGCGGATTCACAAGATTACGGAAAACCTGCTTCGTCTGCGCCACAACTCGGATCTTCTCCGATAACTCCGGACTCGTCAGGTAACCTCCGCGAGAGTCAACTTCCCAAACAAGCATTGTCTGGTTACCTCCTCTTGCATTTACTACTCCGACCCAAAAACCCGATCAGGGTCGGGCAACAGGCGCGGGGGCCACAGCCGGAAACAACACTACTTCATCGCATCAGGATAAGACTTCAATAACGGCTCACCACGCAAACCCCCACTCTTACGATACATTAAATCCTTCTTGCGAGCACGCATCCACTTGTCACGATCCCCCTCACGACGCTCCTCACTATAAAAACCAACACCAGAACCCATACCACGCTCGTCAGGACGCAATAAACCCGGGTCTAATCCACCATCTACACCAACACCACGATTCGGCGACGGAAACGGATTGGAACTCGAAACCGCAGGAGGCTCCATACCCATATTGCGTAACTGCTGCACATGCTCTACAGCTAAATTATACGCAGACTCTATCCCTAAACCAGAACGCACAGACGCAGCAAAATGCTGCTCCGCTACACGCTTCCACGGCACTAACTCCGCGTTCTTCACAAACTCACGCTCTAACTCCACTAGACGCTCACGAGTCTTACCCCATAACTCCTGCTGACGACGCTGCTCCAACAACATCGCAGCACGAACACGAGACTGGATCTCATCAGCATCACCAACACCCGCATCAACACCACCCGATACCTCACTCGGCTCACCACCAGAATCCTTCACAACACCCTCAGACTCCGGACGACCTGTCGGCTGATTCCAAAAATCAGGATCCTCCCACGGCTCTCCCATCCTTAACTACCCTCCAATATCCTCACGAGTTCACGACGAAAATCTCGAATCACCAACACCTTCGCCTGACATAAACGGCGAGACTCATCATCACTACATAACGGTAACTCACGCTCCGCTACATCTAACAACATACCCCCGAGAACCCGGGATAAATGATTGACGCTCACTACAGACGCAACCTCGCGTAAACCAGCCTCTACACCCAAAGCCTCAATATCTATCCCAGGACCCGGAGGAAACATCACTACACCTACACCATCTTCGGAATCGACTTCTGCTTCGCAGCAGCAGCCTTGTCACCAGCCTTCTCCACAGATAAACGACACGCCTTTACCTGCACCGCTACAGTATTCCGCTGCTTCACTACAGCACCCTTCGGCCTGTGTGCACCACTATCTGACTGCATAACCATATCCCTCCTATTCCGTAAATCCTAAGCCCATACCTCTAGTCAAACTTAACCGGAGGACCAGGACGCTCAAAACGCTTCACTACACTATAACCCACACGCTCTACCTCACTCATGCCAGGCGCATCACGTAAACGCACCACTACCTCACGCTCTACATAACGCCCAGCAGGAACACTAAAACCACCATGACGCTCGTTGCCACGCATACAATCACCTACACCATACACTACACGATCCTCTAGAATCTCCACCCTAACCTCCTTACCACTCTAACCCTGACCAGGAGGAACCGGCGCTACCGGACTCACAACACCCGGCTCCCCTATACCACCATCCCCCGCAGCACCACCTGGCAACTCCATCGGACGATCAGCAGTCGGACCCGCATCCGGCCATAAAAACTGATCCGGATCCTCTTCTAGCGATATCATAGCAGTTTTGGCTACTTGATGCCACTTCACACGCTGCGCAAAACCCGGGATCTGTTGCGCCATATCCGTGATCATAGAAATATTCTCCAGATTCTCACGACGCGACTCCCGAGCACTATAGACCTTAACCTTAAACCGAAATACCGCACTCAACTTCTCATAACGCTCACGAGCACCCCAATTCCGCATCACACGCAACTTCTTCACTACATCAGGCTCCTCTTGACCAACCCAACCCTCTAGCTTACTCGCTATCTTCTCATCAATAAAATTCTCCCATAAATCACGAGGGCACTTCTGCAATAACAATAAATACGCCTGATGCAACACCGGCGTGATCAGATTCCGCTCAATATTACGCATTATCTGCTGCCATAAACCACTGCTCGCTACACGACGCTCCGTAAACTCCTTCGCACTTATACGATTACGAGTACGAGGCATCGCACCCGTGTCGGCTAACGCAGCACCCTCACTAAACTCAGTCTTGAAAAAACCTAACCCCTGCCACACACCAGACGGAATATCAGGCGTCGCAGCACGACTCACCGCAGGAAAATTCTTCGGACCCTTATTCGTGTGAATCACCATGCCAGGATATATCCCAGACTTGAACTGGCCCGTCTTCTGACTCGCTATCTGATCCCAGTCAACCTCAGTAGGCGGGTTAATTACCTGCACTAAATAATCCAACAGCAAATTCAATAACTCAGTACGAGCTTCCTGAGAATCTAGATTCAACGTCAATAACGAACGATGATAATTACTCCACGGAACACGAATCATACCCGCACTCACTATCGGGATCTTCCCATGCCAATACGGATTATCACGAGGCTCCGGGGTTAACAAAAAGTCGCCGCTCCAAGCACAATACTTGTTCTCAAATAACGCCTCACCACGCTCATCAAATAACGTCCCGAAAAAATGACGGATCTCTATCGTATCCACAGGCTTCGGACTACTCGCCTCACCACGCTCACGAGCATCACGATTCCGAATCTCATGAGAACCACTACCCTCAGCACCACTCCCCGCACGCTGGGCACGAATAACCTCCTCCACATTCTCCCAACCAAACTCCGACGCTACACGACGAAACTGCCACGGCGTCATCTCCTGATACCACACCTTATACTGATCACCACGACCACTCGTGGTATCAACCAACACCTTCCGAGGATTCAGAGCCTCAAAACGTAACCTGAACTTATCCTGCGCCACCACCACTGGGGGAGGACCAGTCTCCTGGCTAGACTCCCCCATCCCAAACGACGGCACCACGGCATCACCAACACCCGACTCACCCAGATCACCAAATATATCAGACTCGTCAGGACTATAATCCACTACCCCCTCATTCTCCGCCACTACCAATACATGCGACATCTCCGAAATCGCCATCCCCACCATAGCGTCATAATACACCGTGAAAAAATCTGAACCATCATCATCACCCGCAGGACGTAAATACTCCATCACAAAATCCCGTGGAATATCAACCAGATCACGCCACGGATGCAACGGCGTCGTTACCTCAAACCAATTCTTACCCGCTAACTCTAACGCCTTCGTCATCTCCCACGCATACTTTAACGCCAATACCGTGAACGTCGGTAAACCACGCTTCGATTGCCACTCGCGTTTCCGGTAAAAATCCCAACGATTATTGAAACGCTCCCACGCACGATCCCATAAAACCTGGTGAGGACGCCGAACCTCATACTCATGACGAAAAACACGACGCAATGACTCCAGAATATCACCGCCACCAACCACATCAACACCATCCTGACCACCCAACACCAGCCCCCAGTCAGGACCACCAGCCGCTAAACCTACACCTAACTCATCCACTAGCACAACACCTCAGTAAGCACTATCACCAAAACCATAATACGCCATCTGGTCAAATCCGTCACCTACATCAGGCACTAGACCAGCACCATATACCCCACTCCCAAACTCATCATGCCGACGCCAACCACTACGCTCCGGACGCACACTCGAGACCAAACTGTCCTGCAGACGCCTACGGTGCACTAAACCATACCTCAACGCATCCGCTAGATGAATATAATAACCATCATCAACAGGACGAAACCGATCACGACCTAAATCCTCAGGAACACAAAACCCTACCTCAAACATATCCTGCAGATCCTGCGTATACTTCCCGTCAGGCTCCAGCACAAGATCCGGCTGCACACCCATAACACGATCCACACTATGCCCCTGTAACAACGAAATCACTAACTCCACACCCGCGGTCTCACTCGTCGGCGTCGCTACCGGATTCAGACCCATCGACCGCAACACATCTAACGCATTCTCAGTCGATACACCACGCGGATCACTCACCTTCCCCGCAGGGTCCACATAACACAAAAACTCAGCACCAGGCAAAATCCTATAGACCTCATCCAGTACACGATTCCCAAACACACGCAACGACTCACTGTCACCCAGGTAACCCGCCAATAACCGTATCTGACGAAAACCCCCCACCTCAACATCCTGAAACACCACCACCGCAGGATGACGAAACCCAAAATCCCAACACAAACAAACAGGACCATCCTGCCATAACTGATCACGGGCCCACCTGGCGATAAAAGACTGCTTCGCTACATGAAAATCACGGTTGAAATAAGGACCATACACCGGCGTCCCCTTTACCTCAGGACCCCACTCACCCAAGATAAAACGACGAAACAAACCCGGAGTATTCGCATAACGCGCATACTGCGTCTCTATATATCCCGGAGGCAGCCACGCCGCATTATCCTCCATCGTAAAATGAAAGTCATGATAATCCTCCGGATACGGCACACCCTCCTTACGTAAAAACATACGCGCTAACCAATGATTCTCAGGTGTCGGGTTCAAATTGTAAAACACAACACGTAACTTGATACCAGACTTCTCACGCAACCGCTGCGTCACAGTGTCTATCGCAGCCTTGTGAATCATATCCGCTTCCTCTAACGTCGCACCACTATACTGCGTCGAACCTAAACCACGCGCATTATCCGCAGTACTACTCTCAACAGCAGACTCACTACTCCAGAAAACCCACTTGGAACCATTCGGGTAACGAATCTCAGGAGGACCGGTCCCACTACCTAAACGCTTACTATACGGAATCCGAAACTCATCATTAAACTCTAAAATCTGCTGGTACAATGACGCCATTAACTGGCTGTTCGTACGACGCATCCCTAACCACTTCGCACCCGGAAAACGATGCATCTGCATCACAGGCCACGCTATCGATACCGTACTCTTCCCACTACCCACACTGCCACGTAACGCTACATGCTGAACACGATAACTCACACGCTCCGGTAAACCCGGATCACTCAGAATACTATACACACGACGCTGCTTCGGATTCCGACTCCAATCAAAACGCTCGTAAAAATCACTCAGCATCTCAACATGCGCTAAAATCCGCTCCCGAACCTCACGACAAATAAAATCAAAACTCCCCGACGGTAACTGCTTTAACTTTACTACCTCACTCCCCAAGCACTACACCACCTAGACTACCCTCCATACGAGCCGCTATCTCTAACATATACTGCTGAGGCACTATCTCGAACAACACACGCATTAACTGATCAAACACACGACTGTCAAACTCCACACGCACACTAATACCATCCGTGATCTCCTTATACTGCTTCGCTAACTTCCCTATATCAGCAGTAATACCACGCAACACCTTCACATCATCACGACTTAACTCCAACACCGGTAACACCTCATCCAATACCGCCATCACAGCACTCGATACCGGCTCCACTAGATCAACACCTACACCACGCCTCCGCAACTCCACACCAACACCACGCATCACCTCACTATACAACACACCACGCGCATCACCAGAACGACGCTCTATCGAATCCTGCAACTTCAAACGCAAATAACGTAAATACGATATATCCTCCGATAAATCCGTTACAGCAGGATTCCGACGCAACTGCTCCCATAAATCAACATCACGCTCCGGTATCCCTACAAGACTACCAACACCAGACTCCTCCAGCTTCACTAACTCCTCAAAAGGATCACTACTGCACTCTGCCACTAGACTCACACCTTCCGGCCAGGCACCACTACACCACCACCCACCGGACGCAACACCGTCTCCACCAATACCCGCACATCACCCGCATCACCAGTCCCCAAACCCCACAACTCCACTATCCGGAACGGCACAGGCTCACGACATAACTCACCCAAAAACTCATCAACACCCTGACCCTCACCAGGCCTCAATAAACCATAACTATAAAAACAATCATCCGCAGGACGAAACTTCACCGCACCCATAACTCTCCCTAAACTCCTCCAGACTACATAACTCTACACGAAAACATACACCTAAACCAACACATATACGCATCAAACGCCGAAAATCTAAATTCTCCGCAACCATAAAACGACACACACTCGACCTCGATAACCCCACACACTCCCCTAGATCACCATAACTCATCCCCCTACACCACAACAACACACACACATCATCACCAACACCACGACACACACGCAACACTAACTCGTCAATATCCACATACATAACACTACCATGCCTGCCCCACGATACGCAACACCACTATAAGTATACTGGTATACTAATATACCCCAGATCCACACTCCCCCGGAGAGTATTTCCACAACCATACACACACACTACTACCTCCCCTAGAGGAGAACTTCCCTACTCTACCCTAACCTATACACACTAGAAACCGCTACACAGGAAAAAATCCTAAATAAAACCCCCAGGAGGAGGCTACAAAAAAATCACAGAAACATAACCCCCACGTAGGAGGCTACACAAAAAAACCAGATCAACAACCCCACATAGGGGGCTACATACCTCCACCCATACCACATACATACACCTCCTTGCCCCCCTCCGCCCCCGGGCGCGCGCGTGGCCGTTCCGGGTGAGGGAACCTGCGCAGAGGGCCGGTCGTCCCACCCCCGCTTGAGGAATTTTCCTCAATCCCCTAGGGTCGATTTTTCCTGCACCCCCCTGTCCCTGCCCCGGTCCTGTGGCCCATTGGAGCCTGTAGAGCTGGTTGACCCTGCCCCCTAGAGCTTGTGGAGCTGGTTGACCCCCTGGAGCTGGAGCCAGGGGGCGGATCGGTATACCACATTGCATGGTATACCGGTATACCGATCTGACACCCGGGGACCCGGTATACCTGGTTGCCCCCTGGTGCTGAGGACCACCAGCTGCTACTACCCTGCCCCGTGGCCCGGGGAGTGATAGTAGGTAGTGCGTATGTGTGTGTGTGTGTGGGCTGGTGGTGTGTTTCCCCCGCCCTACAGCCCCGTGGCCCCCCTGGAGCTGGTATACCGATCAGCGTTGGGTATACTGGTATACCCGGCTGCCATTGTCCCCACAGAGCCTGACCCCCGTCCACCCCGCCCTGCCCGTGTAACCAGCTGGTTGCCCGGTATACCTGGTATACCCCAAAAAGCACCCGGGTACAGGGTTGGTGGGGGGCTGGATACGATCCCGGGGGTACAGGGGTACAGGGGGGCAGGAAGATCCCCGGGTTGATCCGGCAAGAGGATCCTGGGGCATCCGGGTTGGTAGAGCTAGTAGAGGGTAGAGCTGGTGTGTGTGTGTGAGTGAAAAGGAAAAGATCGTCCGGAGGAGGAGTAGGATCCGGGGTATACCGGTATACCGGGGATTTTGGGGGGCCGCGCGGCAAAAATCCCGGCAGATCAGGCGGATTTAGGTTGACACAGATCGGTATACTGCAGTATACTAGATCCAGTGGATACCAATATGCATACGGGTGCATCCCCTGCACCCGCGGGGCGCCCGCCCCGCAGGGATACCCGACCGCCGATCCGATGGATCGGGGCATTTCGCGGTCTGCCAAGATCCGAGATCGAATCCCTGGAGTGGGAATGCCGGCAGAGGCACACACAGGTGCCCGCGGAGGTACCTGCGTGGCGACAGCCCTATCGGGTACCCGCGGTCCTGGGGATCGTGGCCCGCGTCGAAGACGTGATCCAGGCGTACGACCACGATTGTTGGTCTAGATCCCGTGGTGGCCGGCTGCACACGGACAGCTACCCCGCGGCATCGTTGGCGGCAGCCCGCAAAAAATCGGACCACTATTGTGAAGTATTCTTGCGCCGCGGATGGATCCCGCAGGGGATCGTGCTACGGCCCGTCGCCCTACGCCACGGGGATCCTGCCAAGGTGGACGCCGTGATCCAATGGGCATACCAACGGGCCATGCCCGTGTACATCCTGCGCGGGGGCCGGGACCTGACGCCGTACGACCCGCGGATCGTGGCGCGCAAGGCAGCCCGCCGGGCCCGACGGACCGCCCGCAGGGTAGCGGATCCCCAGGTGTGGACCCGGCGTCTACGGCACGATGCCCCCGTGTGGCCTGCGGCCAGGTATACCCATACCCCGGACACCACGTGGTACGCGGGGTCGATCCCGGTCGACACAATGCCCGCGATCGACGGCCGTGAACGGTACCGGTGGCGGTATGGATACTGCCACGTAACCGATCGGTATGACCCGGCGTACCAGATCCCCCAGTACCCCGGCAACCCGATCCCGGATGCCGCGTGGATGGATGGCCCGTATTGGCGGGCCCCCTGGGTATGGTCCCGCGTGGGCCAGGCGGTCCGCAAGGCCTGTCCTGCCCCGGGTCGAAAAATTTTCAAGATCAATCCGAATCATCAGGAGGTGATAGCATGCCTACTGGGCATTTGACGCCTACGCGGGGATAGACAGGCGGAGGAGCCGCTGGATAAGTCGGTCCCCGACCTGTTAGATCCCCCTGTGTCCGGGTGTGGTCACCCGGATCGGATGACATGGCCGGCAATCCATGTCCGCATGCCAGGCGTCACTGGCGGGACCGCCCCCGGGGCCGGCGGAGGAGCCCCGGGGAAACCTAAAGGAGGACACAGCATGTATATTTTATTTTGCAACAATATTTGGCGATATTGTATCGCCACACAGGACGACTGGGACACGATTGTTCCGGTCGGGGAATTTAAGACATCGGATGAGGCCATCGAGGCGTGGATCCGAGAATGCAGCCCAGAGCACATGGACCGGATCCAGTGCCCCGCGGAGGGGTGGTACTATGCGTACCGCGGGGCTTAGGATCGTCGGCACATTTTTCCCCGCCCTGGTGTGGGCGGGGGTAGTTTTAACCACACTTTAGGAGGTAGCACACATGCCATACGGACATACGATATCATGGGTCGTCATAGACGACACCCGGGCAGCGGACGTAACCCCTGTCCTCCGGCCGGAGGAGATCCTAGGGGGCTACAGCCTCTGGGATCTCGCAGGGATCCTAGGAGATCAGCTCTACGAATATGTATGGACACACGGATCCCTGGATCCAGAGGACGCGGTAATGATCGCCCGCAGACTAGATGACCCGGACGGCGCCTGGGTCTGCGCCTGGCGATCTGTCAACCCCTGGATCGCGCGCTGCCTGGAGCGCGTCCAGTAGCTCCAGCCCCCCACCGACCAACTTTCAGATTTAGGCCCCCGGTATCGTGCCGGGGGCTTTTTGATGTACCCCCCCCCCGGGGATCCGGCACCCGGGTTGATCGGGGGTCGACCGGGGGGCCCTGGCGAGGCCCTGCCGGAATCACCCGCACGACTTCGGGCACGACTTCGGGCACGACTGCGGTATACTGGTATACCTACAGGGGGTTGACAGGGTATACTCATACGGGTATACTATTAATACGATATGGATATCGCCCCTGACATAGATCTCATTGGCCTGGCCCTGGAGGGTATGGGTCTGATCGAGATCCTCATCACCCCCGGAGATGGTGATGTGTTTATGTCTTCCCCACAGGGTGATGTCTGGTGGGACGCCACGTCCCGGACCTGCGTCATTGAGGATGATGCAGAGCAGGAGGTAGCCACAACCTCCTGCCCCTCCGGGATGCATCCTGACACATTTATTGCAGCCGTGATCGCAGCTGTTGAAACTGCTGACCAACACGGTATACCCCGTGTGGAGCTAGCCCCTAGAGGCGCCCACAGCCTCCACAACCTGGGATGGCACCTGCAGAATCACGCATACGATAACCGGGTGTGTTATGCCATCCAGGATGTCCGCACACAGGACCCAGCGCGGTATATGCGGTGGTGCAGGGATACGGATTAGATGTTTAGAGTGATAAAAAAACAGAGAGGAAGGACACAACATGGAAACCTACACATTTGACTATATAATTCCCTCCCGGGGATTAGTAACATCCCTATACCTGGAGGGAACTCATGTCCACATCCTCCGCCACCGAGGAGATAAAATACTGCTCCGGAAACAGTACCTCGGTGATATCCCCGGGCGGGTTGTGACCCCACACCAGAGACTCGAGGAAATAATCACCTGTCTCCTCGAGACCCATGACCCCCGAACCGAGGCGTGGAGGGAAGCTTGGAGCAATATGCTCCAGAGTCTCTGCTTGAGAGGGTACCCCGATCATATCCCCCTGGAGAAAATCCAAAAACTCCGAGAGGCGGGGAACAGCTGGGAGGATCTGGAGATCCGGCTGTCAGACCACAAAACCCGCTATTTTGCAGCGGATCTCCGGGAATATTTTTCCCCCCTACAGAATTACACCCGTGTTGACGACTAATTTTTTCGAGTGGGAAAAAAACAACCAAAGGAGGACACAGCATGTATACATTTGACGACATCACCCCCTCCAGGAACGGGATGCACACATCCCTGTACCTGTCCGGGAGCCACATTTCCGTCTTGGAGCACACGGGCGACAGCTGGCTCCAGGGGAAACAATATTTGGGCGATATCCCCGGGAGAGTAGTAACCCGACAGCAATCCCTAGAGCAGGCTATAGCCTGCCTCCTCGAGACGTACAAGCCAGGCACCGAGGCATGGGGACACGCATGGAGCGACATGCTACAGGGGCTCTGCTGGAGGGGGTACCCGGAGGAGGTCACCCTGGAGGAGATCCGAGACCTCCGAGAGGAGGGATACGACTGGGAGGACATAGCGGACCTCCTATCGGACCACGAAACCTGCTATTTTGCAGCAGATATCCGAGAGTATTTTGCTGCGGACCTGTAATTTTCAAAATTTCCGAAACCCCTTCGGGGGTCCACCAGAGATGGGCTACTGGTGCTGATGATGGAAGCCTAGAGAGGACACAAAAATGGGCAGAATATTAAATTTAACCCAGCATACCGCCACCCCGGAGCAGGCGGCAGCAGGAGTTTTCGAGCCTCCTGCAGAGACCAAGAAGGAGATCCGGGAGCTGCTCACGTTCAACGAGCTTCCGAACCGTGAGGAGATCCGGAAACGGGTCAAACGGCTAGCCGCTATTGCTAGCTACCAGATCCAAAAAGCGGAGCTTCGGCCTGCCCCAAAGGCCATGATTGGCGGAGCCCCCTATTTAATGGGGCCCCTGCAGGATGAGCTTGACAGTTGGGGCATTGTACCCCTGTACGCGTTTTCTCGACGGGAGAGCACCGAGGTGCTCCAACGAGACGGAATCGTAACGAAAACAATACGATTCCGGCACCTGGGATTCGTGGCGGGTGTCATAAACGTTTAGGTCGATCAGCCAGAGAAAGAGAGGAACACAACATGTATTTCGTTGATGAGAGAATGCTAGGAGGAGACCACCTGCCCCTGGAGCAGGTAGCGATCTTCGCCCGTATATTGACCGACATCACAGGGGTAGTCTGTGTAGCAGCGGACTGTGCTCCAGTCGGGCAAGAAGCCCCGTTCAGCCAGGAGGACTGGGAGCTGGCTCTGGAGCAGTTCTGCCGGGAGGTAGAGCCGGTATGACGATCCAGGAAGCAGCCAAAACTTTGCGTGGGATCGCAGAATCCAGCACATCACCAGACCTACAACCCAACCATTTCAAAATCCACAAATCCCACCCGGAGCTGGTACCGATCAGCCCCCCGACCCAGAAGATCCTGACCCTCGTGACAGCCGGAGGGATGGGGTCTATTTTATTTACCCCCGGACCCGACGACCCCGACCCGGGCACCCCACCAGGACAGGAGCCCCAACTGAATACACGACTTCGAAAACTGTGGGGCAACACGGTATACCGTGACTTCGTAACCATGCGCACCCACATCCTGACCCAACGGGGGCGCAAGCGCACCAGCTTTACGATCCACCCAACCGCTGCCAAAAAGATCGCATCCCGGATCTGGAAAGCAGGGTTACGAAAGACCGAGGATTATGTAGTGATAAAGCCCCACAAGAACGCGATCTACCTTGAGTTATACGGGGCATTGCACGAACTAGACTGCTGCCCCCTGACGAAAATAACCCAGAACCGCAGGATTAGCCTGTGTGCCAAAACCATCCGGGGCATGCTGCGGTATTGTGGGAAACAGGGGGAATCCCTACGAGTCGAGTACTCGACTTCCCAAAAATTGATCGAATTAACCGGCGCCACGATTTACTGGGCTGGATTAGGGAGGAAATGGCTATGAAACACATACAATTTAAGGCGACAGGGGCCCTGGAGGAGGCGATCCTGGACAGGACCCCGTTACTCCAGAGCTGCCACCTGGTGGCGAAACGGGACCTGGCTCGTTACTATGAGCTGATCGAAAAGGTCGCGGTCCCGAAGGGATTGGTGAGCCGGTTCCGTGCCCTGGGGATGGGGGGGATCAATACGGTGGGGGAGCTGTGTATGCTGGCGGTTATGCATGGTGCAACCCAGGCAGACCTCGAAAAACTTCGAAAAATGGCTCCCTGGGAGCTGGCTAAATTATTGGATGAGTTGACACTCCCGGAGGAATCCGGGAACTACGCAGGTTTACGGGAACGGAGGACACAGACATGTTAATCACAGGCAAGCTCCTAAAGGAACATGGAGCATGTACGGAATGGCTCGAACGATTCGAGCAGAACTATCCGGGACCTTACAGGTGCCTACACACACCACCAGGACCCCAAAACTGGAAAACTTTCCCTAAAAACCCCCTTTTTGGGGACAAAACATATAAAAATAACGAAAGGACACAAAGACCATGAGAACACTACTATTTGAGGCAGGGGTATACTTCGCAAAAACCCACGAAGACGACATCCGATACATTTACCGGAACTATTACCCGGAAGACGGGGTAGAGACCCGGCAGTTTTTCCTAGAACTCGAGACCCAGGTGCTCCGGCAACTAGACACAGACACCGAGCAGTCCGACATCCCGCTCTATCTTAGCCTCCCGGCAGAAGCCACAATCCTCCGGGACCTCCGGGACCGTGACTCAAGATTCCTCGATGGAATCGTGTCCGAAGCCGAATCCTGGGAAGACCTGGAGTTCTACCACACCCGGGACGCAGACGAAGAAACAATGCTGGACAACAAATACCGGTTGGAGGCGATCCAAAATGCTTGAGTATAACGCTTGGAGAATGATTGCAGACAGTATTGTGGAGCACAACCCGGTACTCGTAACACAACCTCCCCAGGATCTACGGGCTCTTGAGGTATGGCTCCACGCATGGGCACACTATACCTATCAAACCCTACCGCGATCCCTACCCCCAGTCTACCGAGACCTGACCGGGTTCAGTACCGCAGTAATCCGGGACAATATTCCAAAACTCGCCCCTATGGTTATGACCGCGATCCGGGACTATGGGTACTATGCAGACCGAGAGGTAACTCAGAATGTCTAAAAATCCTTACCTTCTAATTAGTCCCGGGATCCTTCGGGGTATTATGCGGTCCCCAAACCCTAGTACCCTCGATGAAAAATATATATATTGGCCAGAACTAATCCAAAAATACACCCTGCTATTTGGGGAACAGGAGCGCCAATTAGACCCAAATATGTTAGTGAAACTCCTGAACGCAGGATTAGGAGGATTGGCGTGTCCAGAATTGCAACCCCCGGTACTTCAGAAGGTCGAGATCCTCCTGACCCAAATCCTGACACTCCGGAACCTCTGGATCCAGGAATCCAAATTTGAAGCCTGCACCCTGACCGGGAGTCTCGAACAATGCGACCTACACCATAGCACGTTTTCGGATCTCATCATCACATACTCCGCCGTGATCCGAGATACTAATATGCAATGCTGCAATTTATACAGTGTTGTTGCGAATGACTGTCTATTCGAGAATACCAGCCTGGATTCCGCAGTATTCGAACACGGGGTGTTTACATACTGCAATTTTAAAAACTGCTCCCTAACAAACATCACATTCCTCAAGACCGCGTTCCGTGACTGTCGTTTCCGAAACTGTGACGTAACCGGGGCCAACTGGGAAACTACCCTCCTTGTGCAAACCTCAAAATTCCACAACTGCGCCGGATCACCTTAAAGGTGAAACACCCCAAAAAACCTCAACTAACCGTCACCCTGACCCCCGAGGCATCACTACGTATTCATTACCTATCCGATGCCTCGGGGGTTTCGGGCAGGGAACTAGTCATGTGGGCTATCGCAGAGCTATATCACGCATACCAGAACGGGGAATGGCGAGCGCACCCGGGATTGCTACAGGACGACCGGGACAGCCATACCCGTAGGGTAGCCCGGAACATGAAAATACCTCGAAAGAGTACACGAATATGGACCCTGGAAGACCAGCAGAAATACAAATAATCGACCACCAGGCCGTCATTAAACTACACGACAAAAACCTCCGGACAAAAGTGACACGGAAGCTGGCTAAACTACCCTGGCGGTACGACTACAGGCTACAGGCATGGATTGTGCCCATGTTCGCACTGCCCAGTATCCCAACAGAACTACACCCCTATATCCCCGACACTACTCCGACAAATGGGGACCCGCTCCTCCTTACCCTTCTGCCAGAAAACATGACCCCTTACGAATTCCAGTACGAGCAAATCCGGAACCTCCTGACAGGACGCTGGGGTCTCTGGAGCGCCTGTGGGACCGGCAAAACCTTTATGGCCCTGGGAGCCTACCATATCCTCAAGACCTTGGGACACGTTGACGGAATGCTCGTGGTGGGGCCAGAACCCGGACGCCACGTATGGGTAGGAGAAGCATCCGAAACCTACAGATGGTTAGGCGAACCCGGGCACTACGTAGTACGCCCTGAGCCGCTCCCAGAGAGCCGGGAAGGGGTTGTGTACGTCACGACTGCTAAGATCTGGAGGCAGCCGTATTTCACCATCCTGGGGGACCTGGTGCGGTCACAACGCTGGATCCTGGTGATAGATGAGTGCCACGAATGCTCCGGGGTCTTGAGTAAACGATTCGCCACCCTCAATACCTGGGTCCGGTACTGCAAGTACCTCTGGTGCCTAACCGCAACCCCTGTCCGGAACTGGCCCGATACCTTTTGGGCGATCTATCGATTCCTGTCGGGATCCGGAATCGATATCTCTCTCTGGTACGACTGGTTCTGCCCCTCGGGAGGAAAGAAATGGCGCAACGACAGACTCACAGACTTAGCACTATACTGCTGGCGATTCAGCAGCACCATCACTAAGGAAGCAGCGGCTTCATGGCTACCCCCGATCACCGAAACCGTTATCCGGGTTCCCATGACCGGGAGACAGCTCAAGCTGTACTCCGACATGGTCAACGATAGTAAGATCAAAATTGAGGAAACTCATGGGGACCGAAACGTGTTTGCTCGCGAGATGTTCGTCCAGATGACACACTTGCAAAGCCTTGCATCACACCCGCTTGTTAGCCGGGATACCGCATGGCAGGATCACGACATTGCTAAATTAGAACGCCTGGAAGCCATCCTAGCCGGCGTCGGGGAAGAGAAGACCCTTATATGGTCCTGGCACCCGGGAGTACTGGAATGGCTCGCTGCTAAACTCCCAGGGTCAGTTCAATACCACGGACGCGTAAATAAACGAGACCGGGAACAAGCCGTGCACCGATTCAATAACGACCCCGATGGCAAGATATTCCTCGGGAACCCGTCGAGCGCTGGAGTCAGCCTGAACCTGGGAGCCGGGACCGTCAGGGTCTTTTGGGACCTGCATTGGTCCTGGGTCCAGTACCACCAGGCATGTGAACGCAACAATAGGATTACACGTAAACTACCAATCACAAGCTACATCCTGATTAGCCAGGATAGTATAGAGGAGGCAATATGGGAAGCGATCAACCACAAGAGCGACATGTCTACAACAATCGGGGGTGTCGGGATCTGGAAACAAAGCGTCGAAAAAACCACCGAGCTAATAGCCCGCTGGGAAAGCTCCGCAGGAACCTGATCAATATCGGGATGCGGGTACACGGGTTCGACAATATCACGAAACTCGCAGCACACCTGGATATGAGTGTCGATGCGATCCGATTCACTCTATACCGACGCCCCAAAAACGTGAAAAAATGCCATATCACGATCCGGAAGATCGGGGAGACGTTGCCATTTATTGAGGATTATTGGCTGGCAGCGTATGGATTGGTTAAACCACGGACTGATGCAGAATGGACAGAGATCCTGGAGGTGCAGGAATAATGAAGACCACACTACGCTGTCTCGGGACAATGATCATCATAACAATATGGGTCCTGGTAATGCTGGCACAGGCACAAGGTGCAGAGACCCCGATCACTGAACCAAAAACTGTAGAAGACACAGGAACACAAGCCTTCACCCTGGGGATCCGGCAAGACGGTATCCCGTTAGTATATATCGCTGTCAGCTCCCTGGAAGACCCAGAGTCCTCCGCAGCAGTCTTGACTTCAGCACAACTACAAGCACTACAACAGGCTCTCACAAAAGCCGAACGCTGGCTCAAACGCCCCAAAACCAAACCGATCTACATCAACATACCCTCTGCCCTAAAATACCCCGTGACCGTCATAGGGTTTTCCGACATGGGGATAATCGGGGTCGGGATAGATGACGGGACCGGCACCCGGGTATTCGCAACCAGCAATCCCCGGAAGATCCGAAAGCTCCAGCAGAACTTACGACACGCAGCCAGGATATTCCGGAGGTAACTAGTGATGAATAGACGCACCGAAAAGATCCGGATTCAGCAACTCGAGACCAACGTAACTTCCCTCCAGCAAGATATAGACTTTCTACACGACCGCACAAAACAACTAGAGGGTCTAATCAAAAACCTAACGTGCAAACTGGAATCCCTATGGAACGCACCCCCAAGATAACCACCTAACTCACCTCACCTCCGGCAGGATCCACATCTTCCCGGGGGTTCCTTATGTACACCACAGATCCCCGGAGGAAAAACGGTATACGACACAATATGCCATACCATTTTTCACAATAACAATCCAATATTAAAAATAGTATACTTAAATTTGTATACCTCCGTATTTACCCTAAAAAACCCCATCTATGGTCAAGTTATACAAAGAATTTTATACCGGGGCTTTAGACCCGGGATTCCCCGGAGCCCCCTCGCGTAGGTAAAAATTCCGTTCGCTGCACTACCGTTGCCGTCCGTGCGAACCGCTCACTTCTTATGCCTCACTTCGTTCGGCGGGGAGATGGGGGACCCAGGTAATCAGGGGCGCGCAACCCCCTGTGTTGTACCCTCAAAAACCACTCTATTTTTACCCCCGGATCCACTTGACATAAGAGGCGTACCACTTTAATATGTTACGTGGAGGCACCGAGATATGACTGATTGGGATCACCCCCTGAATTGGGTATCCGCGAAGTCAAACCTGTTCGTAACCCATTGGCTCCCGGAGGAGTTCGGGGATGATTACCGAGTGATTGGCGGGGTACTGGACGGGATATCAGAGGTTTGTCTATACCCTAATATGATGAACCTCCAGGAGCTGCATCTGCGGTTCCAGAAGAATGACAGCCCTGAATCTGACCACATTCCGTCACTTCCGGTTGAATCGATCGCGCATGTCCTGTGTGAGGAATGGCGCCGGGAGATCCAGGTGGTGGTGTGGTTAGGTGATACGGTGATCCAAAAATCTGAAACTAAAGGAGATAACATGGCTAGACGTCGGAGAACTACAACAAAGAATGACGCAGAAAAAGCGGCAGCAGCTGCCGCGACTGTGCAGCCCACCGAAAGCCCCCTGGAGGGTCTCACAGAAGACCCGTTCGCAACCCTAGCAGAGACCCCCACGACTTCTTCCGGCCCTGTAGAGACCGCTACCGGGCTAGATGCCCTGGTGGAGAGTGTGACGACTTCTGAGGTAGCTGCCGCAATCGAGACAGTTCACGGTAACGACCCGGCTGTCGCGAGTAGTGTGGTGAAGATCCTGGGACACACGTCCCAGATCCTGGAGAAACTCGACAACAGCCTTGAACTTAAGGCCGTCACCAAACTGACAGATAAGCTGCACAAACACCTGAAGGATGTAGAGACCATGATTGAGGGTAATGTGGCTGCTATCTTACAATCCCTCCAGGCCGTCAGGGACGCTGTAGCAGACCTCCAGACTGCTAATCCGGCACCTGCCCCCACGACTACTTCCAAACCCCGGAAAGAGGCTTCTGCGGCTTCTCAGAAAGCGTCCGATATGGCTGCGCAGCTGATCGCAACTCTCCGGGAGAAGCGAGCCGTAATGCCTCGGTTCCCGAAGGTGCTGGATATGGCTAACCCGCACCATGCAGAAGCTGTGAAGCAGCAGGTAGAACAACTAGGGTTCCCGATGCGGGTAGACCAGATCCTGGAGGAATTGGAGAAAGCCGGCGTCCTAGAGGGTACTGTTATCAAATTCTAAACGCAACACGGGGGCGTACCGATAGCCCCCGGCAGCAGGGGCCTTGCGGAGGTGCCTCCCACCACATCCCCCGAGACCGCAAGGCTCCTCCTGGCGGGGGCTATTTGTCCCTCCCCGGAAAGGACTGAGGAATGGGGATTTTTTCGAACTGGAAACGGATACGTGCACTGAAACAACTGAATGCGCAGCTGCGCAGCCAGGTAGCAGAACTGACAGAGCAAGTTATCAAGACCCGGAGAGAGCTAAGGGCTACCCGGGAAGAGATCGAGGGTTGGGAGTACGATTACAAAGAGGCAACGGAGAAACTGGAGAAGTTAGAGAATTCTATTCAACCGTTTAGACATTTATTTAAGAGCAATGACGCTATTGTGGTCCATAGCGACATATGGATCCGGCATGCCCTAGAAAATGCCCCCCCTGCTTCTGAATTCCCGGACCCGGCCCAGGATTCCGGAGAGATGGGGGATGTTGCAAAAATAACAAAACTCCCGGAAGTAATTGGGATTGGTTACGTAAGTAAGAAAGTCTTACGGATCTTTTGTTCCCGTCCGTTAGGTTCACCCTCATGGCAGCGTGTTCTGGAGTTATGCCCGTTATCGTTATATGCGGTACGTCCGGATCCGGGTGAGATTAAAGCTGGAGTATTGGAGCTGAGGTGGTAATGGTACCGATTAGGATTGATGATAGGGATTGGATCGAAGTTAATGGTGCCCGGGTGGAGGCGGAGAACCGCCCCCTTGTGCTTGTGGTGCTGCCCTCCCCTACAGAATTCGAGAGAAAATCCGGGCAGGCCCTTGTGGGGTCACAGCACGATTTTCTCCTTGACTTCCTGACGGCTCTCGACTTCCGGTGGGCCGCTATGTACCTGTACCCGGATTACGATACTATGCTGGAAGCTATAAAAACGGGGACTAGAGATGCGTTAGACCGATTCTGGAGAGTGGTACGGAACCTGAGCCCGAATGTGGTGATGTCTTGTGGGAGTAATGTGCTTAAAGCCCTATGGCCACCCGGGGCGGGGAAACCCACGTCAATCCACAAGGCTCGGGCAACTCCGTTAGAGATAGCTCCCGGTCTCTTGTGTGTGTGGGCCTATGATCCTATGGCGCACCACAAGTATCTTCAGACTGATGGGCGTTACGGGAAAGACTTGGTTGATGACCTGTGTGCCAGCTTCCAACTGGTATCAGATATCGCAGAAGGAACTTATCGACAACCTGTCCCAACCTACACTGTGATCGATACCCCTGCTGGTTTGGCCAAATTGGCCCAACGAATAGCAGAACTTAATCCTCCGGCATTGTACTTAGATGTGGAAGATGCGACTTGGATCGGATCTGGGAATGTGCAACCTCACAAATGGCCCCCGGATGTTCCGAGCAAATTGACAATCCGGCACCCGGGTAATCGATTGTTGTTACTAGGGCTAACTATCCCGATCTGGTGTGGGGGCCGGGTAGATTACGAGACTTATTGTATTTTGCCGCATTTGGTAGAGAAAACGCCACGTCAAGAATGTCCACCATTATTACAATCTTTGCTGACGGGACGCCACCTTGAGGCGTGGAACATGGATTATGACTGGCAGGCTTTGGATTGGTTCGGCGGCTACGATGTATATGATCCAGTGAACCAAAATACCCTCGGGGATGGGATGGTAGCGCATTACGAGGTGGACCAATCAGTTCCGGGCAACGGATTAAAGGCGCTGGCTATGAACTTATTGTCGTTTCCCGCGTGGGACCTTGAGGTGCGGAGTCAATTAGAACTGGCTCGTAAAAGGAACCGAACCCGTTGGGGTTCTGGTATGAACGCTGCCTCATTCGACCAGGTTAGTCCCACCAATCTGTATCTGTACAATGCCTTCGACACCTTTGCGAATGCTCGATTAGTTGAAGAGTACTTCGCAGACCCCCTGAAGTTCACTCCTCCCGAGAATTGTAAGGTCTATGATTTTCTTGTGGATAAGGCAGCACCCGCATTTGCTAGCATGACTCGAACCGGGATCCTGATAAATACGGAACAGCTAAGTGGGGAGATCCGGGTTCTGGAATCAGATATCCATAACCTTAAGGTGAAGATTTTACGGTCTAAATACACCCGGAAAGCCGGAGAGATATCGGGAAAAGAGTTTAATCCAAGGTCTCCACTATGGTTCCGAGCCCTGGTAGCGGTTACTCACGGGAAAGCGCAGCAAGCAAATGGGAGCTGGGACTTAGAATTCCCGGATTGGATCCCCCGGACTAAGAAAACAAATGCCCTGCAACGGTCCACAAGTGTGATTCGACAGCTCGCCGGACTGGACCCGGAAACTGGGGTGCTGGGTCCGGGAGAGAAACAGAATGCGGGACAAAAACTGTGGCATAAGATTCACGATTACAAACTCGCATTAGATAAATTAGGCAGGTTCCTTACGCTGCAAAACTACATTGTGGGTGACCGGATTCACCCGACGTACCGGTTAGTGAAAGCAGCAGTTCCCTCTGAAGATATTCTCACGGCAGGAGATAAATCCGGAGGTTCGGTGTCCGGGCGGACCTCCACAACCCCAAACATGCAGAACGATGCTAACGATCCCCGGGTTAAACGGCTATTCGGAGCACCCCCGGGGTTCCTTGTGGTCCAGATCGATTATGATCGGTCCGAGTTAATCTGGTTAGCTTTCAATACTAAGGACACTCTGTATCGGGAATGGGCAGTAGCGGGGTTAGACCAGCACCTGCGTAAGGGCATAGAACTCTGGAAGGTTAAAACCTCTGGGTCTGAAGAGTATTTTCACCAGTTACCTCCGGAAAAACAGAAACGGTGGCGTGCGATTGGTAAAACGATGAACTTCGCCACCGTGTATCTCCAGGAACCCCAGACCACAGCTGCCATGATGGGGGTAACGGTAGAGGAAGCCATCAAGACTGCACAACACGATACCCTGATCCATACTGGTGTGACGAATGCGAAGTACGAACTGTACGAGACAATCCAAGCCGGTAAGATGGTGACGACCCGGGTGTTGGGACGTAGGCGATCCGCACCTGGGTGGCATTCGACTAAACTATCAGCCGAAGACTTTTTCTCCTATGACCCGGACAAACAGATCCTGCAGGACCAAAAGAACAAGACAATTTTTAGGTCCTTATGGAACACCTATGCTGCACAAGCGGATAGCAACGATATGGCTATGATCCAAACCGCGGAGATCCATAGACGTTTAACCACAACAGATTGGCTTAACCCCGAATGGGTTGTGCCCCATTTATTTCTGCATGACGCGGTCTATTTCTACATCCGGGAAGACTATATTGATGTGGCGATCCCGGAGCTGTGTAGGCAGATGGAGGATACTGATATCCTGGAATGCGGATTTGACCTGCCGATTCGTGTGTCGGTAGAACTGGGGCCCAACAGGGCAGAGATGCAAGACTATGATTGGAGGAACCCATGACCCCGAGACAATCCCAAATCTATAACTCCCTGTGCCGGATGGAAAAGAAAGCCGACTATATCCGGAAGTATTTACGAATTCAGCTAAACAAACTTCCAAAAAAGACCCCGATTTTACTACCTCCGGGGGCAGAATTAGCGAAGGAGTATCCTAATCAGTCTGTGCAGGCCGTGCTGGCAGACCTTCTAGAGCAATCGGAAGACCACTACTGTGGCTTGGTTCAGGTCCGTAGGCTATTTAATGGGGAGTGCGGATTCCAATGCTGAAGTGTGAACGTCATGATGTCGAGTATTGTTGGTTCGAACATCCGCGTCGTAATAGCCGCCAGGTATATGCGTGCCCTGTGTGTCACGGGGTAGCGGAATCCGCGCGTCCTGCGAACTCCCCATTCCCGAGGGTCCGGTGGGGCATCAACTTTTGGCGGGATCGCCCCCTGACAGAAAAAGAGAAACAATCCCCACCCCGTAAACCCTGCGATTGGTAGTTGACAGTAGAACATTGTTTTGCTATGATTCTGACAGCGAACAATTCAGGGAGGCACAACATGGTAATTGGTGAGAGGCGACGAAAAATCCTCAAGTTCGTCAATCAATACTATGAGGAACACAAAGTACCCCCGACGTACCGGGAAATAATGCTCGCAGTCGGGTTAAGATCAACATCCACAGTCTGGAGTCACCTTCGGAAGCTTGCACGCTCCGGAGAACTGAGTTCACTCGGTAGGGGACGCCCCAGGAGTTATGTTCCCGTTAATGTGGCCAGTACTTCATTACAATCTGAGGAACTAGACAAACTGCAGCAGCAGCTCGACAGCTTCCGAGACTTGATGCTGGAAGTAGCGAATCCAGAAAATTGGAACTGCAACGTGTGGGTCGGAGCCGGGTGCTTACACGTCCGGGCCCTGACCCTATTACAACAGGACGGCAATGACTGACACAAATGTAGTCCAGATGTATATATTCAGTAACCGAGACCGGAAACTGTACCAAGTGAGGTTCAACATCACCCAGATCCTACAGGCCGGAGAGAAGTTCGATCCCCTGGATGCAGAGTGCTTTGCCTTTATCTGCAAAGCTTTATCCCAAATCCTGGAGACCCGGATTCTGGATATGGATATCATCCTTATTGATACCCTACTGGGGCAAGAAATTAGTTGGAATTGAGGTAAAATTATGGAAACCCCACCCCCCGGATGGTTTGAAGTTAACAGCATAGACCAGGATAACTTACTATATCACCTGGAAAAAACCGCAGCACAGGAAGCGTGGCTGGGAGAAAAGATTGCGGAAGTAGACCGGGAGCTTCAGCTCCTGAAGCTACGTGTCCGGGATCTGGAACTCAAATTATTCCTGGAGTACAAGAGTGCACCAATAAAAAAAGAAACCGCGAAACGCGGATTGATAGAAGTCGATGCTTCCGACGAGGTAGCGAAAGCAATGGCTGCCACCAGCCCGGATGTCATCCAGATGAAAGAGTTGGCGATCCAGGCACAAACGAAACGAGATACCCTCCGGGGATACCGCGATGCGTTTGAGACCAAGAAAAGCTTCATAGCCTGCTTAGCCGGCTTGATGCGTGATGAAAAGAAAACATTGGGAGGCAATCCATGGGTTTTAACAGAGCAGTAGTAAAGCAAAGACGGGCCTTAAAAGACCAACAGGCTCGAGCACAGGCACGTGCCAACAGGGGCGCCCGAATGCCCTTTATCCAACCGAAAGAACTGATTGACGGGGCATTCCGGATCCGGTTATGGCCTACTCACGAAAAGAATCCACACGGGTTTCTATATTATGCGAGTCACGCGTACCTTCACGGCTACGGTTCCCCGGACAAAACTATCGCCCAATGCCCCCGTTCGAATAACTGGGACCCCCTTCCGTATATGGAGGATGAACACGGAGATCCGATCTATAAAGAACGGTGCCTGGCGTGCGAGATCCGAGAATGGGTGTATGAACCGGAACTAGACACAGCCGGCAATATTGTCACACCTCCGCTGTATGACCAATTCCCTGAGAGTCTCCAGAGTGTGTGCGATACCCTTATCGGGACCGGGTTTATGGCGCCGGCTAACTTTTACCCAGCAACCATTAAGGCGAAGATCCATGCCCGGGAGAAACGGGAATCCGCTGCTGGTAAGGTGTACGAGGTTGTGACGTACGAACCTGACCCGGAAACCGAGATGTATATCATCCTGAAGCTAGAGGACGGGAAGATCTATGAACGCCAATTGATGGACCTGATCGCGCAGTGCGAGGACCTGAATGACCCCATCACGGGCCGCTGGTTAACGCTCACAAAGGCGAATGGGGGTAAGGGTCCCGGGGGTTATAACTGGAGCTATGACCCGCATCCTAGCCAGTTTGACAACTACGATTACAGTCAGGTAGCAGACTTCCGAAAATGGGGAGCTGGGAACCGGAGCAAACCGAGCCGTAGAATTCCCTTTGTGGAGCAAATAGCGCTTGTGGAAACAACCGATTGGGGAAAAGACCTCCAAAAGTTCGGAGTTCCGATCCGAGACGAAGACACACTGGACCCGGATGATATCCCGTTCTAATGAGCACGAGTCGAGCTGATAGGTTGGGGGCGGAATTGGGGCGCAGGGTTCCGAAAAAACATTCCGCGTCTTATCAAATCACTACCCCCACAATCCCCTACTGGATCCCTACGGGTTCGGTCCTCCTGGATACCTATATCCGGGGGGGCCTGACCCCATCCGGGTTACCCTGTGGTAAATTCACCGAGTTCTTCGGGCCGGAGGCTTCCGGGAAAACCAGCACCTGGCTCCGGGTAGCGTCAGGGGTCCAGAGACGCGGGGGTATGGTGGTGGCGATTTGCCCGGAAGGGTTAGATGAACCGTACGCTAACCGCATACATTTCGTCGATACACAAGACCCGGATAAATGGATCTATATTGAACCCTACAGCCTCGAGGCTGCACTATCTGCTATCGAATCCGCGGTATATCAGTTCCACGATGCCGACTTCGAAACCCTGATTGTACTGGATAGTCTGTCAGTACTCCGAGCGAACGACCTGACTATGGATCATCAAGAGATCAATGCGACCGAAGCGGCTGCTGCTGAAGCTAAACTGCTCCATAAGTTCTTCCGTAGAGGAGTCTTGTACTATATGTCTGGGTCACGGGTATCGTGCTTAATGGTACGCCACCAGACCCAGAACCCCCGGCCCTATAGTCGGTCCGTCACGACACACGGTTCTGCATTAGATTTTCAAGCCTGGCTCCGGATCCGGTTCCGGAGAACCAAATTAGAATTTAACAAGAAGCAAACCGGTTGGTTCATTCATTTAGCGTGTGAAAAATCCAAGCTGGGACCAGACCTCTGGCGGTTATCGATCCCGCTGTATTTTGACGGAGGGTTTGACCCCGGGATGGAAGCGATCTGTTTCCTGCTGGACCGGAAGGTGGTGAAGACAGACCGGGCCGGCTACATAGTTATTGGTGACGAAAAACGGTGGGCGTCAACTTGGCGGAAACTGTACCGCGAGAACGAGACAGTAAGAGACCAGATTGATGAAATGGTGAGGAACGAACTGAAGTGAAGACAACAGACTGGGAAAAAGCCGTCATATCCTGGTGTCTCCATAACCCGGATGACTTTGGATTCCTTGCAGATCGGATGAAGGAATTCCACTTCGGGGACCCTAGAGCAAAGATTGTGTGGAAACCGCTCCTACAGGCTTACATAAAACACACTACATTTCCAACATTCTCCGAGTTAACCCAGATCCTGAATCAGGTGCAGACCGAAAAGGAACAATATACCCGGGCCCTCCTGGAGCAGTACCTGATTGAGGTATACCAAACCCCCCACACAGGTGTCACAGGAGACCGGGTAAAGGAATGGGTGGCTTCAAAAGAACTGTTCGACCTCGGGAACAAATTCATTGAGGTGTCGAGCACAGGGGTGACGGGGCACGAAGATGACCTGTACGGGTGGCAAGAACGTCTAGAATCAATTCAGTATCTGGTTGGGAGGACAACCAAAGGCACAGTGTTCCGACCCCTGGACCTGGAGAGTATTGAGAACCTGGAGACCTGTATCGAACAGCATTACGGAGTGGACCCGGTCCCGACTGGGATTTATAGACTAGACAAAAAACTCCGGGAGGGTGGGATTCGGGCACACCTGACAGTTATCTTTGGCCCTATCGGGACCGGTAAGACCACTATCTCCCTGGGGATCGCAATGAATGTGATCCGGACCGGACGCCGAGTAGTCTACTTCTCACTCGACGACAACCCGGGGGAACTGACTGAACGTCAGTACAGTCATATGCTTAAGCGCCCCTTTTGCATCGATACAGAAGAAACCAACCAGACCCTGGAGGCAACTAAACAGGAACTCAAACACCTGATCGAAACTACCTGGACCGGGGATTTTCACGGAGTCGAGCTGATGGCCGACACCACTACTCCCCACGAGATGGCTCGTGACCTTCTCAAGATGCAAAAAACTTTCTACGTCCAAGACCGAGAATCAGGGGAGGTTCCGGAATCCGAATGGGGGCAGATAGACCTTGTGGTGGTCGATACCGCCGACCAGGCTAAACCTCACAGGCATTACCGATCTGAATGGTATGAACAAACAAAAGTATTCGAAGCCTTTAACGTGATCCCTAAGCGCCTGGGATGCCCTGTCCTGTTGAATGTGCAGGGTAACCAACAATCTGTGGGTGCCGCACAACTAACGGAACGTAACCTCGGGGGCACCTATGGGAAGAACAAAGCTGCCAAACTGGTTCTGGGAATCGCCCAAACGTTTGCTCAAGTCCATAACCGAATCACCCTGGATCCTGGACACCCGGATATCCGAGATAATTTGGGGCGCTTACGGAACTACTGTCCGGAGCGTGACCGGGATACTGAATGGGAGCGAGCCTGGATCTGTGTGGTAAAGAACACACGAGCCCGAGAAGGCGCGGGTGCTGTTCGGAGAGTCAAGATCCCGATCCTTATGAACCTGGCGACCTGTAGAGTTATTGATGATTTTACATTACCAGAGTCTGCAATCATGGTGGAACAACAAACCTTACGAGAGGAACAGGAGGTTGCGCGAGCGGGAGCCTCTGCGAGCCGACCGTCCGGTGGGAAGAGAGGACCGAAGTGATGGAAACAATCTATATCTACCCCATAGACAATAACCTGGAACAATGGCGTATCAAAACCGATTACTCCCCGGAATTCAAAGCCGGGATGCGTCAGATACCGAGTGAAGACCGGTACTGGGATGCAACAAACCAATGGTGGGTATTCTCAGATTCCTGGTTAGAACACGTAGAGCAGAAAGTAGTGGAAGTCTGGCCGGCTACGAATATTGTGGTGGTGGAAGAATGTCCCGAGGATTAGCGTTACCTACCGGGGGTCGCCGGTCAGGGAACGAAACCGTCTGGGATTGCCCTGCCTGCGGGGGAGTGCAAAAATTCTGGTTCAATACCCGGAACCACAAAGGTATCTGCTACCGATGCAACACCCGGGTGGGAAACCATAAGTCCTTACTACGCTTATTCCGGAATCCCCCGACTGTTACGGTTGATATCGGTGACTACCCAAAGAAAATCGGGTATATAGCGGATTCGGCCCACAGCGAACGCACTGCGGATGTGGAAGCTTACCTACGGAGCAGGGGTGTAAATACCCAGCTGGCTAACCAGATCCCGATCCGGCAACAGGGGAAACGGATTCTGTTCCCGGTATCCTGCCCTATGGGGCGACCGGATGAATGGATCTGGCGCCGGCTAGACCACGGATCCTGGATGGGACCCAAATACCCGAAAGGCTTGTACTGGTTTGGGCAGTGTGCCACGAAACACCCGGTGTTGGTCGAGGGTGTGTTTGACCTCCTGACTCCCGGGTTATGGGGACACGGGTGGGCCTTACTGGGGACCAACTTAAGTGCACATTTAGAGTGTTGGCTCGCGGGACAAGACTTTGAAACCATAACGATTTGGTTCGACAACGACCCCCCGGGACGCCGGCGGGCTCAGCAACTCAAGAAACGCCTGAATGCCTGGATCGATACCCGAACCGTATTTGGGAAACCAGACACAGACCCGGGGAACTACAGCCCGGAGGAAGCAAAGAAGGTGCTGGGATGGTAAAATTCCTGCTGACTGCCGACCTGCACGGTTCCGACCGGACAGATGAAGAACTGCATTGGTCTCTTCACGTCTGGGACCACCTGCTCACCACAGGCCGGAAACTCAAGGTGGATGCAGTCATCATTACTGGTGATATTATCCATTACAAATACGGTCTGAGCGCCCGGCTCCTACTCCATATCTCCCGGATGCTCCAGGATTACCCTAAACCTGTCATTATTCTCCCGGGTAACCACGATATTCCCTGGCCTACCAGCCCGGAAGACACGGTGCTGGAACTGATAGCCGGCGCCAAAGTTCTAACTAAACCCTTCTTATGGGTGCTGGAGGAGGCTATTCTGGCATTCATGCCCTGGAGACCCCCGGATTCCTACCAGGATTTACTGCACCAATTGACTCTGGAGGCTATGAAGTTAGGAGCCGGACGTAACAAAAAAGCCTTCCTGTTCTCACACGTAGCTCTACACGAAGGCCACGTTAGCTCTAGCAACATCCGGATCACCACACCTATCAGAGCACACCATTTATACCTAGACACCTATGACCACGTGTTCCTGGGGGATTATCACGCACGCCAACAGATTAAGAACATCACCTATATCGGAGCACCAAGGCCCCGGACACATGGAGACTACGATAACAAAGGCTTCATGACCCTCACGATCCCGGATTCCGGGGCCTGGACAGTCGGCTCTGTAGATCCTCACCCTGAATGGCCACAATACATTACCCGAAGGGTTCAGTGTGAATCAGACTTCCCGTTACCCAAAGGGAGGCCGCAAGATAAGATCCGGGTCTATGCACCCCTGGAGATGATGCGCTGGGTCCAGGAAACCTACCCGAACTATAAGGTCCAGGTTCTGGAGGGTGTGAAGATAAAACAATCCGATAACCGCCTCGGAGATATAGAATCCCTGGACCCCTGGAATATTTTTACTCGCTGGCTCAAAATCCGAGGGTATACCAGCAAAATATACCAACAATTAGGGAGGCAATACATTGAAGAGATACCGGAAAAGACGAGTAAAGTTTAAGCCCAATAAGACCAACATGCCTTACTGCTCGGGATCCGGAATCCTGGTAGCGGATATTGACTGCAGAAAAGTAAAGGAACCCCCGTACAGACCTGGTGATGTATACCCCTGTCCGGAATGCGGGGACCTGGTGGTGCTGTCGGGTGAAACCCATTACCCCAAAAAAGCGAAACTCCCGTCCCATAAACCCCGGGATACGGAACTAATCCTCCGGGTACCGACCAGACTACTCCCGGACCTGGAAGATGACTTCTGGCACCGTAAGACTATAACCGGGTTTCAGATCCAAAGGGCTGAGGACCATTCTGCGACAGTGGAGATAAGGTTATCAAGATGCGACTAAGTGCACTCACAATACAGAATTGGATGAGTTGGGCCGGGAAACACCAATGGGATCCAGGAGTCGGGCTCGTGGTGATTAACGGCGACAACCGTGACACAAGCCCCCCGCAGTCAAACGGAGCTGGAAAGTCCGCATTGTTTTACGCTATCGTGTGGGGCCTGTGGGGAAAACTTCCAAGGAAACATAAGAAAGATGACCTTATCACTAACGGTTATAAGAAATGCAGCGTTCATTTGGTACTTGAGAGCAAGGACACAGTGCTGGAGATTACTCGCACGAAACAAAAAACATTAGGTGAGAAACTCGAATTCAAAATCGGGGACAAAGTTGTTGCCGGCGACCTCCTGAATACTCAAATCGCCCTTGAGGAATGGTTCCATATCAGTTTTGAAACGTTCTGCAACGTAATCTATATCGGGAGAGAATCCGCTTCGGCCCGTTTCTTTGAAGCCAGTCCGACCCAACGGATGGCTATCCTGAGCGAGCTCATAGAGGACACGGTCTTCCGGGAAGCCGGAAAGCGTGTCGGAAAAGATATCACTAAACTGGTTCGGGAAAACGACAAAGACACAGCCTCAATCAGTAGCTTGCAACAAGTCGTAGACCGCTTGAGTAAAGAGGCAGTCGAGGTTAACCGGAAACTACACCACGAACGAAAACAACAACAAGCCGAAGTTCACGAAAAAGCACACCAGATCGCGGAACTCGAGAAGCAACAAATCGAGATCCAGAAACGCATCCGGGATTGCCCTGAAGGCGACGAATCCGCTCTCCGGGAAGAAGTAGCGATCCGTTCGACTAAGATTCGGGAACTCCAGAACCAAAGCGCTATCCTGTCCCACCAGGTTCGGACAACCACCTTACCGCCCGGGAGTAAATGCAGCACCTGTGGACAAACCGTGACAGAGGAATTTGTCGCAGGGATCCGGCAGAAACAACAAGCAGCTCGAGACGAACTCCGAAAGATCAACAATACCCTGACCGACCTCCAGGCCGAGCATACCCAGTACCAGGAGGAACTCAATAAGATCCTCCGGTGGCATCAACAAAAAGAAAAGTACCGACAACAAATGGAAGACCTGAATGCCCGGATATATCAGGTCAGAGAAGCCGCATACAGCCGGGCTGTCGAGTACCTGGAGGAAAACCTGAAGCAGATAGAGGAGAATATCAATAATCTCCACACCCAAATAGCAGATCTAAAACGTTCGATAAGCCAACGCAACAAACACCTTCCAGTCCTGAAAGCCCTGCAGGCCGGGTTCAACCGAGAGATCCGGAACATGCTCCTGGATGAAGTGAGACAGGTCCTCACACACTACACGAACCGCTACACCCCCTATATGGCGGGTTCCGAATTCTCCATCACCTACCCACCCCAAACCAACACAGGCCGGGAAACCTTCGATATCGTGGTTAAACGGGGCCCTGAGGAGGTGGGGCTCCCGTCAGGTGGTGAACGCTACCGGATCTCAATCGCCTGCCTCCTGGCTCTCCGACAAGCCCTACAGTTCGGACGCACCTGCCCCTTCGACTTCCTCCTACTAGACGATCCTGTGGGGGAACTAGACGACCCCGGGTGCCATGCCCTCTCATTACTCCTGAGAGACCTGAATCCCGACATCCAGACCATCATGATGACTGTCCCCCGGGAAATGAAGCTGGAAGGCCACAGGGACGTATTAGTGGTTAAACAGGAGGGTAAATCCAGAATTGGGTAGACGACGTGCCAAAGTAGCACCACTAGCGGATGTGATCGAATGGACCATGGGGGATATTACTGCCAGGGAAATGCGAGACCCTGACTACATCAAACCCTTACCCAAACCGATCCACCTTGAGGTATGGGTCCCGGGGAATCCGAAACAGAAAAACCAGGGGTTCGCACGAGTGAGTAAACGCGGGAATCCCTATATGACCACGGATAAAAAAACAATCCAGGCAGAAGCCAATATCCGTCAGGTATTTATCGATACCATGTGCCGCGACTACCCGCACCTGATACCCTACTTACCTATCCGAAAAGGTGCTGCACGACTTCGCACAATATTCCTCATGAGTCCCCCTGAGAAAGCCTGGTTCCAGGGGAAACAACACACGAAGCGTCCCGACTGGAGTAATTTATATAAGCTCGTAGAGGATGCGCTAGCGGGTAGGCAAGCCCGGATGCCCCCGCTCCTGTATGTGGATGATTGCCTTGTGGAGGGTGGTTCCGGTCTTAAGGTATACTGGGATCCCCACATGATCCATGTCCCCGGTTACCCCCAGCAGCCCGGAACCCAAATCTTTATTGACCTGTACCCAGAAGTACGAGACCCACGACTTCCCCCAGCTGGGTTACGACAATGCAAACGGTGCGGGCGTGACGACTTTAAGACTGACGGGGGGCTACGAAGACACGAACAATACTGTAAAGACGGAAGAAAGAAGGTAGAGTAAATTATGGGTAGTAGGGATTGGCAGAACAGAGACACACGGCAAGTGAGTATGTTACTGGAGATCGACAACATCCTCTTTCTAGACGACCTGAAATACCGGATGCACCTGAGCCGTAACCGTGTGATGAATCACCTTGTGGCCCGGGTCCGGTGGCTAGAGAAAGAGCACCCAGAGGTATTCCAAACCCTATTGGGGAAAATGTTCTAAAGCGAGAAACCCGGGTACACCGGGTTCTCAGGTTGTGCGATTGGCACCATTATGGTATTCTAGCGATAGGATCGTATGGATCTGCTATTACCGGTACCGCCCCCTCTTTAGGGGGTGTTGTTTTTTCTTGCGGGCTTCCGAGAGAGCGATCGCGATCGCTTGTTTACGTGACGTGACTTTCTTCCCGGAGGAACTCTTAAGCTTCTTCTTTTTGAACTCACGCATCACTTTTGCAATTTTTTTCTTGTTTTGGGGTGTTTTAGCCATAGTTATCCCAATCTCTCAAGCTCAAAAAAACCAACTGTGTTACTGATAGATCCAGACCCCCAGATACGAGCCCAATAATACGTAGTCCCAGGAGTAACGACATCTATTACTCCTGTTACCAGATTCAGGTATGTGACACTGGAAGCAGTCATGTCGATATTCGCAACTGTAAAACCGTCATCTGAGGCTCCCACGGCATATGCACTAGCCCGAATATCTACCCCCAAAATAACTCCCGTAGTTACGGAAACAAATAACCGCAACCTTACATAGTTATCCCCCGATATACTGGTGATTCGTTCTGCGTTAGTGAGGGAAAATCGACCCGCGGTATCATTTACCGCACTACCCCATGTGATGTTGGAAGGGGTACCCCCGATTGTCGCAGAAGCCGACTTTAGTCGGGTGTAATGGTCACTGGAGGTTATGTACCCACCACCACTGACATTCGATAAAGTATACTCACTATTCGTATTATCCCACGTGACAGAATAACCGTCTTCGCCAGCACCGGGTGTTCCGACATTCACATCAGATAGGTCATTAAGAGCATGGGTGTGGCTTGAGGTGGCTAAAGAAGCTTCCGCTGCTGTTTGGTTAATCCATTCCCCGGATGCTGTGTCATACGCCAATACCTCATTATCCGCTACTCCAGTGATCGTGACATCAGATAAATCATTAAGAGCATGTGTATGTCCAGCAGCAGCTAAACCAGCCTCAGAAGCAGTCTGGTTAATCCATTCACCAGTAGCTGTATCATAAGCCAACACTTCATTATCAGCCACAGGACCAGTGATAGTGACATCAGATATATCATTAAGAGTAGAACTACTGGATAAAAGACCCGCTACTGTCGCCTGGTCCACATCCACCCATTGCCCGGAAGCAGCATCGTACAAAAGAAAATCATTATCCTGCAGGGGTCCTGTAAGAGTGACATCTCCAAGGTCATTCAGGTTCCAAACATCCCATGAGGATCCATCATAATGATAATACAGATCCTCATCCTCGACCCAAACAATCCAACCCTCGGTCGGGACATAAAACTCCCAGACACCCTGCGCAGCATTCCAGACCGCAATCTCATCCTCATGAAGGGCCCAATCGCCACCCGCAACCGCAGTCACAAGATACGCATCCCCGTCAGCAGGAGACCCCGGAGGAGTATTGAGACGGTCGATTACTGAAAAAATAGACGACACCGATATGGTGCCGGGTTCTGATAAATCTACAGGTTTCCCTGAAGGCGACGTGGTGCGGCCATGAAGACCAACTGTCTGCTTCCGCTCCCCTAATTGTCCCCAACGATTGCGATACATTTACCGAACCCCAGCAGTAAAAGAAAAAGAGAGGGCCCCCGGGCCAAGTGATACCGCGGGAGCCGTAAGAGACCGGTTGTTAAGGACACAACATGAACTGAGAAAAGAAACAACCAACCACATTATACGTGCCCACATCTGGTTAGTCAATCTCCTCATAAAATAGAATCAGATTCAACGACCCATTAACTGTCGCTTTCGCATACAGACTATATCCAGACAATAAGGGGATATCCCCGATCTGAACATAATCGTCAGCCGCAATCTCAATCTCTATAATCGTGTTGGCAGCTGTAGCACCCGCGTCAGAATCCGATACGTAATACAGGGTAAAGATAACAGCAGCCCCCGAGTAGTTACATACCCGGGAGCTACCGAGAACGTACCGGGGCGCCTCTGTAGCTGGAGAGTCCAAAACCTCCGCTGCCGATGTCGTGAGCGCAATCACACCCGTGGTCCCAGCAGACGTGTTAGGACGAAACGTAGAGACATGCCCGGTATTGTAGTTCATTACCGCAGTATCCCCTGCCTCTGAAGGTCATCAACTACAGCATTCACAAAAGACGCTGTGTCGGCCTGGTCCGATACCAGCTTGTTAATCTGGTCCGCTAACTCACCAATCGCATCCTTCACATCACTCACAACCGCATTCACAGCATTATTGACAGCTGTATCAGTATAGGTGTCCGCAGTAGACAGAGCAATATTAGCGACATCCGCAATCGTCCCGTCCGGAGCTGCTCCGGAAGTGTTGTCAGTTAATGCTGCAGCGGTACGAGCCGCGTGGGTAGCATCGGCAGTACTATAGGTCTGCGTGATCGCAGTACTCTGTGATCTTGTAACCGGCATTATACCCTCCGGGTCCAGGAGACGATCTCGTAGTTGATCGAATCATTCGCACTCGCCAGAATCCCAAGAGTATCCCCAGCCTGTAAGACCGCAAGCGGAACTTCCGGGTGCGACGACTGAATCAACACAAAGGTGTTGGCATTCAACGATTCCTCACTAATAATATCGTAAGTATCCGCCGCTATACCTTCACCAGATGCTCGATGCGTGATTGAGAAAGTCGCGGCATTAGTCGCATGGCGATTCGTCACTAGAATACTGGCCACATGGATCTCAGCACCCCCGGTAGCTACCGTGTGGACCGCGGCTTCCGTAGTAGTAGCAGTCCCTTTCTTACGGTCGTATTCACGATCCGAGGAAACCGTCCTGAACTGTACTCCCGTCCCGACAGACATAATAAACCCTCCTTACAGATAAGAACCCGTTTCCCCGGGCCCAACAACCCTATCTTACTCCAAATCTAAATCCCGGTCTAGATCCTCTCGTAAGCCCGCAACCAACTCCTCCGGTGTCGGCAACCCCGTCATCGGCGGCATCACGACCGGAGGCAACTCCACCGGCCCAAACTCCACTGGTGGCAGGTCCGGCCTTGGTCTCTCGATCTGCTCTACTAGTTCCGGCACCGACGGGTTCGGATCGCCGGGTTTCGGCTGCGCGAGCAGGTCTCGCAGAGGATCCTCTACAACTTTCCCAGTTGAGACCCGACTACTTCTAACAAATCCTGCAGAGTCAGTTTGCCCGGGCTGTCGTCCTCCGGGCCCGCCTGCTCTGCAACTGCGATCAATAAATTGCCCGTGAAAGACAACGCCTTCTGGACATTCGGCGTGACGGTCAGACCTTCTGCCAAAAAGTTATTCATTTTAATTCCTCCTCTTTAGGTTTATACATCAATACCATGATCGGATCCCCGGGATCGTCGAACACAACTTCCCACACCTCACCATGTTCCCACTTTGGTGCGGGATCTGTTGTGAGTGACGTATACCTAATCATCCAGGGTCACGATTTTCTTTTCGGGATCCCACCCGGTTTTAAGTCCGGCCAAATCCGCAACCTGTCGAACCGGAGCATAGGTGGTTCCGTCTATTATCCTACCATAGATTGTCTGGCCCTTATAGACGATCGGGACCCCGGCAGGAGTCTGGTGATCCGGTATCGACCCCACAGTACCTCTTTTGATATTGTCCGAGATTGAATCCATGATCTCATATAGGTTTTTTCCCGGACATACAGTCTTGTTGTAAAGAAGATGGGGGAACAGGGGCAACTTATTAGGATGTTGCCCCTGCAACCAGACCACGAGGCGCACTAACGCGTCGATAGCGCGCTGGTCCGGATAATCAATCTCAAAATTCCCCATTAAGCAAATACCGAGAGAATCCCAGTTTTGCCCATAGGTATGGGCACCGACATAATGGATTGAGCGCCCCTCGAAAACCCACCCTGCCGGCGCAATCACATAGTGATATCCGATATCACTGTACCCCCGCACCCGGATATGGTAGTCCTGGTGATCCCGCATCCGGGCCGCTGCCTGCCCCCAGGTCATGTCGTCCGGGGTCTCGGACGCATCATGGTGTAAGATGATTTGGGTTACGGGGGATCTTATCGATGTTGATACGTAAGCATTAGGGTCCGCACCCCACTCATCCTTGGAAAAAATTTTAGGCTTGGTCATTCCGCCTCCACGAAATCCAGGATTTTAACGGAATCCCGAGGATCCAGTTCCACGGTAGTGTATTTAACCTGATTATCCTGTTTGGTTTTCTGCACATGACACTTATGACAAAGAACTTGCATGTTATCGAGCCCCATGTAGGACCCTCCGTATCGCCAGGGCCAGATATGGTCAAGCTGCCACATGGATCTTGGCCGGGAGGAATAGTGTGCATCCTGCCAGGTTGTGCCTGCAATTCCATAAGGCCATCCTTGTTTCTCCATCTCCTCAGCCAGACTGATATAACTCTGGAATTTTTCATCTACCTTTGGCTTCATCTCTTGTCTCTTGTTCCTGCCGGCACGGCAGTAGTGCCAGTACAGGTCTCGCCAGGCTCTCCAGGCATCCCTAACAGGCCTTTCAAGCTCTATCATATCGAGCCCGCAGGACGCACACACGCAGCCCCCCCGAGTCTCTACAAGCTTTTGTCTGGCAAATCCAGAATCTACACGGATCCGGTATTCATCAACACAGGCATCGCTACACCAGGCTCGACGACGACCTTGGAGCCGGGTTCCGCACCACTTGCAGAGCAGGTTGCCATCGGGGTCCCGGGGGGTTTTGTCCGGAACCTTGACCCGCATACGATCTCGATTCCAACTCATAATTTGCTGATCGCCTCCGAAATCAGAGCCAGTAATGCCGCCGCAGCAGTCGCGTACAGACCCTTTTGTTGCCCGGCCGTCATACCAGCCTGGTCCTTGCAATCTTTGGACCGGTCCTTCAGGACCGCCACGTCCTGCTGGATATCCGCAAGGTCCTCCGCTACCCGGATCGACCTGTCCTTGTTAGCCGCCACGTCTCGCTTGATCGCAGCAACATCTGCCTGTATGGCCGACTGACCACGATATATCTCCCGTAAGATCTCCCTGGTCTCCTTGTCAGGTGCCACCTACACTGTCCTCCTTACTGTGAATCTCAGTCAATCTCTGGCGCATTAAGGCAATATCGCAATATACCGGGCCGTATCCTGTGACGGAGAGGCTCGTGTCACTCGTATCCTGTGTCATCTATGTCATCCTCCCGTTGCAGGATTACTCCGACTGGCCAGTCATGGCTCCACATGATCGTTACTCGATCAGGGACAGTGTTGTTGCTGGTCACGTCTCCTCCGGAGCAATATACGTCCGGGGATCCAGTATCTGGTCCCGGTATACTTGCAGCAGATATCCCAATGTTGCCAGATCTACCTGCTGGTTAGTCCCACTCGTAGGCCCATCTAGGTCGATCATGCATCCCCCAACCACATAGCCTGGTCCTGGGCATCTTGCAGGCTAGATTTTTCGCGCATCAGGGCCTGGATCTGCTGCTGATGCAACTGCACCTGCCGGTTATGCAGCTCCAGACTATGCAGCAATTTTCCCATCTTGGCCTCTATCTCTGCGATCCTATCACTCATATCCGTGTCCTCTCTAGGGTTTTACAGGTCTGGGTGGTAAGGTATCGCGCCACCTGGCCAAAAGCATCTCTGCTCGCTCCATAGCCTTCCGCTCATACGGACGCTTCATGTAGGGCAACACAATATTCCACCACCACCGCAAAAACTTCTGCCACCACCCAAAATGCTCCCACTGCTCCACATGGTGCAGTTCATGAAACAAGGTCGAGATCTGCTGGGCATCTCGGAGATCAAACGTTTTGTCGGGCCAATGGTCGAGAGACATAATGATCGTTCGGGGACGCTGGGATTGATGCAGCCCAAACCCATGCTTAAGCTTCTCAAACACGATCTCGATATTGTCCACATCTGTGATGCGGACATAATTAGCCCGGATAAACATCCGGAGAGTCTCTGGTAAGTCTTTAACCCACATTGCCCAATTCTACTACCGGCGGAGGCTCTGGTTTTTGCTTATCCTCCAGGATGTCTACCCCATCCCGGACCTCCTGGAGCAGGTCTCCGTCCGGGACCGTGGCGAGCGCCGCATACGGCATCCCCGCATGGGTGCGCTGGGATAGTTGGGCATATAGATCTGGATCCTGCTCGCGCACAATCGTCTGCTGTCCGAGACGGTATGCCTCCTCACCGGCCTGGCGCGCTGCACGATCGCGCCATCCGCCCCACACGACCGTGAGGTGTTGATTGGCGTCGTCATAAATCCGGACCATGGGGGCGACGTAAAGGTTACGCCTGCCCCACACCGGATCGATCTTTGTGATTTGCTTGGCCATGTGTCCTCCTAAATTATTGCGGCGGTGAAAGTTTTTAGGGTGCCGTCGGAATATTTAATCCGTGCTTTGAGATTGTTGCCAACCTCGTCAAGATAAAACGTAATGGATCCACTGTCCAGGTTAGCATCACTGGACGGCGCGGAGGAGTCCGCCTTGAGGTTGCAGCCAGTTGTACTGTGCATCCGGATGTATCGGGTCGTCATGACATTGTTCCCAATACCGATCTCCATTGCCTCGCGACCGATCAGTTGTAATCCGTGTTGGATCCCGATTAAATTCAGAACTGATCGGAGATCTCCGAGCAGCACGCTCCCACTCGTCCCCAGCGATAGCTTGTTGACGATCCTTACATCGCCACTAGTAGGAGATATCACGAGCCTACCTGTGCTCGTGACCTCGAAATCACTGTAAACACTGCCGGAGGTGTAGGAGAGGCGGAGTTGGGGGGAGGTGCTGGCCACCTCAAGCGGCATTGCTGGCACTGACCAATCGGTGGCGAGCCCGATCCCGACATTCCGACGGGGCAGGAAAAAATTCGATCCGACCATGAGAGCCGATCCTGAGCCCGTGTAGAACCTGTAGGCGTCCCCGGTCTGGCTAACGTTAAGATCGCCGTTGTTGGCGGATTTGATTGTGACGGTCCCGGCGCCAGCGGAATCGGAAAATTGAATCCCGATATCCGGACCGAGAGCCAGGTTGATGCCGTCGAATATCAGATCACTCGTCCCCTCGATCGTCCCGTCCCCGGTCCAGACCGCTACCTGGTTATCGGCAGGAGTGCCGACCTTGTAGACGTCGCCGCCGCCTGTATTTATGAGGATGTTACGCGACATAGAAGTAACTCACTCCCTCGCCGTTATTATCCACATCCAAGTACACCTTACTCAGATTATCAATCGGGATCACCACACTCTGGGTGGCCGCAAGAGCTATTCCGGCACCCGCTGCAACAGAACTGCCACCCACATACACGTTACCCGTGTTGCTCGCGAGAGCCTGAATCGCTACCTGAACACACGTTGTTGCCGTCGCTAACGCTTCCGCCGTCCCGGCAGCTGCTACGGTTTTGGACCCGGAAGCTAAACTTGAGGGTGCGGTATCCAGGACATTCAGGGTCGTACTGGTGGAAATAATAACGTAACCGTCAGAGTCTAACCTGAGCATCCGGAGTTCAGGGGAAGCCCCTGTCTTGTCTTCCCCGTACACGATAGCGTTATCAGTATAACGCCCAATCTTCTTATCGTCCGCCATTCTCTACTTCTCCTATCCGGCCAGACCGAAGCTTTGACTGTCATCTATAAGGCTATTTACTACCTGTTTAACATTTTCTAAGTCTACTCGCAACTTATTGACCTGATCCGCCAGGTCGGCAAAATTGTTCCGTAGCTCTGGTATTAAGTTTAACACAAGATCATCCCGGAGTGCATCAGCATCCACAGGCGCATTCGCGGGATCCGTCAATGCCTGAATGGTAGTATCCGGAATCCCTCCAGAATTGTCAGTCAATGTTGCGGAAGTCAGGTTATTCTGGGTGCGGGAAGCAGTTGCGTAGGTCTGGGTGTAAGCCGCAGCCTGGATCGTGGGGGTAACGTTGAAGAATCCTACATTGGACCCGTCGTGATTCAGGTCCCCATTTATCTCAAGATTCTCAACAACCGAATCCCCGGGGTTAACCGTAAAATTGCCCTGAACAGTTAACGCCCCTGTTATGGTCCCCCCGGTTTTATCTAACTTCGCGTCCAACTGGGCCTGCGCATCCGTTATCTCCAGGATCGAGGGTTCGCTACCAAATCCCGCACGCTGCGTCATTCATCCTCATCCTCATCTTCTTCCTCTTCTTCTCGTAACACCGACACAGGATACAGATCCATCTCCCATAACGGATCCGGTTCCACAAGGGCCTGCACAAACGGAATCCTGCTGCTCTGGAGCTGATTCCGCACCTCCACAAGTGATTCCAGATATGTAGCACCCTTACCCGTCAAGTAACCAACTGTAGGGTGGATTATCTCATACCCACCTTGCCGATCATCCCGAACACCTGCCCAATAAATATTCGGCTCCTGGCGAGTTATTTGAGGATCCGGAGGTAAACACTCCTGCACCAACTTCCGTTTCTGTTCCTGCGATAACCACCGGGCTTCGGTCAATGGGTACGGTGGCACTGTTAACTTCCGACTAGAGACATGCCCTACCCAGAAATCATACGGATTATCCGGTCTACGGGGGTTCAGGAGCCGGTCCAGGAAAAAACTAAACGATATCTCCAGACCCCGCAGAAAACACGCCCAAAACCCGTCTGGCGCTGTTAGGGAAAAATTCGTGCAACACAACCGGCTACGCCAATCCGTTTCCGCAGACGGTGCCTCCACCGTACACCCCAGAAATACCGGGCCCACATAACCCATATTGCTCAAACTCGGAACTAACTTCTTAAGCGTCATCCCGATTATACGGTGCCCGGACGGGATATTCTGGATCGTCACACCCTCAATAGTCGGGATCCCCATACCACCTGGTAAGAACCCACTACTTACTCGGAACCCCAGACACGGATTCATCAAGCCTCTTGAGTTCACAAACCCGCATAACCAGAACTCCGAACTCAGCTGCAACTGGTTATCCGCAAGACCGGGGAAATCCCGCATCAGAGCAAACCGCTGAGGAACCTTATTGTTCGCCTCCAGGGTCTCGAGGTAAATCTGTAACTGCACCTCATCCGGAAACGTCTCAGAACTACAATCACTGCACACCATACGCCACGGGTGCGCCCCACACTGCACATACTCGCAAGCATCCGATACATCTGTGAATTCCTGGTAATCACAAGTCGGGATACCGGCAGCATCTAAGAAATTGATCGCAAACAGATAATCTTTCTCTATCCGGGAGGCTAACGGTATACTCCCGACAACAGGAACTCCTGCCTCTCGGAACCGTTTTGCCGCAGGCCCCAATCCTGGTTGATCCACCAACACAACTTCCGGCTCCCAGCTTAACGCATCCCCAAGGCTCCCAACACGATTGACAAGCCCATCCCATACCCCCGTGTTGTACTTACTCAGGAGCGCAACCTCATTACCCTCACGAGTTAACTGATCCAGTAAAAACGCGTGCTTTTCGTCACGACTCAGTAATAATACCTTCATTTATTCCGCCACCCCGGAGTCTTGACCCGCACCTTAGAAGCCCGTTTCTTCCTCTCCTGTTTCCGCTTCTTCAGCATTTGAGGAACCCGACCCTGAAGAGTTTTGCGCATATTCCGAACTGCTCGTTCGTACTCCAGTTTTCTACCTTCCGACAAACTCTCAATCGTGACCCCAAACGCCTCCATCCGTTTCGCGATCACTAACGCGATCTGATCCTCCGTAAGCCTAACTTTATTCCCGGGGTAAATCCCAATCCAATTCTCATGACCGCCCTCACCCCATACATCAGCACCCGTAGCGGCTAACTGCAACGCCCGGTCCAGACCTTCCGGATCAGACCCCGAGAGCCAACTGTCGATCATAGGATTAACCTGGTCCAGTAAATCATTCACATTGTCTTTCTCAATCATCGACAGCCAGGCTTTTTCCTGTAGATACGGGTTATTCTTACCGATCTGGACACCCGCCCAACCCGCAAGGTACTCACTCAATTGCCGGGATTGGGCCCCTACATACGGATAAACAGACTGCCCGAATACTTCCTCGATTGTCGTGCCCGCTATCGCACGCAGCACATAACGCCCCATCTTGAGCGCCTGGTACGCCTTCATCCTGGGGTCCAAAGACCGGTCCCGGTTATACACAGGTCTTCCGGGGCGATACCGATCCCGGTTAGTCGCGATATCCATCAGGACAGGCCCAAACCCACTCACCTGACTCGATACATAACGGCCCGCAATCTCGGTATCCAGCACCGCCCCCGATAACCGCACCGGATCCTTATACATCCCCATGAAAGGAATTGTGACGTAATTCGTGGGTGATAACTGAATATTCGCAATATCGTTCGGGTTATTCCACTGGTACTGAAAATATTTCCCCGGATCCCCCGAAGCAATAGCAGCGAACATACCCCGGTCACTCACGATCCATTCCAGCACCTGTTTCGCTACGAATCCGGTCGTCATCGCAGTCAACAACGCTTTCTGGTACTCACCACGCAGATTCTTCGCCAGCACAGGATCCCGGACATGCCACAAACTCCTACCTAAAGGTGAAAGCAACATAGTATCCACTTTGGCTCGGAACCAACCCGGAGTCTTGGCATGCACCATCGTTCCCATTAAACCCTGGCCATACAGGTACTCATCCAGGGAAACACCACCAATTACTATTTTTTGGTAATGGTTCAGGGATCCGGCCATCTTGTTGACGTAATCCGCGGCTTCTCTCCGCACCTCCCGGAATGCTATCTCGAACGGGACACCTCCGCTCATCAACTTCTGACCCCAGTTTTTCCAATGCACCGCGGTCCAGTAATGATACCCGGCAAAAATAGCTTCCTTGATAGGGTTAAATGTAACGAACTTATTCATCAGGAGATCCGTGTTATACGCGATCCCCCCAATGTTTGTCTCCTTATTCCGCCACATCTCACCCAACTGACGGAATGATTCCGCCTGTTTTGTGGCTTTCTCAAAAGCCCCCTCGGGTTTCGGTTTTAACTCCGAGGAATTCATCTCTAGTAATCGTTCCTGGATCTTAAGCGCGGTTTTGGCGAAATTATTCCACGTCTCCATATTGGCGCCACTCAGGATCGCATCCGTCCGCAAAGCCTGCCCTGCTTCCAGACCACGCCGGCCAGCTCCCGCAACCCCGAAAGCATCTACCGGGGCCGACACAAAATCCAGAATCCCGCCCCCGAGATTCTTAATCCGCTCCTTAAAAGACCCAGGACCGAACACCGACTTAAAAATCGTCTGGAGCGCGGTTTTGGAAAAATTAAAGTAAAAATCACTCAGAATATTGACCGCATGATGCACCGGACTACCCGAAAGCTGCGCTAACCTTGTCATCTCGATAATACCCATCGCCTCCGGGTTAGTCGCGTTCGGGTCAATATCAAATCGTGCCTTAAAGGCTTTCGCCATCTCGGGGTGCATGTAGACGTGCTTCGCCTCTACTTGTTTCCCCTTAATCGTCAGGACCGAATCCGGTGCCATCCCTAACCCCGTGTCCGGGCTCGATAACGATATATAGTACTCACCCGTGGACATATCGTCCCCCACAGTCCCCAGGGTCCGGGCTAACGGGGGGCTCCCGGATTCGTTCACCATCACCATTGTGATCGGTTCCTCAGCCCCCACCATATTCGGTACCTTGACGCGTGCAGCATTCGATATCGCCTGCCGCACTGAATCCGCCTTAATAGTAGACCGGATTTGGCGCTTCACTACCTCTACAGGGTCCAGAACCGGATTCCCCAACGATAAATGCATCTGGACCCTGGCGATATTCCGCAGGATCTTATCCCGCGCTTCACCACGAAACTCTTCCGCACTATACCCTAAAACTCGCGCCCTTTGCTCATCAGTAGCGGCCTTAAACAACTTTGCTCTTTGGGCAGGGGTATTGGTCGCTTTCCGGGTCCAGCCCCAATCCGGGGTCCGTTTTTCGGTACCCGTCATCAGGGTCTTGAGCGCATTCTGATACAGCTTCTCCGCTTCCTCAATCGTAGGGATACGACGCATCGCTTCCGTGACTAATCGAG
>Ga0256839_1000349_pt1 | contig 59824 bp, 55 predicted proteins | sample 354166metaG_FD_185968 | JGI IMG/M metagenome (GOLD analysis project Ga0256839, IMG submission 185968) | Hydrothermal vent microbial communities from Mid Atlantic Ridge, Atlantic Ocean - 354-166 | ecosystem: Environmental > Aquatic > Marine > Hydrothermal vents | place: Atlantic Ocean: Mid...
AGCCGATGTGGTGGAATTGGTAGACACGCTATCTTGAGGGGGTAGTGGCGAAAGCCGTGCCGGTTCGACTCCGGCCATCGGCACCATATTGAACGAACCGCCTTCGGGCGGTTTTTTCATGCCTGAGCGATCAGGCGAAGCCCTCGCAACGAGGCGGCTGTCAAGCCGAATCGGTTTATTCGGATATAACGAAACATTATCCCGGGTTTCTTGACTCACCTGGCGGCGGGCAATAGACTCGCGGCCTGTTATCGAACTCGTCAACCGCTGCAGTGGGGCTAAGTCACGATGCTGGGAAACTACCTGCCGATACTGATTTTCCTGGCGGTCACCACCGTGATGGGTTCGGCGTTCATCATTCTCGGCTGGCTGCTCGGGCCCTCCCGTCCCGACGCGGAAAAGAACTCTCCCTATGAATGCGGCTTCGAGGCCTTCGAGGACAGCCGCATGAAATTCGATGTGCGCTACTACCTGGTCGCCATCCTGTTCATCATCTTCGATCTCGAAATCGCTTTCATGTTTCCCTGGGCCGTGGCCCTCGACAGCATCGGCCATTTTGGACTGATCGCCATGGGCCTGTTCCTCGGTGTGCTGGTGATCGGCTTCATCTATGAATGGAAGAAGGGGGCGCTGGAATGGGAATAGAAGGCAAGCTCGAACAGGGCTTCGTTACCACCAGTGCCGACAAGCTGATCAACTGGGCGCGCACCGGCTCCATGTGGCCGATGACCTTCGGCCTGGCCTGTTGCGCGGTGGAAATGATGCAGGCCGGTGCCTCCCGCTACGACCTCGACCGCTTCGGTATCCTGTTCCGGCCCAGCCCGCGCCAGTCCGATGTCATGATCGTTGCCGGTACCCTGGTCAACAAGATGGCACCGGCGCTGCGCAAGGTCTACGACCAGATGGCCGAGCCACGCTGGGTGATCTCGATGGGTTCCTGCGCCAATGGCGGCGGTTATTATCATTATTCCTATTCGGTGGTGCGAGGCTGCGACCGTGTCGTACCGGTGGACATCTATGTGCCCGGCTGCCCGCCGACTGCCGAGGCCCTGCTCTACGGCATCATCCAGCTGCAGAACAAGATCAGGCGCACCAACACCATCGCCCGCTGACATGATTGACCTCGACGCACATGCCGATGCCCTGCGCGCCCGTTTCGGGAACACCATCGAACTGACACGGGCCCACGGTGAACTCGAACTGAATGTCAGTCCGGACGACCTGCTGGAGGTCTGTACCGCGTTGCGCGGCGAGGCCGATTTCGCCTACCAGCAGCTCATCGATCTCTGTGGCGTGGACTACTCCCAGTATGGCCAGGTCGAATGGGACAGCAGCGCCAGTTCGCGCGGCTTTTCCCGTGCCGTCGAGCCGGTCACCATGGGGCGGTTGAGCTTTGGCGACGCGGTGGACATCGAACGCGAAGGCCCGCGCTTTGCTTCGGTGATGCAGTTGCTGTCGGTTGCCCACAACCGCCGCCTGCGGGTCAAGTGTTTCGCCCCCGACGACGATCTGCCGATGCTGCCGTCGGTCACCGGCATCTGGGCCTCGGCCAACTGGTACGAGCGCGAGGCTTTCGATTTGTTCGGCATCCTCTACAGCGATCACCCGGATCTGCGCCGCATCCTCACCGACTATGGTTTCGTCGGCCACCCGTTCCGCAAGGATTTCCCGCTGGTTGGCCATGTCGAGATGCGCTACGACCCCGAGCAGCAGCGGGTCATCTATGAGCCGGTATCGATCGAGCCGCGAGTGCTGACCCCGCGCAGCAAGCGCGAGGACCACCGCTACCAGGTGCATCCGCCCCATGCCGCCACTGGAGGTGAGGACTGATGCCCGAGATCAAGAACTACACCCTGAACTTCGGTCCGCAGCATCCGGCGGCCCACGGCGTGCTGCGTCTGGTGCTGGAGATGGACGGCGAGGTCATCGAGCGCGCCGATCCGCACATCGGGCTGCTGCACCGGGCCACCGAGAAGCTGGCCGAATCCAAGCCCTACAACCAGTCCATCGGTTACATGGACCGCCTCGACTATGTGTCGATGATGTGCAACGAGCACGGCTATGTGCTGGCCATCGAAAAGCTGCTTGAGCTGGAGATCCCACTGCGCGCCCAATACATCCGGGTGATGTTCGACGAGATCACCCGCATCCTCAATCACCTGATGTGGATCGGTACCCATGCGCTGGATGTGGGCGCAATGACCATGTTCCTCTACGCCTTCCGCGAGCGTGAAGACCTGATGGACATGTACGAGGCGGTGTCCGGCGCGCGCATGCACGCGACCTATTACCGTCCCGGCGGCGTGGCCCGCGATCTGCCCGACCGCATGCCTCAGTACCAGGCGGACAACTGGCGCAGCCAGAAGGAGGCGGAGCGCCTCAACGAGAACCGTCAGGGCAGCCTACTCGACTTCATCGAGGATTTCACCCGACGCTTCCCCGGTTATGTGGATGAGTACGAGACGCTGCTCACCGACAACCGCATCTGGAAGCAGCGTACCGTCGGCATCGGCGTGGTCTCCGAGGAACGCGCCTACCAGCTGGGCTTTACCGGCCCCATGCTGCGTGGCTCCGGGGTGGCGTGGGATCTGCGCAAGAAGCAACCCTATGAGGTCTACGACCGGCTCGATTTCGATATCCCCGTCGGCAGCAACGGCGATTGCTATGACCGCTACCTGGTGCGTGTCGAGGAGATGCGCCAGTCCAACCGTATCATCAAGCAGTGCGTGGACTGGCTCAAGCGCAATGCCGGCCCGGTGCTGACCGACAATCACAAGGTGGCGCCGCCACGGCGCGAGGAAATGAAGGCCGACATGGAGGCGTTGATCCATCATTTCAAGCTGGCCAGCGAAGGCTACCTGCTGCCCGAGGGCGAGGTCTATGCGGCGGTGGAACACCCCAAGGGCGAATTCGGCGTGTACCTGGTCTCCGACGGTACCAACAAGCCCTACCGGCTCAAGGTGCGTGCCCCCGGTTTCGCGCACCTGTCGAGCATGAACGAAATGGCGCGCGGCCACATGCTGGCCGATGTGGTGGCCATCATCGGCACCCAGGACATCGTATTTGGCGAGATTGATCGATAATGACTGACACAGGCGACACGGCCGGGCTGCTCGACGGCCACACCCGGGCCGAGATCGACGAATGGCTGAAGAAATACCCCGCTGACCGCAAGCGCTCCGCGGTGCTGGCGGCGCTGCGTGCGGCCCAGCATCAGAACCAGGGCTACCTGACCGACGAACTGATCGCCGCGGTGGCCGATTATCTTGACCTGCCGAAGGTGCAGGTGCTGGAGGTGGCGACCTTCTATTCGATGTTCGAGACCCGTCCGGTCGGACGCCATCATGTGGCCGTCTGCACCAACATCTCCTGCATGCTGATGGGTTCCGACAGCGTGGTTGAGTATGTGGAGAAAAAGCTTGGCATCAAGACCGGCGAGTCCACCCCCGACGGGCGCATCTACCTGAAATGCGAGGAGGAATGCCTCGCGGCCTGCTCGGAAGGTCCGATGATGCAGGTGGATCATGTCTATCACACCCAACTGACCCCCGAGAAGATCGATGAGATCCTCGACGGGCTGGACTGACGGGAGCGCATTCGACCATGGCCAATGAAGTCTGCTTCGCCACGCTCCAGTACGACCGGCCCTGGACGCTGGACAATTACCTCAAGGTTGGCGGCTATCAGGCACTGAAGAAGATCATCGACGAGAAACTCACCCCCGAACAGGTCATCGAGGAGGTCAAGACTTCCGGCCTGCGCGGACGTGGCGGCGCCGGTTTTCCCACCGGCCTGAAATGGAGTTTCATGCCGCGCAACGCGCCGGGGCAGAAGTACATCGTCTGTAACTCCGACGAATCCGAACCCGGTACCTGCAAGGACCGTGACATCCTGCGCTTCAATCCCCATGCGCTGGTCGAAGGGATGATCATCGCCGGCTACTGCATCGGCGCTACCGTGGGCTACAACTACATGCGCGGCGAATTCATGGACGAGCCCTACCAGCGCTTCGACCAGGCCGTCAGGGAAGCCTACGAGGCCGGTTATCTCGGCAAGAACATCCTCGGCAGCGGCATCGATTTCGACCTCTACCCGACCCTCGGCGCCGGCGCCTACATCTGCGGCGAGGAGACGGCGCTGCTGGAATCCCTTGAAGGCAAGAAGGGGCAGCCGCGCTTCAAGCCGCCGTTCCCGGCGAATTTCGGGCTCTACGGACGGCCGACCACGATCAACAACACCGAATCGCTGGCCTCGGTGCCGTCCATCGTGCGCAATGGCGGGCAGTGGTTTGCCGATCTCGGCATTCCCAACAACGGCGGTGTCAAACTCTTTTCCATGTCCGGTCACCTCAACAATCCGGGCAATTTCGAGATCGGCATGGGTACGCCGTTCAAGGATCTGCTGGCGCTGGCCGGTGGTGTGCGCGACGGTCGCAAACTGAAGGCGGTGATTCCCGGCGGCTCCTCGGTGCCGGTGCTGCCCGGCGAAGTCATGATGGAATGCACCATGGATTATGACTCCATTGCCAAGGCCGGGTCGATGCTCGGTTCCGGCGCGGTGATCGTGATGGACGAGACCACCGACATGGTCAAGGCATTGCGGCGCATCTCGCGCTTCTATTTCTCCGAATCCTGCGGTCAGTGCACCCCGTGTCGCGAGGGTACCGGTTGGCTCTACCGGGTACTCACGCGGATCGTCGAGGGCAAGGGACGGCCCGAGGATATCGATTTGCTGGAGAAGGTCTCCCACAAGATCGAAGGCCGCACCATATGCGCGCTGGGTGACGCCGCGGCCATGCCGGTGTGGTCCTTCATCAAGCATTTCCGCCACGAGTTCGAGTACTATGTCGAACACGGGCGTTCGATGATCGAGGCGGCCTGAGATGAGCAGCGACATGAACGACACCATCACTCTGGTCATCGACGGGCGCGAGATCCAGGCCGAGCCGGGCCAGATGCTGATCGATGTCGCCGATGCCCACGGCATCGTCATCCCGCGTTTCTGCTACCACAAGAAACTGTCGGTGGCGGCCAACTGCCGCATGTGCCTGGTCGAGGTCGAGAAAGCGCCCAAGCCGCTGCCGGCCTGCGCCACGCCAGTGGCCGACGGCATGGTGGTCCAGACCCGTTCGCAATTGGCGATCGAGGCGCAGAAATCGACCATGGAATTCCTGCTCATCAACCATCCGCTTGACTGCCCGGTCTGTGACCAGGGCGGTGAATGTGAGCTGCAGGATGTGGCCATGGGCTTTGGTCCCGATGTGTCGGAATACAGCGAATCCAAGCGCGTCGTCGCTGACAAGGACATAGGTCCACTGATCGCCACCGACCTCACACGCTGCATACTCTGTACCCGCTGCGTGCGCTTCGGCGAAGAGATCGCGGGCCAGGTGGAACTGGGTGCGGTGGGCCGTGGCGAACGCACACAGATTGGCGTCTTCATCGGTGAATCCGTCGGTTCCGAACTGTCGGGCAATGTCATCGACCTGTGTCCTGTCGGTGCGCTGACCGCCAAGCCGTCACGCTTCCGTTTCCGCCCCTGGGAGCTGATCGGCCGTCATGCCGTATCCGCCCACGACAGCCTGGGCAGCCACCTCGAAGTGCATACCCGCAATTTCGAAGTGATCCGCGTGGTCCCCGCCGAGTGCGAGGCCATCAACGAAACCTGGTTGTCCGACCGCGACCGCTTCAGCTACAGTGGACTGCAGTCCCCGCAGCGCCTGTTGCGACCGAAGCTGCGCCGCGACGGCAAGCTGGTCGAAGTGGAATGGGATGAAGCGCTGGCCTACGCCCGCGAGAAGCTGCAGCAGGCCGCCAACGGTGAGGGCGCCATCGGCGGGCTGATCCACCCCGGTTGCACGCTGGAGGAACAGTTCCTGTTCCAGAAACTGCTGCGTGGCCTGGGCAGCAACGACATCGATCACCGGCTGCGCCAGACCGATTTTTCGCTGGACACACAGATGCCGGTGATGCCCTGGCTCGGGCGCGATATCGCCTCTTTCGAATCCCTCGATGCGGCATTGATCCTTGGCGGCAATCTGCGCCACGAACAGCCGCTGCTCAATACCCGCCTGCGCAAGGCGGTGGTGCAGGGCGGTGCCGCCGTGGCCTCCATTGCCGGCCTGTCCGGGCAGTACAATTACCCGCTGCGCAGCGATCTGGCCGGCAGCGCGGAGAAACAGATCAATGATCTGGCTGCGGTGCTGCAGGCGCTGGGCGGTGACGAAGGCCTCGCCTCGTTGCTGGAAAAAGCCAGCGTCAAGCAGGAGCACAAGGTCATTGCGGAGCTGCTGGAATCGGCATCCGATGCCGCCGTCATCGTTACCGCCACGGCAGCCGCCATGCCCCATTATGGGCTGTTGCTGCAACTGGCAGAGGCGGTGGCGAAAAAAAGCGGCGCCAGCCTGTCGATACTTTCCGAATCGGCCAATGCGGGCGGTGCCTGGCTGGCCGGCTGCCTGCCCCATCGTGGCCCCGCGGGCGAGGCCGTGGATGAGCCCGGCCGCAACGCCGCCTCGATACTTACCGGCGCCAATGCCGCGCTGCTGCTGATGGGCGTGGATCCTCTGCTCGACAGCGCTCACGGCCAGGCGCTGATCAAGCACATCGATGACCAGGGCTTTGTGCTCTCCATTGCGCGTTTCGAGAGCGATTTCCACCGCGAGCACGCCGATTTGTTGCTGCCGATGGCCACATTCCTCGAAACCTCTGGCTGCTTCGTCAATGCCGAAGGCCGCTGGCAACCCTTCCAGGCTGCGGCGCGAGCACCCGGCTCGGTGCGCCCGGGGTGGAAGATCCTGCACGCGCTAGAGCGCCTGCTGCTGCCCGACAGCGTCACCGATCACGACAGCAGCCAGGCCGTGCGCCAGCAACTGCAGGCGCTGTGCACGGACCTGCAGCTGGACAATTTCCGCGGCTTCGATGCCGGCGCCCGCAAGTTGCCGGCCCGGCCGCGCACCATACAGCGACTGTCGCAACCGGCGATCTACGCCGGCGATGAACTGCTGCGACAGGCCGCGCCCCTGCAACGCACCCCGCTGGCGGAGCAGTCCCGCTGCCTGCGGGTGTGCCCGGCAACCGCCGAAAAGCTGGGTCTCAGTGATGGCGGGCAGGCCCATGTCACGCAGGGCGAGGGTACTGCGATAGTGCCTGTGGCGGTGGATGCGTCGGTCGCGACCGGTTGTGTCTGGCTGCCCGCGGGGCTGCCCGAGACCGCCAACCTGGGCAGGCTGTTCGGCAGTCTGGAAGTGGAGAACGCATCATGACCGAGTTGCTTTCCCCCTACCTGAACTGGCTGCCGGCCGAGCTGTCCTGGCTGGTCATCACGCTGATCAGCATCGTCATCATTCTGGTGCCGCTGTTCATCATCGTCGCCTACTACACCTATGCCGAGCGCAAGGTCATCGGCTACATGCAGATCCGCATCGGTCCGAACCGGGTCGGCTGGAAAGGCCTGCTGCAGCCGTTTGCCGACATGTTCAAGCTGATGTTCAAGGAGATCATCGTCCCCAGCAACGCCAATACCTATCTGTTCCTGGTGGCGCCGGTGCTGGCCTTTGCTCCGGCGATGGCGGCCTGGGCAGTGGTGCCCTTCGGCGAGGGTGTGGTATTCAGCAACATCGACGCCGGTCTGCTGTACATCCTGGCGATGACCTCACTCGGCGTCTATGGCGTGATCATTGCCGGTTGGGCCTCCAACTCCAAGTACGCGCTGCTCGGCGCGATGCGATCGGCGGCGCAGATCGTGGCCTACGAGATTGCCATGGGCTTTGCCCTGGTCGGGGTGCTGATGGCCAGTGGAAGCCTGAATTTGAGCGCGATCGTCGAGGCGCAACAGGGGGGTGTCTGGAACTGGTTCATCGTGCCGCTGCTGCCGCTGTTCTTCGTCTATTTCATCGCCGGCGTGGCCGAGACCAATCGTGCGCCCTTCGATGTCGCCGAGGGCGAATCGGAAATCGTTGCCGGCTTCCATGTGGAGTATTCGGGAATGGCCTTTTCGGTGTTCTTCCTCGCCGAGTATGCCAACATGATTCTGATCTCGCTGCTGACCGCGCTGATGTTCCTCGGCGGCTGGTTGTCTCCGGTGCCGGATCTGATCGGCGACGGACCTTTTTGGCTGGTACTGAAGACCGGCTTCTTCATGCTGTTGTTCCTGTGGTTCCGAGCCACCTTCCCGCGCTACCGTTACGACCAGATCATGCGTCTGGGCTGGAAGGTCCTGCTACCGGTGACCATTGTCTGGCTGCTGGTCGAGGGTGTGGCCGTCTATTTCAGAATCGGACCCTGGTTCGCCTGAGGAGGATGATGAAATGATCAACAGGATTCGCCATTACCTGAAGAGTTTCCTCTTTCTCGAGCTGATGCAGGGGCTGTCGGTTACCGGCAAGTACTTCTTCAAGAAGAAGTTCACCGTCCAGTATCCGGAACAGAAAACCCCGCTCAGTCCGCGTTTCCGCGGTCTGCATGCCTTGCGCCGCTACCCCAATGGAGAGGAGCGCTGCATTGCCTGCAAGCTCTGCGAGGTGGTCTGCCCGGCGCTGGCCATCACCATCGAGTCGGAAGAGCGCGAGGATGGCACCCGCCGCACCACCCGTTACGACATCGACCTGTTCAAGTGCATCTACTGCGGCTTCTGCGAGGAGGCTTGCCCGGTGGATTCGATCGTCGAGACCGACATTTTCGAGTACCACTTCGAGAACCGCGGCGAGAACATCATGACCAAGGAAAAACTGCTGGAGATCGGTGACCGGTACGAGGCCCAGATCGCCGCCAACCGCGCCGCCGACGCGCCCTACCGCTAGGAGGCGAGACGAGACCATGTGGATAGAAACGCTGATCTTTTACTTCTTCGCCGCGGTGACGGTGGGTTCGGCGCTGGCGATGATCACCGTGCGCAATCCGGTGCATGCCGCGCTGCTGCTGGTGCTGACCTTCTTCTCCAGCGCCTTCATCTGGATGCTGCTGGAAGCCGAGTTCCTCGCCATCACGCTGGTGTTGGTCTATGTCGGGGCGGTGATGGTGCTGTTCCTGTTTGTGGTGATGATGCTGGATATCAACCTGGCGGTATTGCGCGAAGGTTTCGTGCGCTTTTTGCCGGTCGGCGCCGCGCTGGCGCTGGGGCTATTCACCATGATCTGGTACGCCTTTGATCGCGCGCGACTCGATATGATCGGCGCGCCGACCCCGAAACCGGCCGACTATTCGAACACCAGGGCGCTGGGCCAGGTGCTCTATACCGATTATGTGTTCGCCTTCGAGGCGGCGGCGGTGATCCTTCTGGTGGCCATCATCGCGGCCATTTCGCTGACCCTGCGCCGGCGCAAGGGCACCAAGTACCAGAATCCGTCGGAGCAGATCCGCGTGCGCAAGGCGGAGCGCCTGAAGGTGATCAAGATGGAGGCGGAAAAACGATGACCCTCGGCCTGACCCATTTCCTGGTGCTGTCGGCCCTGCTGTTCTCGATCAGCATCGCCGGCATCATCATCAACCGCAAGAATCTGATCATCCTGCTGATGTCGATCGAGCTGATGCTGCTGGCGGTGAATCTCAATTTCATCGCCTTCTCGCACTACCTGGACGATCTGGCCGGACAGGTGTTCGTGTTCTTCATCCTCACCGTGGCCGCCGCAGAAGCGGCGATCGGGCTGGCCATACTGGTGGTGCTGTTCCGCAACCGGCGCAGCATCAATGTCGCCGACCTCAACGAGTTGAAGGGGTAGGGCGATGCAGAACATCTACCTGGCCATTCCGCTCGCCTCGCTGTTCGGTGCCGTCATCGCCGGTCTGTTCGGCCGTCAGATCGGTCGAGCCGGCGCACACTGGGTGACGATTCTGGGTGTTGCCACCTCGTTCGTCCTGTCGCTGTTGGTGCTCAAGGATCTGCTGCTCGATGGCGGAGCGGTGTACAACGCGCCGGTCTATACCTGGATGGTTTCCGACGGTATCCGCTTTGAGGTCGGTTTCCTCATCGACAACCTGACCGCGTTGATGATGGTGGTGGTCACCGGCGTCTCGCTGATGGTGCATATCTACACCATCGGCTACATGCACGACGATCCGGGCTATCAGCGCTTCTTCAGCTACATCTCGCTGTTCACCTTCTCGATGCTGATGCTGGTGATGGCCAACAACTTCATGCAGCTGTTCTTCGGCTGGGAAGCGGTGGGCCTGGTGTCCTACCTGCTGATCGGCTTCTGGTACAAGAAGGAAAGCGCCATCTACGCCAACATGAAGGCCTTCCTCGTCAACCGTGTGGGTGATTTCGGCTTCCTGCTCGGCATCGCCACGATTCTCTATTTCACCGGCTCGCTGGACTATTACGAGGTCTTCGGGAAGACAGCGCAACTGGTCGATGGCGAGATCGAAATCTTCAGCGGTGCGGCCTGGTCGGCGATTACCGTTGCCTGCATCCTGCTGTTCGTCGGCGCGATGGGCAAGTCGGCGCAGGTGCCGCTGCATGTGTGGTTGCCGGATTCGATGGAAGGCCCGACACCGATTTCGGCGCTGATCCATGCCGCGACCATGGTCACCGCCGGAATTTTCATGGTGGCGCGCATGTCGCCGCTGTTCGAGTACTCGGAGACCGCGCTGTCCTTCGTCATGGTCATTGGTGCCACCACTGCCTTCTTCATGGGGCTGATCGGCATCGTGCAGAACGACATCAAGCGGGTCATCGCCTATTCGACCCTGTCCCAGCTCGGTTACATGACGGTGGCGCTGGGTGCCTCGGCCTATTCGGTGGCCATCTTCCATCTGATGACCCATGCCTTTTTCAAGGCACTGCTGTTCCTTGCCGCCGGCGCGGTGATCATCGCCCTGCACCACGAACAGGACATGCGCAAGATGGGCGGTCTGAAGAAATACCTGCCGATCACCTACTGGGTGTCGCTGATCGGTACGCTGGCGCTGATCGGCTTTCCGGGCAGTTCGGGCTTTTTCTCCAAGGATTCCATCATCGAGGCGGTGCACCTTTCCGAGTTGCCCGGCGCCGGCTATGCCTATGTGATGGTGCTGATGGGCGTGTTCGTGACCGCCTTCTACAGCTTCCGTTTGTTGTTCCTCGTGTTCCACGGCGAGGAGCGGATGGATGCGCATGCCCGCGAGCACCTGCATGAGCCGGGCGCGGTAGTCTGGTTGCCGCTGGTGTTGTTGGCCATTCCTTCGGCGATCATCGGCTGGCTGACCATCGAGCCGCTGCTGTTCGGTGATTTCTTCAAGGGGGTGCTGTTCACGCTGGAGCAGCACGATGTGGTGGCCGAGATCGGTGAGGAATTCACGACGCCGCTGGCGTTCATGCTGCACGGTCTTGGCGGTGTCGCGGTATGGCTGGCCGCCGCTGGATTCGCGCTGGCCTGGTACATCTACCTGAGGAATCCGGAAATCGCCGAGCAGGCGAAGATCCGCTTTGCACTGGTCTACCGCATTCTCGACCAGAAGTATTTCTTCGACCGTTTCAACGAGATCGTGTTTGCCGGCGGCGCACGGCTGATTGGGTCGCTGCTGTGGCGCGTCGCCGATTCGATGCTGATCGACGGACTGATCGTCAATGGCAGTGCCTATCTGGTGGGCCGGGCCTCGCGGGTGCTGCGCGTGGTGCAGACCGGGTATCTGAATCATTACGCTTTCGCCATGGTGGCAGGTCTGATCCTGCTGCTGGGCTGGGCCATGCTGGGGTGATGGCACTGTCATGAATCTGTTTGCTGATCTTCCGCTGTTGAGTCTCTCGGTGTGGTTGCCCATCGTCGGCGGCGTGCTGGTGCTGTTTTCCGGTGACCGCAATCCGGTGGGTGCCCGTCGCCTGGCGCTGGTGTTCTCGCTGGCCACTTTCCTGGTGACCCTGCCGCTGTGGGGGCTGTTCGATACCACCACCGCCGCCATGCAGTTTGTCGAGCGGCAACCGTGGATCCAGCCGTTCAATATCTACTACCATCTGGGTGTGGACGGCATTTCCATGCCGCTGATTCTGCTTACCAGTTTTACTACGCTGCTGGTGGTGATTACCGGTTGGGAGGTGATCCAGTACCGCGTGGCCCAGTACATGGCTGCCTTCCTGATCATGGAAGGGTTCATGATCGGTACGTTCGCGGCGCTGGATTCGATCCTGTTCTACATCTTCTTCGAGGCGATGCTGATTCCGATGTTCCTGGTCATCGGCATCTGGGGCGGGCCCAACCGCATCTACGCCACCCTCAAGTTCTTTCTCTACACCTTCATCGGCTCGGTGCTGATGCTGGTGTCGCTGATCTACATGTACAACAAGGGCGGCAGTTTCGCGATCCTCGACCTGCACCAGCTGCCACTGTCGCTGACCGAACAGGTCTTCATCTTCCTGGCGATGCTGGTGGCCTTCGCGGTCAAGGTGCCGATGTGGCCGGTGCATACCTGGCTGCCGGATGCCCATGTGGAAGCGCCCACCGGCGGTTCCGTGATCCTGGCGGCGATCATGCTGAAGATCGGTGGCTACGGTTTTCTGCGCTTCAGTCTGCCGATCACACCCGATGCCAGCGCCGAGCTGGACTGGCTTATCCTGACCATGTCGCTGACCGCGGTGGTCTATATCGGTTTCGTCGCCCTGGTGCAGCAGGACATGAAGAAGCTGATCGCCTACTCCTCCATTGCCCACATGGGTTTCGTCACCCTGGGCTTCTTCATCGTCTTCCGCATCATGGACCGGGGCAGCCTGCAGGGTGCGGCGCTGGCGCTGGAAGGTGGCATGGTACAGATGGTGTCGCATGGCTTCATATCCGGGGCCATGTTCCTGTCGGTAGGCGTCATGTATGATCGCATGCACAGTCGGCAGATCGCCGATTACGGCGGGGTCGTCAATGTCATGCCGACCTTCGCGGCCTTCATGGTCTTCTTCGCCATGGCCAATGCCGGATTGCCGGGCACTTCCGGATTCGTCGGCGAGTTCATGGTGATACTGGCCAGTTTCCAGGCCAACTTCTGGATCGCCTTCCTGGCGGCGACCACGCTGATCCTCGGTGCGGCCTATACCCTGTGGATGGTCAAGCGGGTGATCTTTGGGGACATCGCCAATGACAATGTCCGCGCGCTGAAGGACATCAATGCCCGTGAATTCCTGATTCTGGCTCTGCTGGCGATTGCCGTACTGGCGCTGGGTCTGTGGCCGGATCCGCTGGTCAATGTCATGCACCCGACGATCGAAAACCTGCTGCAACACATCTCGGTACCGAAGATCTAGGATGGCCTCTATGAATGCGTTTATTCCGCCCAACCTGATGCCCGCGCTGCCCGAACTGGTGCTGCTGGGCATGGCCTGTCTGGTGCTGGTCGTCGATCTGTTTCTGCCGCAGAACAAGCGCGGCTTCACCCTGTTGCTGGCGCTGGCGGCATTGCTGGCCACCGCGGCGACCCTGTGGCAGGTGGCCCCGGTGGAGATCATGGTGTCCTTCAACGGCAGTTTCGTCATCGACCGCCTGGCGGTGATCCTCAAGCTCGGGCTGTTGCTGATCCTGTTCCTGGTCTTCGTCTACAGCCGTGACTTTCTGCGTGAATTCGGCATGTACCGGGGTGAATACTATGCGCTGGGCCTGTTTGCGGCCCTGGGCATGATGATCATGATCTCCGCCTACAGTTTCCTGTTGCTCTATCTGGGCCTGGAGCTGCTTGCGCTGTCGCTGTACGCGATGATCGCCTTCCGTCGCGATTCGGCGGTCGCATCGGAGGCGGCGATGAAGTACTTCGTGCTCGGCGCCATGGCATCCGGCATCCTGCTCTATGGCATGTCGTTGTTCTACGGCGTGACCGGTACCCTGGACCTCGCGCGCCTGTCGGATGTGATACGCATCCAGTCCGTGGAGAGTCCGGTGATGCTTTCCTTCGCGCTCACCTTCATCGTGGTCGGCATCGCTTTCAAACTGGGCGCGGTTCCCTTCCACATGTGGGTGCCCGATGTCTACCACGGCGCGCCCACCTCGGTGACGCTGTTTCTCGGTACCGCGCCGAAGATTGCCGGTTTCGCGATGGCGATTCGCTTGCTGGTCGACGGGGCCGGCGCGTTGCAGGTGGAATGGGGTCAGATGTTTGTCGCGCTGGCTGTCGCGTCTCTGGCGATCGGCAATATCGTCGCCATCGCGCAAACCAACTTCAAGCGGATGCTCGCCTATTCGACCGTCTCCCATGTCGGTTTCATCATGATGGGACTGCTTGCCGGAACCGCCACCGGTTACGCCGCGGCCATGTTCTATACCCTGACCTATGCGTTGACTGCTGCTGCCGCCTTCGGCGTGCTGATGCTGCTCAGCCGTGACGGGCGTGAGGCGTCGGATCTGGCCGATCTGCGTGGCCTCAATGACCGTCACCCCTGGTATGCAGCATTGCTGGCGATCGCCCTGTTTTCCATGGCCGGAGTGCCGCCTACGGTCGGCTTCTACGCCAAGCTGGTGGTGGTCAATGCGGTGATCCAGGTTGACATGCTGTGGCTGGCCATTGTCGCAGTCCTGTTCTCGGTCATCGGCCTCTTCTACTACCTGCGCGCGGTGAAGGTGATGTATTTCGACAAACCGGAGGAAGGGCAGGAATTCCATCTTCTCGACGCGCTCGACAATCGGCTGCTGCTCAGCGCAAATGGCGTCAGTCTGCTGCTTTTGGGGCTGTTCCCGTCGGCACTGATGGCCTGGTGCCTGACCGCTTTTGTCTGATCGGCCGATCGTCCCTCGTTGATCCGGCCCGTCTGCAGCCATGAAAAACCTGTTCATCAGGAAGACCAGACGCAGCATTGTCGGCAGCCTGCTGCTGGTGTTGCTGGGTGTTGTCCTTTGGGGCGGGTTCAATACCGCCATGGAAGCCACCAATACCCTCGAATTCTGTATTTCCTGTCATGAGATGGAATCCACCGTCTATCAGGAATACAAAACCTCCGTGCACGCCCGTAATCCGTCGGGCGTCCGCGCGGCCTGTCCCGACTGCCATGTGCCCCGGGAGTGGTTCCCCAAGGTGCTCCGCAAGATCCAGGCCTCCCAGGAGGTTTATCACTGGCTGGTGGGCACCATTGATACGCCGGAAAAGTTCGAGGCCCGGCGCCCGGAACTGGCGCAACATGTCTGGCAGACCATGAAAGCCACCGATTCAAGGGAATGCCGCAACTGCCACGATTACCAGAGCATGGACTTCAACGGGCAGGCTCGGTTTGCCGCACGCATTCATCAGGATGCCTTTGCTGCCGGCAAGACCTGCATCGATTGCCACAAGGGCATTTCCCATCATCTGCCGAAAGCACGACGGGCAACGGTGGTCGCGCGCAAGAATGAATTCGACGAGGACCTCGCGCTGGACATCAACGATACCTGCGCAGGCTGCCACGGAGAAAACGGTGAAGGCACCGCGGATGGCGAATACCCTCGATTGGCCGGATTGTCGGCGGTTTACATCGCCACCCAGTTGCGGCACTTCAAGGACCGCAGTCGCCTGAACATCCCGATGGCGCCTTTCGCCAATGACCGCGAGCTGCCCGAAGAGGATGTGCAGGCAATCAGCGCCTACCTGTCGGCCATTCATCTGCCGTCGAAGCTCGAGCCGATCGATGCCGAGGAGGAACAGGACAGTTTCAATGCCTTGGGCCGTCTGCAGGCGAGCCGCCAGGTGGTCAACATCGCCCGCTATCCCGGCAATGTGGATGCCGGACAACGCGTCTATCGCAAGGAGTGCGCGACCTGTCACGGGAAAGCGGGCGAAGGCAGTGCCGATGGCCGCATACCCCCGTTGACCGGTCAGCACAGCCTCTACCTGAAGCGGCAGATCGGCAAATTCCGCAAGGGCGAACGGCTGCACGACGATCCCCGTGATGCCCGGATCTTCCGCCAGTTTGCCGACAGCGAGATCGATGACATCCTGGCCTGGCTGTCGATTCAGGACGACTGAGGAACTGTTGCCGAAATAGTCGGTCTGCACGCTTGTATTCCGTGGGCAAGATGATTAGAATCTCGCTCCTCTGATGCGGGGTGGAGCAGCTTGGTAGCTCGTCGGGCTCATAACCCGAAGGTCGTAGGTTCAAATCCTGCCCCCGCTACCACATTCAGTACGGTCATGACCGGAGCAGCCCGCAAGGCCCTTCGGGTCATGACCCCGACGAAGCGTAGCGCGTCGGGCTCAGGCTCATGAAGCCGGGCGAAGGTCGCAGGTTCAAATCCTGCCCCCGCTACCTTGAGTTTTGAAAGAGACTCCGTACAGGGCAACCGGCACGGGGCGTTGCGGAACAGCTTCCGCCACCGCGTTGTTGCACTCGATTTGCCGAGCCGGCTGAGCCGGTTCGATGGAGAAAGAGGCCCTATACGGGCCTTTTTTTATGGCGTTTTGGATCACGGGAAACGGTATAGATGCTGGATTTCACTGCCCTGTTCGAACCGGTCATCGAGAGCATGGGCTACGAGCTGGTGGGTGTCGAGTTTGTCGGCAGCGAGCACAACGGTGTGTTGCGGGTATATATCGACAAGCCCGGTGGCGTCACCATCGACGATTGCGCGGAAGCCAGTCACCAGCTGAGCGCATTGCTGGATGTCGAGGACCCGATCGGGCACAGGTACAGTCTTGAAGTGTCTTCGCCGGGTCTCGATCGCCCCCTGTTCAAGCTGGATGACTACCGCCGCTTCGTCGGTTTGCGCGCCAAGATCAAGCTGGCCGTGCCGATGCAGGGGCGGCGCAATTTCACCGGGCAGCTGCGCGGCGTCGAGGACGACCGGGTGCTGATCGAAGTGGACAATGAATTGTACGAACTGCCCTGGCCGGATATCGCCCGCGCGCATCTGGTCGATCAAGTTTAACTCTTTTGACAAGAGAGCCATCATGGAAAACAAAGAAATTCTGCTAGTCGCTGACACGGTCTCCAACGAGAAAGGCGTGGACCGTGAAGTCATTTTCGAGGCCATAGAGGCGGCACTGGCCACGGCCACCCGCAAGAAGCACCAGAAGGAAATCGATGTGCGCGTGGATATCGACCGCAAGACCGGGCACTACGATACCTACCGCCGCTGGGAAGTGGTCGAACCGGCAGAGGACGGTTCTCTCGAAGAACCGCTGCGGCAGATCACTCTCGAAGCCGCGCGCCTCGACAACCCGGACATCCAGGTGGGTGACTACATCGAAGAGCAGATCGACTCGGTCGAGTTCGGCCGTATTGCCGCCCAGACCGCCAAGCAGGTCATCGTGCAAAAGGTGCGCGAGGCCGAGCGCCAGAAGGTGATCGACGCCTATCGCGATCGTGAGGGATCCTTGGTGATGGGCCAGGTGAAGCGGGTCGAGCGGGGCAATGTCTATGTGGATCTGGGCGAGAACGCCGAGGGCTTCATACCGCGCGAGAACATGATTCCGCGGGAATCCGTGCGCCCCGGAGACCGCATCCGCGGCTACCTCTACAAGGTGGCCACCGAGCCGCGCGGCCCGCAGCTGTTCATCAGCCGTACCGCTCCGGAATTCCTCATCGAACTGTTCAAGCTCGAGGTGCCGGAGGTCGGCCAGGGCCTGATCGAGATCCTTGCCGCCGCCCGCGATCCGGGCCTGCGCGCCAAGATCGCGGTCAAGAGCAACGACCCGCGCCTCGATCCGGTGGGTGCCTGTGTCGGCATGCGCGGCTCGCGGGTCCAGTCGGTGTCCAATGAACTGGCCGGTGAGCGGGTCGACATCATCCTGTGGGACGAAAACCCGGCGCAGTTCGTCGTCAACGCGATGCAACCGGCCGAGGTCACCTCCATCGTCATCGATGAGGAAGCCGGTAGCATGGACATTGCGGTACCGGAAGAGAAGCTTTCCCAGGCCATTGGCCGAGGTGGTCAGAACATCAAGCTGGCCAGCCAGCTGACCGGATGGCGCCTCAACATCATGAGTGAGGAAGAAGCCGAAGAGAAAAGCGAAGCGGAAACCCGCAAGCTGCTGGACCTGTTCATGGAACAGCTGGATGTGGATGAGGAAATCGCCCTGATCCTGGTTCAGGAGGGCTTGACCACCATCGACGAAGTGGCCTATGTACCCAAAAGCGAGTTGCTCGAAATCGAGGAATTCGATGAAGAAATCGTCGATGAACTGCGTGGCAGGGCCCGTGATGCGTTGCTGACCATGGCCATCGTCAGCGAAGAACAGTCCAAGCTGGACGGCGACTCCAGCATCCGCGAGCTGGAAGGCGTGGACGACGCACTGGCCGAGAAACTCGAAGCCCAGGAGATCGCCACTCTCGATGACCTGGCCGAGCTGGCCACCGATGAGCTTGAAGAAATGGCCGGCCTCGACGAGGAAGCCGCTTCCGCCTTGATCATGAAGGCCCGTGAACACTGGTTTGCCGAAGCCGAAGCCGAAGCCGAAGCCGAAGCCGAAGCCGAAGCCGAAGCCGAAGCCGAAGCCGAAGCCGAAGCCGAAGCCGAAGCCGAAGCCGGCACGGAATCATCGGCCGAAGGCGAAGCAGCCGGCGAACCCCAATCCGGCGACGACAGCGCGCCGGTCAAGGCCTGATCCGGGGGATCGATCAGGCTGTACTACCTTGCATGACGGCACGGGTCGCCATGCGTTAAACACCAGAATCAGGATCGAAAACGATGTCAAAAGCCACTGCAAAACAACTCTCAGAAGTCGTCGGGGTACCGGTCGACAAGCTGCTGGAGCAACTGCGCGCCGCCGGTGTGGAAGTGAAGGACGAAAACGATCCGATTTCAGACGACGACAAGCTCAAGCTGCTCGAATCCCTGCGCACCGGAAAGCAGAAAAAGGAAGAAGCCGGGCCACGCAAGATCACCCTGAAGCGCAAAAGCAAGACCGAACTCAAGGTCAAGTCCGGCACCGGGCGCACCGCCACGGCGCGTTCGATCAATGTCGAGGTGCGCAAGAAACGCACCTATGTACGGCGCAGCGAAGTGGAAGCCGAGGAAGCGCGACTCAAGGCTGAAGAGGAAGCGCGCCAGGCGGCGATCCGCGCCGAGCAGGAGGCCGAAGAGGCCCGCCGCCGCGCCGAGGAGGAAAAACGTCAGGCCGAGCTGGAAGCGCAGAAGCAAGCCGAGGAAGAAAAGAAACGCCAGCAGGAAGAGGAGCTGCGTCAGCGCGAGGAAGAGCGCGCGCGCCAGGCCGCCGAAGCCGAGGCCGAGCTGGAACGCCAGCAAAAGGCGGCCGCCGAAATTGCCGCTGCCGAACAGAGCGAAAAGGCCGAAAAGAAACCGGCCGAGACCAAACCCAAGAAAGCCGACAAGGGCACCCGCTACGGACGCAAGGAACTGCACGTCAAACCGGGTTCACGGGGCACGCAGCGCGGACGGGGCCGTGGCGCCGCCGGCGGCCGCCGACGGCATGTGCCCTCCGGGGACAATGTTCACGGCTTCGAGCGCCCCACCGCGCCGGTGGTGCGCAAGGTCGAGGTGCCCGACGCGATTTCGGTCTCCGACCTGGCGCAGAAGATGGCGGTCAAGGCCTCGGAAGTGGTGGGCGCCCTGTTCAAGATGGGCACCATGGCCAACATCAACCAGGTGCTGGACCAGGATACCGCCATGCTGGTGGTCGAGGAAATGGGTCATCAGGCCATTGCCGCCAAACCCGATGACCATGAGGAAGAGCTGCTGAAGGCGCCCGAGGTCGATGAATCCGATCTCAAGCCGCGCCCGCCGGTGGTCACCATCATGGGCCATGTCGATCACGGCAAGACCTCGCTGCTCGACTACATCCGCCATACCCGGGTGGCCGCCGGCGAGGCCGGAGGCATCACCCAGCACATCGGTGCCTACCATGTCAGCACCGACCATGGAGGGATTACCTTCCTCGACACGCCAGGCCACGCCGCCTTCTCGGCGATGCGTGCCCGTGGCGCGCAGGCCACCGATATCGTCATCCTGGTGGTGGCCGCCGACGACGGTGTCAAGCCGCAGACCAAGGAAGCGGTCGAGCACGCCCGCGCCGCCGGTGTGCCGCTGATCATCGCGGTCAACAAGATCGACAAGGAAAACGCCGATCCCGACCGGGTGCGCAATGAATTGGCCGCGCTCGAGGTCATCCCCGAGGAATGGGGTGGCGAGCATATGTTCGTCAATGTTTCGGCCCATACCGGACAGGGCGTTGATGATCTGTTGGAGGCGATACTGTTGCAGTCCGAGGTGATGGAGTTGAAGGCCCGCGACACGGGGCCGGCTCGGGGCATCGTTATCGAGGCCTCGCTGGACAAGGGGCGAGGTCCGGTGGCCACCGTGCTGGTGCAGGAAGGCTGTCTTGAGAAGGGCAACATGCTTCTCGCCGGTATCCGCTACGGCCGTGTGCGCGCCATGTATGACGACATGATGAAGCAGGTCAAGAGTGCCGGGCCATCGATGCCGGTACAGGTGCTGGGTCTCAATGGCACGCCCAACGCCGGCGACGAGGTGTTCGTGGTCGAGAATGAGCGCAAGGCGCGCGAGATCGCTGAAACCCGCGAAGCCAAGATCCGTGAGGCGCGCCTGGCCGAGCAGCAGAAGGCCAAGTTGCAGAACATGTTCGACAAGATGACCGAGGGCGAGGTGGCCGAGGTCAACCTGCTGGTCAAATGCGATGTGCAGGGTTCCGTGGAGGCGCTCACCGAGTCGTTGCGCAAGCTGTCCACCGATGAGGTACGGGTCAATATCGTTTCCAGCGGTGTTGGCGGCATTACCGAATCGGATGTGCACCTTGCCGCCGCCTCCAACGCCACCATCATCGGCTTCAATGTGCGTGCCGATGCCTCGGCCAAGCGCGTGGCCGGTGACTACGGCATCGAAATCCGCTACTACAGCGTCATCTATGAAGTCATCGATGATGTGAAGGCGGCGATGTCCGGCCTGTTGTCGCCGGAACTGAAAGAAACCATCATCGGCCTTGCAGAGGTCAAGGATGTGTTCAAATCGCCGAAGTTCGGCGCCGTTGCCGGCTGTATCGTGGTCGATGGCGTCGTCAAGCGCGGCCAGCCGATCCGCGTGCTGCGCGACAATGTGGTCATCTTCGAGGGCGAGCTGGAGTCGCTGCGCCGCTTCAAGGACGATGTCAACGAGGTCCATTCCGGCCAGGAATGCGGCATCGCGGTGAAAAACTACAACGATGTGAAGCCTGGTGACCAGATCGAGGTCTTCGAACGCACCGAAGTCGCGCGCAGCATCGAGTGACGGCATGCCCGCAGACTATTCACGCAGCGACCGCCTGGCGACGCGAATCCAGCGCGAGCTGGCGCAATTGATCCGCGAGGAGCTGAAAGATCCGCGCATCGCCAATCCGAGCATCCTCGATGTGCAGGTGACGCGCGATCTGTCGCAGGCCAAGGTGTATTTCAGTGTGCTCGACGAAGCCGATGCCGAGGACACCCGCAGGGGCCTCAACGCGGCAGCCGGGTTTCTTCAGCGGCATCTGGGCCGTGTGCTCAAGGCCCGGCAGACGCCAAAACTGAGCTTCCATTTCGACGACACTGACATACGGGGCCGGCGCATGGACGAGCTGATCGACTCGGTGATCGCGCGCGACAAGCGGCGCAGCGGCGAAGAGGACTGAAACATGGGCCGGCGATCACGCAAACCCCGCGACTACCGGGATGTGGACGGCATCCTGCTGCTCGACAAGCCACTGGGGCTGAGTTCCAACAAGGCGTTGCAGGCGGCGCGGCATGTATTCCGTGCCAACAAGGCCGGGCACACCGGCAGCCTCGATCCGCTGGCCACCGGGCTGCTGCCGGTCTGTTTCGGCGAGGCGACCAAGTTCTCCGCCTTTTTGCTCGAGGCGTCCAAGCACTACCGCGCGGAATGCCGGCTGGGCTGGGTCACCAGCACCGGTGATGCGGAAGGCGAGCTGATCGAGTCGCGGCCGGTCGAGGTGACCCGGGAACAGGTGGATGCGGTGCTTCCGCGCTTCATTGGCCGCATACGCCAGATACCGCCGATGCACTCGGCGATCAAGCACAAGGGTGAGCGGCTCTACAACCTGGCGCGCAAGGGCATCGAGGTGGAGCGCGAGGCACGCGAAGTGGACATCCATGCTCTGGATGTGGTCGCGTTCGAAGACGATCGCCTGGTCATCGACATCCACTGCTCCAAGGGCACCTATATTCGCACCCTGGCCGAGGACATCGGTGAGGCCCTCGGTTGTGGCGCCAGCCTGGCGGCGCTGGAGCGGACCGGCGTACAGCCGTTCCGCGAGCAGCGCCGATATACATTGGACGAGCTGCGCGCCATTCGCGAGCAGCAGGGCGATGCCGCGCTGCTCGACTGCCTGCTGCCCATCGAATCGGCGCTGGCGGAATGGCCCGAGGTCGAGCTCAGCAGCGCCATGACTTTCTACCTCAAGCAGGGGCAGCCGGTTCAGGTGCCGGGCGCGCCGCTGGAGGGGCTGTTGCGACTGAAGGGCGAGGGCGAGGGGTTTCTCGGTGTGGGCCAGATCCTCGATGACGGCCGGGTCGCGCCGAAGCGCCTGCTGAAGGCGCGCTGAGTCCATGAACCTGTCGCGGTCCTGCCGCGACACGGCCGGCACAGGCTGTGCCGGTGCGGCAGTGATGCCGCAAGCCCGGTGGATCGGAAGGTCTTCCGGGTTGCCCGCGAGGCGATGAGGACCGTCGCTTCAAGGAGCGCGATGCTGAGCCCCGAAAGCCAATGCTGCCGCGGGCTTAGTGCTTGTGACCCGGCCGGGTGCTGGGTAGAATACCCCCCTTTTTGGGGATCAACTGAGGTTTCACAACTATGGCAATGTCCGCTGAACAGAAAAGTTCAATCATCGCGGAGTTCGCTCGCAGCGAAGGCGACACCGGCTCGCCCGAGGTGCAGGTGGCTCTGCTGTCGCACCAGATCAGTCATCTGACCGAGCACTTCAAGGAGCACATCCATGACCACCATTCCCGCCGTGGTCTGCTGCGCATGGTCAACCAGCGCCGCAAGCTGCTGGACTACCTGAAATCCAAGGACCAGGCCCGCTACCGGGATCTGATCTCCAAACTGGGCCTGCGCCGCTAAGCGCTGACAAGAGGATGCATTTGTGAATCCAATCAAGAAGACTTTTCAATACGGCGATCACACGGTCACCATGGAAACCGGCGAGATCGCTCGCCAGGCGACCGGTGCGGTGCTGGTCAACATGTCGGATACCGTGGTGCTGGTCACCGTCGTTGGCCGCAAGGATGCCGATCCGGGCAAGGATTTCTTCCCGCTCACCGTCGATTACATGGAGCGTACCTATGCCGGTGGCAAGATCCCTGGCGGCTTCTTCAAGCGTGAAGGCCGCCCCACCGAGAAGGAAACCCTGACCAGCCGTCTGATCGACCGTCCGTTGCGTCCTCTGTTCCCCAAGGGATTTACAAACGAAGTCCAGGTCGTCGCCACCGTGCTGTCGATCAACAACGAGGTGGATCCGGACGTCGTCGCGCTGATCGGCGCCTCCGCTGCGGTCAGCATCTCCGGTCTGCCGTTCAACGGCCCGGTGGGCGCATGCCGCGTGGGTTACATCAACGGCGAGTATGTGCTCAACCCGACCAACAGCCAACTGAAGGACGAGTCGCAGCTGGATCTGGTCGTGGCCGGCACCGCCAATGCCGTGCTGATGGTCGAATCCGAGGCCAAGATTCTCTCCGAGGACGAGATGCTCGGAGCGGTCACCTATGGCCACGAACAGATGCAGACCGTCATCGAGGCCATCAACGAATTCGTCGCAGAGGCCGGCAAGCCGCGCTGGGACTGGCAGGCGCCGGAAGTCGACGAGGCCCTGTTCGATCGGGTCAAGGCCCAGTGTGAATCCGCCCTGGGCGATGCCTATCAGATCGCCGACAAGCTGCAGCGTCAGGACAAGGTGGCCGAGGTCAAGGCAGCCTGCGTCGAGGCGCTGGCCGACGACGAGAACGGACCGTCCGAGGGCGAGGTGCTGTCCATGTTTTCCAAGCTGGAGAAGCAGATCGTCCGTGGCCGCATTCTGGCCGGCGAACCACGCATCGATGGCCGCGACACCCGTACCGTGCGCCCGATCACCATCCGCACCGGCGTGCTGCCGCGCACCCACGGTTCCGTGCTGTTCACCCGTGGCGAGACCCAGGCACTGGTGGTCACCACCCTGGGTACCGGCCGTGACGCGCAGATCATCGATGCCATCGAAGGCGAGCGCAAGGAACACTTCATGCTGCACTACAACTTCCCGCCGTCCTGCGTCGGAGAAGTCGGCCGAGTCGGTTCCCCCAAGCGCCGCGAGATCGGCCACGGCCGCCTCGCCAAGCGTGGCGTGCAGGCGGTGATGCCGAGTCAGGAAGAGTTTCCCTATGTCATCCGCGTGGTTTCCGAGATCACCGAGTCCAACGGTTCCTCGTCGATGGCTTCCGTCTGTGGCAGCTCGCTGTCGATGATGGATGCAGGCGTTCCGCTCAAGGCTCCGGTGGCCGGCATCGCCATGGGCCTGATCAAGGAAGGCGACCGCTTTGCCGTACTGACCGATATCCTCGGCGATGAGGATCACCTCGGCGACATGGATTTCAAGGTCGCGGGCACTACCGAAGGCGTCACTGCCCTGCAGATGGACATCAAGATCGACGGCATCACCACCGAGATCATGTCCCAGGCACTGGAGCAGGCGAAGGAAGGTCGCCTGTTCATCCTCGGCGAGATGGCCAAGGCCATCGACAGCCATCGCGAGGAGATGTCGGAGTACGCGCCGCGATTGATCAGCTTCAAGATCAATCCCGAGAAGATCCGCGATGTCATCGGCAAGGGCGGTTCGACGATCCGTTCCATTACCGAAGAGACCGGTGCCACCATCGAGGTGGACGATGACGGTACCGTCAAGATCTCCTCGGTCGACAAGACCGCCAGCGACGAGGCGCGCCGTCGCATCGAGCTGGTGACCGCCGAAGTCGAGGTGGGCAAGATCTACGAAGGCAAGGTGGCCAAGATCATGGACTTTGGCGCATTCGTCAACATCCTGCCTGGCAAGGACGGCCTGGTCCACATTTCGCAGATCTCCAACGAGCGTGTCGAGAATGTCAGCGACAAGCTCAGCGAGGGTGACCGCATCCGCGTCAAGGTGCTGGAAGTGGACCGTCAGGGCCGCATCCGCCTGAGCATGAAGGCAGTCGACGAAGACTGAGGCACCCCGAACATCAGGGACGGTGGCAGAAAAGGAGCTTTCGGGCTCCTTTTTTGTGTCCGCGGCAAAGCCGCTTGAGTTTGATCGGCTTTTGCCGGAATATCGCGCTGCATGCGGTGACACCATGCACCGCCAGAAAACCACAAAAAGAGGATAGATGCATGAAAACGATCACAACCCTTGCCGCCAGCCTGCTGATCGGCGCCAGCCTGGTGTCTGCCGAGGTGCAGGCCGCCACCGAATGGAATGTTTCCCTGTGGGGCAAACGCCGTGCATTCACCGAAGGAGTGGAGAAATTGGCTGAACTGGTGGACAAGAAGACCAACGGCGATTTCAAACTGAAGCTGTCCTACGGCGGCCTGTCCAAATCCAAGGAAAACCTCGACGGCATTTCCATTGGTGCCTTTGAAATGGCGCAGTTCTGTTCCTTCTACCACAAGGACAAGAACCCGACGATCACCGTCACCGAATTGCCCTTCTCGAAGGATGTCTCGCTGAAGAAGGTCACCGAAATCTACCGCAAGGTCTATGAGCATCCGATCGTGAAGAAGGATCTGGCGCGCTGGAATGCGACCCTGCTGATGCCAACCCCGCTGCCCCAGTACAACATCGTCAGCAAGACCGAACCGCTGAAGACCCTGGACGATTTCAAGGGCATGCGCGTGCGCGGTCCCGGGGGCATCATGGGCGTGCTCGGCAAGCTGGGCGCCATCAAGACCGGCGTGCCCTTCTCTGAAGTGCGCCAGGCGATGGATTCCGGTGTCATCGATGCCGCCACCTTCGCACCCCATGCCCACCTGGCCACCAAGACCTACAAGGTCGGCAAATGGGCCTCGACCAACCTGAATCTGGGCTCGGCCAACTGTCCGGTGGTGGTCAATACCGATGCGCTCAATGCACTCAAGCCGGAACATCGCAAGGCACTGCTGGGCTCCATCGATGAGGCGCTGGACTACTATGTGGACTACTACGAGCGTGTGCCGACCAAGAAATACGAGCAGGCGATCACCGACGCCGGCCTGGTGCGGGTGACCTTTACCCCCGAGCAGACCGCCCGCCTCAATGAGCTGGCCGCCGATGTGCGCCAGGAATGGGTCAAGAAGTACGCGGGCAAGTTCGACTCCAAGGCACTGTTCGAATACACCCGGAAACTGTTCAACGAGTAGGCCTACAGCCGTTGACGCCCGTGTTCCCCGGAACACGGGCGTTTTTCTTTTGAGGGGGTAAAGCCATGGCGGGTTCGCTACTGGTTCTGCAGGACGATACGCTGCTCAGCCGCATCGATCGCCAGGTCTATCGCCTGGAGTCGCTGCTGACCCTGCTGGGCGGCATCGTCATCTTTCTGCTGGTGCTGCTGGCCACCACCAATGTGCTGGGGCGCTGGATCTTCGATCTGCCGATCAGCGGCTATGTGGACTGGATCGAGCAGGCGATGGCCTTCATCGCCTTTCTCGGGGTCGCCTACACCCAGCGCGATGGCGGGCATATCCGCATGGACATCCTGGTGCGCCACCTGCACGGCCGCTGGCTGTGGTTCACCGAGTTACTGTCCACGCTATTGATGCTGCTGGTTACCCTGGTGCTGATCTACGGTTCCTTCCTGCATTTCCGGCGGGCCTGGCAGAACGGCGACTCTTCCATCGATATCGACCTTCCGGTGTGGCCTTCCAAGCTGGTGGTGACGGTGGCGCTGACGATCCTGGCCCTGCGGCTGCTGCTGCAGGTCTGGGGGTATCTGCGCGCGCTGCTGCAGGGCGGTGACTGTCCGGTGGCGGTGCCGCTGGTCGAGGATCCGGCAACCCTGGCCGCACAGGAAGCCCAGTCGGTGCTGGGCGAGGAACTGGATGTCAGTCCGCATTGTGACACGCCCTCGGACGGAGCGCCCCGGTCATGAGCCTGTGGCAGAGCATGATGGCGATGGACGCGGTGTCCATCGGCCTGTGGGTGACCGGCTTCATGATGCTGCTGGTGGTGATCGGCGTGCGCGTGGCCTTTGCCGCCGCGCTGGCCGGTTTCGTCGGTCTGGTGTGGATTTTCAGTGCGCGCATGGGCTTCGACAAGGGCGTGGTAGTGGCGATGAAAATGGCCGGCACCATTCCTCATTCCAAGGTCTCGACGCTGGCCCTGTCACTGATCCCGACCTTTATCCTGATCGGCTTTCTGGCCTATCACGCAGGGCTGACCCGGGCCCTGTTCGAGGCGGCCAAGCGCTGGGTAGGCTGGTTGCCGGGCGGCATGGGGGTGGCGACGGTGTTCTCCGCCGCCGGGTTTGCCGCGGTCTCCGGGGCTTCAGTGGCCACCTCGGCGGTGTTCGCGCGCATTGCCGTGCCGGAGATGCTGCAACTGGGCTATGACAAACGCTTTGCCGCCGGCGTGGTGGCGGCCAGCGGCACCCTGGCCTCGCTGATACCGCCTTCGGCCATACTCGTCATCTACGCCATCATCGTCGAGCAGGATGTCGGTGCCCTGCTGATGGCCGGGTTCCTGCCCGGCGCGGTGTCGGCCGTAATCTATGGCGGACTGGTGCTGTTCCTCGCCACCACGCGCAAGAACTTCGGTCCACCGGTTCGGGGCTACAGCTGGAAGCAGCGTTTCGAATCCCTGCCGGGCGCGTTGCCCATCTTCTTCGTCATTGGGATCATCGTGGTGTGCATTTACGGCGGGGTCGGCACGCCCACCGAGGCCGGTTCGCTCGGCGCTTTCGTGATTTTCCTGATGGCCTGGTACAAGGGCATGAAGCTGAAGGAGTTCCGGGGCGCGCTGATGGAAACCGCCAAGCTGACGGTGATGATCTTCACCATCATCTGGGGCGTGCTGCTGTATGTGCGTTTCCTCGGCTTTGCCGATCTGCCGAGTGCGTTTTCGGAGTGGATCACCGGGCTCGAACACAGCCCGATGATCACCCTGCTGATGATCCTGCTGGCCTATGCAGTGCTGGGCATGTTCATGGATGCCATCGGCATGCTGCTGCTGACCCTGCCGGTGGTCTATCCGGCGGTGATCGCCCTCAATGGCGGTGTCGATGTGACGGCTGCGGAATCGGCCTTCGGCATGTCCGGCGTGGGCTGCGCGATCTGGTTCGGCATCATCGTCGTCAAGATGGCCGAACTCTGCCTGATCACTCCGCCCATTGGGCTCAACTGCTTCGTGGTTGCCGGCGTGCGGCCCGAATGCAGTGTGCAGGATGTGTTTCGTGGTGTGACGCCGTTCTTCGTGGCCGATGTGCTGACCATCGGCACCCTCATTGCCTTCCCGCAGATCGTGCTCTGGTTGCCGTCATTGATGGGCTACAACTGAAGCGTTCCCTGTCGTCGATCCGTCAAGGGGCTCCGTTCAGATGGCGGGCGAGAAAATCGAGTATCCGCCGATAGGCTTCCCTGCGGTTGGCTTCATCGTAGAAGCCATGAGCTTCCCCTTTCCTGTACAGGGTTTCAGGGGGGTTGCCGGCCTTGATGAGGGCGTTTTCCATGGCTTTGGCGTGATCGAAGGGTACCCGCAGGTCCTTCTTGCCATGAATCAGCAGTACCGGTGCCTTGATGCGGTCGGCCAGGTTGACCGGTGAGCGCCTTGCGCGATCCTGTTCGTCTTTTCCCAGTACCTGGTCCAGGTAATCCCGGCCGCGACCGGTCCACTGGATGTCGCCCTTCTCGTACATCAGGTTGAGATCATACACACCGGCGTAGCCGATGGCGCACGCATAGAGATCCGGGTCTGTGGCCGCACCCATCAGCGCGGCATAGCCACCGTAGGAGCCACCGTAAATACAGGCGTTGCCGGCCTTGGTGATCCCTTCGTCGATGGCCCACCGGGTCGCATCGGCCAGATCCTGCTGCATCTTGCCACCCCATTGCCGGAAACCGGCCTTGATGAAGGCCTCGCCATATCCGCCCGAGCCGCGGAAATTGATCTGAAGCACCGCGTAGCCGGCAGCGGCCAGCATTTGTACTTCCGGGTCATAGTTCCAGAAATCGCGAACGAAGTAGGGGCCGCCGTGGGGCAGCACCACCAGTGGATAAGGGCCTTCTCCATCGGGCCGGGTCAGGTAGCCATGCAATTCCAGACCGTCGCGCGCCTCGATGCGAACGAGTTGCATGGAGTGGAGGTCTTTGGGGTCTTCCCAGGACCGGGCGCTGAGCAGGAAGTCGGCCTTTCGTGTTGTGGCATCATGAAGGTAGTAGTCTCCGGCAATACGGTCACTGGACACCTTCAACAGGGTGTATCGCCCATCACGGCTGCGGCTGGTGATATCGATACGCATGCCCTTGAAGGCCTTGATCAAACCCCTCAATCGCCGTGCCAGAGGGCTTTTTCCGATCACTTCACTATCCGGCAGCTCCGGTTCATATCGGACCGCAACCAGTTCTCTGTCGTCATTGAACAGGGTATCGAGCGCATCGGATGCGTTTTTGTGGCTTAGGCTTTCGAGGCTGTTGTTCTCCAGGTCCAGCAATCCCACGCCTCTGGGTTTGTCGTCAAGGCTGAAATAGACATAGACGCGGCGGTTGTCAGGGTGAAACTGTATGGGCCGGATGGTGATGCCTGAGGGCATCCGCCCATCGAAGCGCTCAGACTTCAGTCGCGGAGAAGGCAACGGAGTCCACTCGCTTTCTGCATTTTCGCGATAGAGCACCCGGGTTCGCCCCTCCCAGCTGTCAACAAAAGCCAGCCGTACAACCTGCTTGTGATCGGCCAGCAGTTCGGCTCCGCGTTCGGGCGCTATGGCCAGCTTGTTCAGCTTGCCGGTATAGACATCAAGCCGATAGGCAAAAGTGAGTGGATCGACATGCTTTGCCTGTATGGGGTTGACGGAGATCAGGACATGGCGCGGGTCGTCATCCAGCGTGTCCATGACCGAGGCGTACGCGAGAAAATTCCTTTTGCTTTTCAATGCGTTGGCAGCCGGACCAAAGATCATGGCCTGCCTCTTTCCATCGGCATTGACGGCATAGATGTTTCCGGTGTCGATGGGGAAGTCCAGAAAACCGAGGTTGCGGTACAGATGGATGATCAAGCGTTCATCGTTCACCCATCGGAACGGCCCCGGTGTAAATTTGCTGCCAAAGGCGGATCGGGCAGTGACCCGTTTGTCCTTGAGCCGGATGATGACGACACTGCGCTTTCCATCGCGGCCATTGACTGTGGCAGCAAGGTATTCTCCGGTCGGTGAGATCTGCACAGTGTCGAATTCATTGTGCCGGGCGAAGTCGGACGGATCGATATCACGGGCCGCCTGGGCGGAGGTCAGTGATGCCAGAAGCATCAGCAGCAGAAGACGAAGCAGGTTCATGGCTTCCTTGTCGAGGGTTGGCAGAAGCGCAAAATATGCACCGGTTTCAGCCGAACGGCAAGATCATGGGGAGAATCCCTGGTCCTGTAACCAGTCCAGCAGCCGGGTTTCCAGCCAGTAACGGGGCAACAGGCGCAATGGGCCGTGGCCGGCAATGAAACCGACATGGCCACCGTGTTCGGACAGTTCGAAACGGATGGCGGGGGACAGTTCGTGTTCTGCCGGTAGCACCTCGGGGGTCATGAAGGGGTCGTCCCGGGCGTGCAGGATGAGGGTGGGACGGTCGATGCCGCGCAGGTATTGGCGCGAACTGCTGACCCGGTAGTAGTGGGCGGCACTGTCGAAGCCGTGTGCAGGTGCGGTGTAGGCGTCGTCGAAGGCGACAAAGCTGTGCAGGACTTGTGGGTCGATGTCCAGGCCGGTCGCGCGCAGCAGTTCGCCCTTGGCCGCCAGTTTGCGCTTCAGCCTACCCAGCAGTTCCCTCTGGTAGAGACGGGAGAAACCGCGTTCCATGCGTCGGGCACAGGCATCCAGTTGCAGCGGGGTGGAGACGGCGGCGGCACAGGCAACGGCCGGGTCGGGTGGTGCTTCACCCAGGTATTTCAGGGTGACATTGCCGCCCAGGGAGTAGCCAATCAGTGCCAGTCGCCGCATGCCCGTTTTCTTCAGATGCTCGATGACCTGACGCAGATCTCCGGTATCCCCGGAGTGGTAGCTGCGGGCCAGGCGGTTGGTGCGGCCGTTGCAACCGCGAAAGAACAGGAAACTGGCCGGGATGCCGGCCGCGTTCAGGCGGTTGAGGATGCGCGCGGCATAGGGTGAACGCAACGAGCCTTCGAGCCCGTGAAGAATCAGGACGCGATCGCTGCCCTCTGCGGTACCGTGCGCCAGTTCGATTTCGTCGCCGTCGTTCAGGGTCAGTCGCTCACGGGTGATGCGGGGCGGCGGCGGATGGATCAGGTTGGCCAGCAGGGTCTGGGCGTGCGGGTTTGTCAGCCAGAGCGGTGGTTGGAAATCATTGCGGATGATCATGATCAAACGGTACTCTGCCGGGTGCTCAGTGGGTTTGCTTCGCCGGTCGTTTTTAGCTAGCCTTCCTTGTCTTTTTTGAGCAGGTTCATCCGTGTCCACTTCCGCATTGCTGCAAACCCGGGATCTCGCCTGTGTCAAGGATGATCGTGTGCTGTTCGAAGGCCTGGATCTGGACCTGGAGCCGGGCCGCATCCTGCTGGTCGAAGGGCGCAATGGTAGCGGAAAGACCAGCCTGCTGCGAATCCTCACCGGGCTCAGTCTGCCCGAATCGGGCGAGGTGCTGTGGCAGGGCGTGCCGATCGGCGAGGCCGGACCCGAGTACTACGAGCAGGTGACCTATGTGGGCCACCATGACGGCCTGAAGCGGGATCTGACCGCGCTGGAGAACCTGCGTCTGGCCCAGGCGATGGGCAAGCCCTCGGATCTGGATCTGGACCAGGTGCTGGAGCGCGTCAATCTCTACCGGTTTGGCGACAATTTCGTCTCCACCCTGTCGGCGGGGCAGAAGCGCCGGCTGGCGTTGGCACGGCTGATCGCCACCGAGGCGCAGGTGTGGATCATGGACGAACCCTTCACCTCGCTGGACAAGGCCAGCATGGCGCTGTTCCAGGAATTGTTCGAGCAGCACCTTCAGCAGGGCGGTGTCATCGTGCTGACTTCCCATCACGATATCGAGATGCCCGACCAGGATGTGCTGAGGTTGGACCTGTCCGCATGAAACGCTTGTCCCTGTCCCAGGCCTTTGCCTTCATTCTGCGCCGCGATCTGCTGATCGCCCTGCGCAACCGCTCCGAACTGGCCAATCCGCTGCTGTTCTTCGTGCTGGTGATCACCCTGTTCCCGCTGGCGGTGGGCGCCGAGCCGAACCTGCTGGCGCGCATAGCACCCGGCATCATCTGGGTGGCGGCGCTGTTGTCCTCGATGCTGTCGCTGGACGCCATGTTCCGCAGCGACTTCGAGGATGGAACTCTGGAGCAGATGCTGCTGTCTGCTCATCCGGTGCCGGTACTGGTGCTGGCGAAGGTGACCGCCCACTGGCTGGTGACGGGTTTGCCGCTGCTGCTGATTTCACCGTTACTGGCAATGATGCTGGGGTTGGACGAGGGCGCTTATGGGATACTCTTGCTGACGGTCCTGATCGGCACGCCCATACTGAGTCTGATCGGTGCCATCGGTGTGGCCCTGACCATCGGCCTGAGAAAGGGTGGTATCATCCTCTCGCTGCTGGTGCTGCCCCTGTATGTGCCGGTACTGATTTTCGCTGCCAGTGCGGTGGACATGGCTTCCGGAGGCCTGTCCGCGATGCCGCAAATCTCGATGATGCTGGCGTTCCTGTTTCTGTCGCTGTCGCTGTCCCCCTGGGCTACCGCGGCCGCACTGCGAATGAGCATGAGCTGAGGACCGATTCTTCATGTGGAAATGGTTTCATCAATGGGGTTCGCCGCCCCATTTCTACCGCCGCGCCGGCAAGTGGCTGCCGTGGCTGGGCGGCTTGTTCGCGGTGTTCTTCATCAGCGGGCTGGTCGATGGCCTGGTGTTCGCTCCGGCCGACTATCAGCAGGGCGAGAGCTACCGCATCATCTATGTGCATGTCCCTGCGGCCTGGATGTCCATGTTCATCTACATGGTGATGGCGGTCTGCGGCATCATCGTGCTGGTGTGGCGCATGAAGATGGCCGAGATCGTGCTCATCTCATCGGCGCCCATCGGCGCCAGCTTTACCTTCCTGGCGCTGGTCACCGGCTCGCTGTGGGGCAAGCCGATGTGGGGCACCTACTGGGTCTGGGATGCTCGCCTGACTTCGGAACTGATTCTGCTGTTCCTCTACCTGGGGGTGATCGGCCTCTATGGCGCCATCGACGAGAAGCGGATGGCCGGCCGGGCGGTGGCGATACTGGCCATCGTCGGTGCGGTGAACATCCCGATCATCCACTTCTCCGTCGAATGGTGGAACAGCCTGCATCAGGGGCCGACCGTCACCAAGTTCGACAAGCCTTCGATACACTGGAGCATGCTGCTGCCGCTGCTGCTGATGGCCGTGGCCTTCCAGATCTACTATGTCTGGGCGCTGTTCCTGAAGGTGCGCGCGGAGCTGTTGCAGCGCGAGAGAAATTCCCGCTGGGTTGAGGAACTGTTTCGATCATGAGTCTGTCAGAGTTTTTCGACATGGGCGGCTATGCCGCTTTCGTATGGTCTTCCTACGGGCTGGCGCTGGTGGTGTTGTTGCTGAACATCCTGCTGCCCTGGCAGCAGCACCGCCAGACTGTCCGCAAACTCAAACGCATGCACCGCCGGGGTAAAGACGCATCATGACACCTGCCAGAAAGAAACGACTGCTGCTGATCGCGCTGATGCTTGCCGGCGTCGCCGTCGGCGTGGGCTTTGCGCTCAAGGCGCTGAACCAGAACATCATGTTCTTCTTCTCACCGTCGGACATCGTCGCCGGAAAGGCCCCTGCCAACAAGGATTTCCGGGTCGGTGGCGTGGTGGTCGAGGGAACGGTGAAACGCCCGGGAGACGGCCTGACCGTGCAGTTCGACCTGACCGACAACGCGCAGACGGTCACCGTCAAGTACACCGGTATCCTGCCGGACCTGTTCCGCGAGGGGCAGGGCATCATCGCCAATGGCCAGCTCGACGGCAACGGCGATTTCGTTGCCAACGAGGTGTTGGCCAAGCACGACGAAAACTACATGCCGCCGGAGGTCATGGAAGCCATGAAGAAGTCCGGCAAGGCCATGCCGAGCATGAATCCATCCAACTGATTCACTACCGAGAGGCCCGATCATGATTCCCGAGCTTGGACATTTTGCATTGATACTGGGCCTGTGCATCGCGCTGGCCCAGTCCTTCTTCACCTTGGCCGGGGCGCAGAAGGGCTATGCGCGCTGGATCGCGCTGGCCCGCCCGGCGGCCTATGGCCAGCTGTTCTTCGTGGCGCTCTCCTACGCGGCACTCACCTGGGTGTTCCTGACCAATGACTTCTCGGTGCTCTATGCCGCCAAGAACTCCAACTCCCATCTGCCGCTGCTGTACCTGATCTCCGGAGTCTGGGGCGCTCATGAAGGCTCGCTGTTGCTGTGGGCATTGATTCTCTCCATCTGGACCGCGGCCGTGGCCACCTTCAGCCGCAGCGTGCCCAAGGTCATGCTGGCGCGGGTCATCGGCGTGATGGGGTTGGTCAGCGTGGGTTTTCTGCTGTTCATCCTGATCACCTCCAATCCCTTTGAACGACTCTTCCCGGCGGCCATTGAAGGGCGCGATCTGAACCCGCTGCTGCAGGATCCAGGCCTGGCCGTGCACCCGCCCATGCTGTATTTCGGCTATGTGGGCTTCTCCGTCGCCTTCGCTTTCGCCATTGCCGCCCTGATTTCCGGGCAGGTTGATTCGGCCTGGGCGCGCTGGTCCCGGCCCTGGACCAATATCGCCTGGATGTTCCTCACCCTCGGCATCACGCTCGGCAGCTGGTGGGCCTACTATGAGCTGGGCTGGGGTGGCTGGTGGTTCTGGGATCCGGTGGAGAACGCCTCCTTCATGCCCTGGCTGGTCGGCACGGCGTTGCTGCACTCGCTGGCGATTACAGAGAAGCGCGGCACCTTCAAGGCCTGGACGGCCCTGCTGGCCATCTTTGCCTTCTCTTTGTCGTTGCTGGGTACCTTCCTGGTCCGTTCCGGCGTGTTGACCTCGGTGCATGCCTTCGCCAGTGATCCGGAGCGCGGCGTGTTCATCCTGATTTTCCTGGTGTTGGTGGTCGGTTCCTCGCTGCTGCTCTATGCCTGGCGTGCGCCCACCCTCAAGTCCGCGGCGGTCACCAACCTGCTGTCGCGGGACATGGCGCTGCTGCTCAACAACATCTTCCTGACCGTGGCCACGGCGGCCATCCTGCTGGGCACGGTCTATCCGATCTTTGCCGAGGCCATGGGCGGCAAGATTTCGGTGGGGCCGCCCTACTTCAATGCGGTGTTCATTCCGCTGACCGCGCCGATCGCGGTACTGATCGGCATCGGCATGCTGGTGCGCTGGAAGAAGGACAGCTGGTCGCGACTGGTGAAGGTTCTGCGTTGGCCGTTGTTGGCGACCCTGGTGCTGTCGGTGGCCCTGGCCAGCCTGTTGCCCAAGTGGAACTGGGCCGCCTACGCCGGCATTACACTCGCCCTGTGGATCGTCAGCACCGTGGCGGAAGCCCTGATGGAACGCCTGCGTGGCCGCAGCCTGGCTTCTGCCTTGCGCAGCACGCCGCGCGGCTTCTACGGCATGCTGCTGGGGCATTTCGGTATTGCCTTGTTCATCATCGGCATCACCCTGGTGAGCCTCTACACCCAGGAGAAGGACATCCGCATGAAACCTGGTGATACCTTCGAGATGAATGGCTACAGTTTCACCTTCAACGGTGTCCGGGAAATCCCGGTAGCCAACTACATGGCGGCGCGCGGCGAGTTTGTCGTCCGCGACGGCAAGGGGTTTGAGACCACCCTGCATCCGGAGAAGCGGATCTATCGTGTTCAGCAGAACCCGATGACCGAAGCGGCCATCGATGCCGGCCTCACCCGCGATCTGTTCATCGCCCTCGGCGAGGAAGTCGACAAGACCGACGGCAGCTGGGCGGTGCGGATCTATTACAAGCCCTTCATCCGCTGGATCTGGCTGGGCGGCATCATCATGGCCCTGGGCGGGCTGATTGCCGCCACCGACAAACGCTACCGGCAGATGGCGCGCCGTCGTGAAAACATACCGGATGCCGCAGCCATCGGGAGCGCCCTGTAATGCGTTTTCTGTTACCCGTCGTCATTTTCGCCCTGCTGGCCGGCCTGCTGGGCTGGGGGCTGACCCGCGACCCCAAGGAAGTGCCTTCCCCGTTGATCGGCAAGCCGGCTCCTGCCTTTACCGCGCCCACCCTGTTCGATCCGCAGAAAACCTTTTCTGCTTCAGACTATCTGGGCAAGGTCTGGGTGCTCAATGTCTGGGCCTCCTGGTGCGTGGCCTGCCGAGCGGAGCATCAATACGTTACCCAGCTGGCACGCATGCAGCTCGTGCCGGTGGTCGGCCTCGACTACAAGGATAAACCCGCCGATGGCCGCGCCTGGCTGGGTGAGCTGGGCAACCCCTATACCGTGATTCCGACCGACGAGAAGGGCCGGATCGGCATCGACTGGGGCGTCTACGGCGTGCCCGAAACCTTCCTCATCGACAAGCAGGGGATGATCGCCTACAAGCACATCGGGCCGATCAACGCCGATTCCTTGCGCGACATCATCGTGCCCAAGCTGAAGGAGCTGATGCAATGATCACCGGCATTTCACTTCGACTGCTGTGGCTGATTCCCGCCGTGTTGCTGGCGTTGCCGGCGCAGGCCGCCATCGAGGCGCTGGAGTTCAACAGCCCGCAGGTCGAGGAAGACTACTACACGCTGATCGACGAGTTGCGTTGCCTGGTCTGCCAAAACCAGAACCTCAAGGACTCCAACGCCGACCTGGCCAAGGACCTGCGCCATCAGACCTACCAGATGCTGCAACAGGGCAAGAGCAAACAGGATGTCATCGATTACATGGTGGCACGCTATGGGGATTTCGTGCTCTACCGCCCTCCGCTCAAGAACAATACGCTGCTGCTGTGGATCGGTCCCTTTGTCCTGTTGCTGCTGGTGCTGTTCCTGGTGATTCGCCGTATTCGCCGCAACCGCAGCGTCGAACCCCCCGAACCCGAAACCCTCGAGCAGGCGCGTCATCTGCTCAATGACGACGAGCAGAAAACGACATGATCTTTGGAGCCCTTGCCGTACTCCTCATTCTCCTTGCTCTGGCGTTCCTGGTGGTGCCCTTGCTGCGCGAGCCGAAGGAGGATGAAACCGTCGATCGCGAGCAACAGAACATCGCCATCGCCCGTGACAAGAAAGCCCTGCTGGAGCAGCAACTGGAAGACGGGGTGATGACCCGCGAGGAATACGATGAGGCCATGAAGGATCTCGAAGCCTCGCTGGCCATAGATCTGGAACGTCAGCAACGGCTGCAGCAGAACCGGTTGGCCGGCAAATGGGCCGCCATCGTGTTCCTGCTGCTGGTGCCGGCGCTGAGCGTGTTTCTGTATCTCGAACTGGGCGATTACCGGGTAATCGAGAATCCGCAGCTGGCAATGGCCCGTGCCGAGACCGCATCGGATCCGTCGCGGCCGCCATTGAGCATGGATCAGATGATCGAGAAGGTGAAGACCCACCTCAAGGAAAACCCGGATGACGCGCGCGGCTGGTTCGTTCTCGGTCGCGCGCTGATGTCGGTTCAGCAATACGGTGACGCGCTTGCCGCCTACCAGCGCAGTTACGACCTGGCGCCCGAGGAACCGGCGGTGGCGCTGGCGCTGGCCGATGCGCTGGCCATGACCCAGAACGGCAGCATGAAGGGCGAACCGGAACAACTGGTGGCCAAGGTGCTGCAGCAATCACCCAATGATCCGACCGCGCTGTGGCTGGGCGGGTTGGCCGACGAGCAGGCCGGCCGCTACCGTGATGCCTATGACAAGTGGAACCGACTGCTTCCGATGCTGCAGGACGACCCGGATTCGGTCAGCGAAGTCCGCAGCCTGATCGCTTCCCTGAGGCAGAAGGATCCCAGTCTGCCGGAACCGGTACAGACCCTGGCCGCAACCTCTGGCGCTACTGTGGAGTTGCAGGTCGATCTGGATCCGTCGCTGGCCGATCGCGCCAAGCCCGATGATCAGGTCTTCATCTATGCCAAGGCGGCCTCGGGTCCGCCGATGCCATTGGCAGCAAAGAAACTGACCGTGGCCGATCTGCCGGTGAGGGTGACCCTGTCCGACGCCGATGCCATGCTGCCTCAGATGAAGCTGTCGTCCTTCGACCGCATCGTCGTTGGCGCCCGGATCTCAAAAACCGGTAACCCGATCGCTGCCGATGGTGACCTCTACGCGGAAAGCGCGCCCTTCCAGCGCGACGCCCGGCAGGGGCCGGTCCGACTCAGCATCGATCGCATCAAGGGTGAAGACGCGCCGGCTCAGGCTCGCGGGCAGACCACCTCCGCGCCACCCGCCGATGGCATCCGCCTGCAGGTGGATCTCGACGCCTCGATGCTGGATAAGGCCCAACCGTCGGATACCGTCTTCATCTATGCCAAGGCGGCCTCGGGTCCGCCGATGCCGCTGGCGGCGAAGAAGCTCACCGTGGCCGATCTGCCGGTTGAGGTAACGCTTTCCGACGCCGATGCCATGCTGCCGCAGATGAAGCTGTCATCCTTCGATCGGATCATTGTCGGCGCGCGTGTCTCCAGGTCCGGCAATCCGATGCCGTCCCCGGGCGATCTCTATGCCGAGGCAGGGCCGCTGAATCGTGCCGGCAGCCCGGATCCGGTGCGGCTGATTATCGATACGGTTAAGCGCTGACCGGTAGCTGTACCGCTGGCAGCCGTTGAGGTTGCCAGTGGTCAATCGCCCATTCCAGCAGTTCCTGAACTGCCATCCCGCCCTCCTTCCCGGGCGGCTGCTGGCCGAGAAACTCCAGTGCCTGCCACAACTGGGCGGCCGGCCGCGCGCGGTCCAGTGGCTGTGCACCGGTTTGTTTCGACAGCTTGCGGCCGCCGGGCGCATAGACCAGTGGCAGGTGCAGGTACCGGGGCAGGGGCAGCCTCAACAGGCTGGCCAGATGCCGGTGCAGGAAGCTGACATCGAGCAGGTCGGCGCCGCGCACGATGTCGCTGACACCCTGAAACGCGTCGTCCACGACCACCGCCAGGTGATAGGCATAAATGCCATCGACACGCTTGAGCACCACATCCCCGACCTCCCCGGCCAGATCCAGTTCGCGCGGCCCGCAATGACGATCCTCGAAACGGATGCGCGCCGGTGTGTCGATACGCAGACGCAGGCTGTGGCCGGAAAATCCGAGTGCGCGATCGCGGCACAGGCCCGGATAGATCAGGCCCAGTGGCCCACGGCGCAGATCGAGTGCGTTCAGCTGTCGACGGCTGCAACCGCAGGCATAGAGCCGCCCCTGTTCACGCAAGCGGTGCAGCGCCTCTTCATAGGCCTCCTGCCGTTGGCTCTGGAACAGTACAGGGCCGTCCCAGTGCAAACCGAAACACTCCAGCGTGCGCAGAATGTCGTCGGCAGCCCCGGGGACGACCCGCGGCCGGTCCACATCCTCGATGCGCAACAGCCATTGTCCCTGCCGGGCCCGGGCATCCAGATAGCTGCCGACTGCGGTCACCAGCGAGCCGAAATGCAACGGCCCGGAAGGGGTGGGTGCGAAGCGGCCGATATACGCGGATGTGCCGCCGCTGCTCATGATCCGGACTGACGGTGCTGTTGCAGCTGCCGATTCAGCAGTTCGCGGTAATCGTCTTCCGCCAGTGGTCGCGAGAACAGAAAACCCTGAATCATGTGGCAGCCCCGGCGGGACAGGAACTCCAGCTGCGGCTGCTGCTCCACGCCTTCGGCGATGACTTCCTTGCCCAGTTCGCGTCCCATCAGCAGGATGGCGCTGACCAGTTTGGCGTCCTGTTCATCCTCGTGGATGTCCTGTATGAATTCACGGTCGATCTTGATGATGTCGATGGGAAAGGCGCGCAGATGCGACAACGAGGATTGTCCGGTGCCGAAGTCGTCGAGGGCGATGCGGAAACCCGCCCTGTGCAATTGCTGCAGGGTCGAGGTGGATTGCAGCATGTCACTGAGCAAAGTGTCCTCGGTGATCTCCAGTACCACGCGCCGTGGGTCGGGCGCCCGCTCCAGCAGAAGCCGGGTGATGCTCTCGCGGTAGCGCTGCTGACCGAAGATCGCCGAAGCCAGATTGATCGACATGCGCGGGCGTATGCCGTAGTCCTCCATCAGCCGTTGCTGGAAGTCGAGCGACTTGCGGATCACCCAGCAGGTCAGGTCGTACATCAGCATGCGGTTTTCCAGCAGACCGAGGAAGGCGCCGGGGTAGAGCAGGCCGCGGGTCGGGTGCTGCCAGCGGAGCAATGCCTCGCAGGCCCATTGTCTCGGGTTGTGCAGGTCGATGATCGGCTGGTAATGCAGCCGGAACTGGTCTCCGCTGATGGCTTCGCGCAGCTCGTTCTCGAAATTGATCAGGGACTGTTCCGAGTTCTCCAGCGAGGTATCGAACAGGCTGTACTGATTGCGTCCCAGCGTCTTGGACTGGTACATGGCGATATCGGCATAGCGCAGCAGGGTCTCCGGATCCCGGCCGTGCAGCGGTGCCAGCACGATGCCGATGGATGTCGAGGCGTGGATCTCCTGCCCGTCAATATCGAAAGGACGCTGGAACAGCCGGATGATCTTGCGCGCCAGTGTTTCGGCCTGCCCGCTGTTGTCGAGGCGTTCGATGATGATGGCGAATTCGTCGCCCCCCAGCCGGGCAATGGTGTCTTCCTCGCGCAGGCAATTGCGCAGACGTTGTGCGGTCTGTTGCAGCAGCTTGTCACCGAACAGGTGGCCCAGGGAGTCGTTGATCAGCTTGAAACGGTCCAGATCCAGCAGCATGACGGCCGTCAGCTGATGGTCGCGCAGGTTCAGCTTGAGGGCGTGGTTCAGCCGCTCGTTGAACATCAGGCGGTTGGGCAGCTGGGTCAGCGCATCGTGGTGGGCAATGTAGTCCAGCCGTTGCTCACGGTTGCGGATGCGGCGGCTCATTTCGTTGAAGGCCATCACCAGGTCCTCGATCTCGCGGGTCCGTGCTTCGATGTCCAGCGACTGCGAAAGCCCCTGGGACTGCAGATACAGGGCCTTGCGCAGCTGCGCGATCGGCCGCAGCAGGTGGCGGCTCAGGAACCAGTAGCCGATCATTGCAAACAGCAGACCGCCCAGGGTCAAAATCATGATCGCACGGGCGAACAGCACATTGAGCCGGTTGAGGTTCTGGATGTCGCGTTCCGACTGGCGCTGCAGTTCCCGCTGCAACAGCAGCGACAGCCGGTTGAAACGCTGCATCAGCGCCTCCAGGCGGTGCAGCTCGGGGATGTCGCGCCGCCAGTCCGGTTGGCGCAGCGAGTCGATGGTGTCTTCGCTGATGCGCCGCCACTGGCGCGAGATCTTCTTCAACTGGGGCAGATAGTAACTTTTGATGAAGAAATAACTGTCGCTGCTGATGTTGGCATTGAAGCTGTCAAGCTTCTGGTCGAAGCTGTCGAGCAGCAGATAGAGGTTTTCGATGCGGCGCGATATGGTCTCGCTGGGACGGCCGAAAATGCCCAGCCGGTTGGCGGCCAGCAGACGGAATTCGGACACGATCAGGGACCACAGGTTGCGCAGGTCCAGCAGGTCGATCAGCAGCTGATGGGCTTCGGGATTGTCGTCGCCTTCCAGATCCGTACGCATCTCGTTGAACAGGTTGCGTACCCGTTCGTTGATCGGCAGCATCTGATCGAACATGTTGCGGGTGGCGGGTATCCAGCGGGCATTGTTGCTGCGGATCGCCACCAGCCGGACGCTGGCCTGGTGCATGGCCAGTGGTATCTGGATGATGAAATCGTTGAGGGCCTCGGCCTCCACTTCGTCGAAGACCCGGATATCGACCTGGGACGCCAGATCCACCAGCCGGAACAGGGAGCCGATGACTTCCCCCTTGGGGACGATTTCCGGATCCAGGCTGAACTGGTAGATCTGTACCCGCACCCGATGGAACTGATCCATCACCTCCTTGAGCTGTTCTTCGGCCCGGTTGCGCTCGACGATGTTCTGGCGGGTGGTCTGGCTGCTGCGTGAAATCTCGAACCAGCTGTAGAAGGCGAACAGCAGCATGGACACAACCGCCGCCAGGGCGAAGGCGATGTAGCGCGACCGGTAGGAATGCAGGCCCCGGCGGGCGGCGGTTTCAGTCATCAGGCTTTGTCATGGAATTCCGTTCTCCCGACGACTCAGCCGGGAATCCCTTTATAGTAGTAAATTCTCCAGCATTTTCCGGTAGATTCGGGTCAGGGCTTCGAGGTCCGTCACACGCACATGCTCATTGATTTTGTGGATGCTGGCATTGACCGGGCCCAGTTCCAGTACCTGCGCGCCGGTCGGGGCGATGAAGCGGCCGTCGGAAGTGCCGCCGGCGGTGGACATGGTGGTGTCGATACCCTCCACGGCGCGGATGGCGTCACGGGCCGCGTCCAGCAGTGCGCCGGTTTCGGTGATGAAGGGCAGGCCCGACAGGTTCCATTCGATGCGGTGATCGAGTCCGTGCCGTTCGAGCAATTGGCCGACGCGCTGCTGGATGGCTTCGGGTGTCAGCTCGGTGGAGAAGCGCAGGTTGAAATCCACCACCAGTTCGCCGGGGATGACATTGGTGGCTCCGGTGCCCGCGTGGATATTGGAGATCTGCAGCGTGGTGGGTGGAAAAAAGTCGTTGCCCTGGTCCCATTCGATGGCGACCAGCTCGGCGAGGAAGGGCGCGGCACGGTGCACCGGGTTGTCGGCCAGATGAGGGTAGGCCACATGCCCCTGCTGGCCGAGGATCACCAGCCGTGCGCCCAGGGAGCCGCGGCGGCCGTTCTTGACCACATCGCCGAGCCGTTCGGTGCTCGAGGGCTCGCCGACCAGGCACCAGTCGATGTGTTCGTCCCGGGCTTGCAGCGTCTCGATCACCTTGACGGTGCCGTCCCTGGCGGGACCTTCCTCGTCGCTGGTGATCAGCAGGGCGATGGAACCCTGGTGCCGCGGATGTTCGGCGATGAAGCCCTCGCAGGCAACGATGAAGCAGGCGATGCTGGATTTCATGTCGGCAGCCCCACGGGCGTAGAGCAGGCCGTCGCGGAGGGTCGGTTCAAAGGGCGGACTGTCCCAGGCGTCAAGTGGTCCGGTCGGCACCACGTCGGTATGACCGGCAAAGGCGAAAACAGGGGCTTCATTGCCGCGCCGCGCCCACAGGTTGCTGACCTCGCCGAAGGGCATGTGCTCGCAGCGGAAGCCCAGCGGTTCGAGCCGCTGGCAGATCAGCTGTTGGCAGCCGGCGTCGTCGGGCGTGACCGACGGGCGCCGCAGCAGCTGCAGCGCCAGTTCCAGCGTGGGCGTCAGGTTGGTGTCGTTCACAGGGCCAGCGCCTCGCGCCACTCGGCCTCATCGAAGCCCAGCAGCTTGCGCTCACCCAGATCCAGCAGCGGGCGTTTGATGATCGAAGGCTTCTCAAGCATGATGCGGATGGCGCTTTCCTCGTCGATGCCTTCGCGCAGCGAGGCGTCCAGCCGGCGCCAGGTCATGCCACGACGGTTGAGCAGGGCTTCCCAGCCCAGTTCCTTCACCCACTGGCGCAGCCGTTGTTCGTCCAAGCCCCGCTTCTTGTAGTCGTGGAAGTCATAGTCCACGCCCTGCTCATCGAGCCAGGCGCGGGCCTTCTTCATGGTGTTGCAGTTGGCGATGCCGTAGAGAACCGGTTTCATCACTGGATGTCCCGCAGCAGTTCGTTGAGCCCGACCTTGGATCGGGTCTTCTCGTCCACCTGCTTGACGATGACCGCGCAGTAGAGGCTGTAACGGCCGTCCTTCGACGGCAGGTTGCCGGACACCACCACCGAGCCGGCGGGAATGCGTCCGTAGCTGACCTCTCCGGTCTCGCGGTTGTAGATTTTGGTGCTCTGGCCAATGTACACACCCATCGAGATCACCGAGTTCTTCTCCACGATGACGCCCTCGACAATCTCGGAGCGGGCACCGATGAAGCAGTTGTCCTCGATGATGGTCGGTGCCGCCTGCAGCGGTTCCAGCACGCCGCCGATGCCGACGCCGCCCGACAGGTGCACATTCTTGCCGATCTGCGCACAGGAGCCGACGGTGGCCCAGGTATCGACCATGGTGCCCGAATCCACATAGGCGCCGATGTTGACATAGGACGGCATCAATACCACGCCGGGGGCGATGTGGCTGCCCTTGCGCGCGGTGGCCGGCGGCACCACACGCACGCCGCTCTCGCGGAATTCGCGGGTGTTCATGTCGGCGAACTTGGATTCCACCTTGTCGTAATAGTTGGTGAACCCACCCTTGATGAAGGCATTGTCGTTGATGCGGAAGGAGAGCAGCACGGCCTTCTTCAGCCATTCATTCACCTGCCAGCCGCCGCCGCCCTTCGGCTCGGCGACCCGGGCCTGGCCGGAGTCGAGCAGTTCAATGGCTTCGTTGACGGCATCGCGCACCAGGGTTTCGACATTGCGCGGGGTGATGTCGGCGCGGCGTTCGAAGGCTTCTTCGATGATGGCTTGCAGTTCGGACATAAAGGTCTCCAGTAGGGTTGATTCAGAGTGATCGGGTGAATTCGGCAATGCGTCCGGCGGCTTCGCGGCATTCCTCCACGGGCGCCACAAGCGCCATGCGCACGAAGCCGGCGCCGGGGTTGATGCCGTCCACCTCGCGTGAAAGGAATTGCCCCGGCAATACCGTGACATGCTGCTCGGCGAACAGCCGGCGCGCGAACTCGCGGTCGTCGATGGGGGTTCTGGCCCACAGGTAGAAGCCGGCATCGGGACGCAGCGGCGCCAGGTTGTCGGCCAGTATCTCCAGCGCGGCATCGAACTTTTGTCGGTACAGGTCACGGTTGGCGCGTACATGCGCCTCGTCGTTCCAGGCGCTGATGCTGGCCGACTGGGTGGCAGGCGGCATCGCGCAGCCGTGGTAGGTGCGGTAGAGCAGGAAGCGTTCGATCAGGGCCCCATCGCCGGCGACGAAGCCGGAACGCAATCCCGGCAGGTTGGAGCGCTTGGACAGACTGTGAAAGACCAGACAGCGTTCAAAGCCGTTGCGCCCCATGGCCCGGGCCGCCTGCAGCAGCCCCGGTGGCGGGGCGTCTTCATCGAAATAGATCTCGGAATAGCACTCATCGCTGACGATCACGAAATCGTGCCGGTCGGCGCGCTCGATCAGTCGCTGCAGCAGGGCCTCGTCCATCACCGCTCCCGTGGGGTTGCCCGGCGTGCACAGATAGATCATCTGGCAGTCATCCCATTCGCGGTCGCTGAGCGCATCGATGTCGGGCAGGAAGCCGGTGGCGTCGGAGCAGGCCAGGTAGCGGGGCTCGGCTCCGGCCAGCAGCGCGGCGCCTTCGTAGATCTGGTAAAAGGGGTTGGGCATCATCACCCGCGGCCGCGCGGCGCTGCGGTCCACCACGCACTGGGCGATGGCGAACAGGGCCTCGCGGGTGCCGTTGACCGGCAGCACTTGCTCCGGGGTCATGACGCCGCCGAGGCCAAAGCGGCGATTGAGCCAGCCGGCGATGGCCTCCCGCAGGGCATCGCTGCCGCGGGTCAACGGGTATTGCGACAGTTGATGGGTGTGGGCGATCAGGCTTTCGACGACGAAATGGGGCGCCGGGTGCTTCGGCTCGCCGATCGACAGGGCGATGTGCGGCAGTCCGGCCGGCGGCTCCACGCCCTGTTTCAGCTGGCGCAGCTTTTCGAAGGGGTAGGGATGCAGCAGGGCGAGATCGGGGTTCATGCAGGGCGCGGGAGAGCTCGGTCGATGAATGGCCGGGCATTATACCTTTGCGGCGGTGATTTCTCATCCATGCGCGGGTTGCCGCTATAATGCCTGTCTGATTCCCGAGGAGAGCCAGCCATGCCCGCCGACGCCTATCTGGGCATTGATCACCACAGCATCCTGATTGCCGATGTGGCACGCTGCCGCGACTTTTACACCCGCGTCGTCGGTCTCGAGGTGGATCAAGACCGGCCCGACCTGCCCTTCGACGGGGTCTGGTTCCGAGTCGGCGCGCAGGCCATCCATGCGCTTTGTCTCGACAATCCCGACCCGGTCGAGGGTCGCCCGGCCCATGGCGGCCGCGACCGGCATGTCTGCCTGCTGTTGCGCGACCTCGGTCCCTTGCGTCAGCGCCTGGAGGAGGCGGGCGTACCCTTCACCCCCAGCCGCAGTGGCCGCGCTGCGCTGTTCTTCCGCGATCCGGACGGCAATGCCATCGAGGTGCTCGAACGGACATCCTGAATCCTGGCCCGATAGTTGCTTTATTTCCTGCGAACGGCCCGCAAGCGTCAAAAAATCCACGCCCGTTGAGCATGCTCGCGGTATTGATGGATGTGCGGGCCCGAGCGTCAAGTTATTGACCCGGGCGGTGCGCCGCCGGCGTCGAAACAGGAGGAAACATGAGCCAGATTGCGATCAACCAGGTATTGCAACAGATGCGCCAGCTCGAGGTCCGGGCGCGCAACGAAAGTCCCGAGGCCGTCAACCCCCATGACGGTGCCGGCAAGTTCGGGGACATGATGCAGCAGGCCATCGATCAGGTGAACCAGGCGCAGGGAAACGCCGCTGCCATGGCCCGTGCGCTGGAAGCCGGCGACCCGAATGTGGATCTGGCCGAGGTGATGGTCACCGTACAGAAGGCCAGCCTCTCCTTCCAGGCCCTGACCGAGGTGCGCAACAAGCTGCTCACCGCCTATCAGGACATCATGAACATGCCGGTCTGATGGTGATGAAACCACAATCACGCAACGGGTTCGCCGGCCATGGCTGAGGCGCTCCCCCAGCAGCAAGCAGCGGCCTTGCCGGCATCCGACGGCGGCACCGCCACACCCGAAGTGCCGGCGGTGAATCCCGTCGATGCCTTTCTGCAATCCCATACCGTCCGCCATCTCGGCCGGCTGATCGGACTGGCCTTCGCCATCGCGCTGGGTGTGGTGGTGGCGCTGTGGATGACCGAACCCAACTATGCACCATTGTACAGCGATGCCAGCGCACAGGACCTCAACGAGATTGCCAATGTACTGGACGCCGCCGGCATCGAATACAAGGTCGACAGTTCCAGCGGTGCCATCCTGGTGCCGCAGTCGAAGCTCCCGGAAGCCCGGCTCAAGCTGGCCGCCCAGGGGCTGCCGGGCAGCAGTTCCAAGGGCTTCGAGATGTTGCAGGAGGACCAGGGCTTCGGCACCAGTCAGTTCATGGAGTCGGCACGCTACAACCATGCGCTGGAAACCGAGCTGGCGCGCTCGGTGGAATCGATCCGCAGCGTGGAAAAGGCTCGGGTGCACCTGGCGCTGCCCAAACAGTCCATCTTCATCCGCAACCGTCAAAAGCCCAGCGCCTCGGTGGTGGTCAAGCTCTACGCCGGTCGCAGCCTGAGTCAGGCCCAGGTCGAGGCCATCGTCAATCTGGTGGCCGCCAGTGTGCCGATGATGGAACCCGAGCAGGTGACGGTGGTGGATCAGTTCGGACGCCTGCTCAGCAGCAAGAGCAATAACGAACTGGAGCAGACCAACAAGGAATTCGAATACACCCGCAAGCTGGAAAACACCTATGCCGAGCGCATCGTGCAGCTGCTGCAGCCCATCGTTGGCGAAGGCAAGGTCAACGCCGAGGTCTCGGCGGCGCTCGATTTCTCGCTGATTGAAACCACCCGCGAGGCCTATGACCCGGAGCGCAGCGTCATCCGCAGCGAAAAGATCAGCGAGCAGGAGAGCCGCGATCAGAATACCGCCATCGGCATCCCCGGTGCCTTGAGCAATCAGCCGCCCGGCGCGGGCACCACGGATCCCGCGGCCACAGACGGCGCAGACAGCCCGGTCCTGCCGGCCAACCAGAGCCGCAGCGCGACGCGCAACTTCGAGGTGGACCGTACCATCAGCCACACCCGCAACCCGCGCGGCACCATCGAACGGTTGACGGTGGCCGTGGTGGTGGATTCGCCGGTCATCACCAGGGAAGACGGCAGCACCGAAGTGCAACCCTGGAGCCAGGAACAGCTCAAGCAGTTCGAAACCCTGGTCAAGGAAACCATCGGCTACAAGGAAAGCCGGGGTGACTCGGTCAGCATCATCAATGCGCCCTTCGCGCCGGTGGTCGAGGAGATGCCTGAAGTGCCGATGTGGAAGCAGTTGCTGGGCGAGTCCTGGATCATCGATCTGGTCAAGCAGGTACTCGGTGCCATTGGTCTGCTGATCGTCTATATGATGTTCATCCGCCCCTTCCTGCGTTCGTTGAAACCCGAACCCCCGGAGCCAGCCGAGGCCCTGGAGGCGCCCGAAGGCGAGACTGCAAGTGGGGAACTGGCGGAACCCGGCGCGGGCGGCGGGGCAGGACCCGATGGCGCCACCGCAGTGGCCGAGGCGCTGATCCGTGAGGACCCGAACAGTGCCGCTGCCATCATCCGCCGCAGTGACGCCACCCATGAACAGAAGATCGAGATGGCCCGCACCCTGGTGATGGACGACCCCGCACGGGTCGCCAATGTGATGAAGCAGTGGGTGGACGAGGATCAGGGCTGACGGCCCCGGAACCGAAGAGCAGACCATGGCCGAAGAAGAAAACACCAGCACGGAACTGACCGTTCCCAAGATGAGTGGCACCGAGAAGGCGGCGCTGCTGCTGCTGACACTCGGTGAGGACACTGCCGCCGAGGTGTTGCAGCACATGAATCCGAAACAGGTGCAGGCCATTGGTGCCACCATGGCATCGATGGACTCGGTTACCCGGCCGATGGTCGAGCATGTGCTCAATGATTTCCTCGAATGCCTTGAGACGCAGACCGCGCTCGGCATCGGCAACGACAGCTACATCCGGGGCATGCTGGAAAAGGCCCTGGGCGACAAGGCCGGCAATGTCATCGACCGCATCCTGATGGGTTCCGGCAGCAACGGTCTGGAGGCGCTTAAATGGATGGACCCCAAATCCATCGCCGAGATCATCCGTCTCGAACACCCGCAGATCATCGCCATCGTGCTCTCCTACCTGGAACCGGAAAGCGCGGCCCAGGTGCTCAGCAACCTCCCGGAGAACACCCGCGCCGGCATTCTCATGCGCATTGCCACGCTGGAAGGGGTGCAGCCGGCGGCGGTCAAGGAGCTGGACCAGATCATGGAGAAATACTTCGCCGACAACGACAATGTGAAATCTTCCATGGTGGGCGGCGAGAAGACCGCCGCCGACATCCTCAACTTCATGGACAGCTCCATCGAAGGCAAGGTCATGGAGCAGGTGCGTACCGAGAACGAAGAACTGGCGACGCGCATCGAGGACCTGATGTTCGTGTTCGACAACCTGCGCGACCTGGACGACCGCAGCATCCAGACCCTGTTGCGCGAAATCTCCACCGATCTGCTGACCCTGGCACTGAAGGGCGTGGACGAGGAATTCCAGCAGAAATTCCTCAAGAACATGTCCTCCCGCGCCGCCGAGATGCTGGTCGAGGACATGGAAGCCAAGGGGCCGGTCAAGCTCAGCGAAGTGGAAGCAGCGCAGAAGGAAATCCTCAACATCGCCCGCCAGCTGGAGGAAGCCGGAGACATCGTGCTCGGCGGCGGTGGCGAGGAAATGGTCTAGACTCCATAGATGGCCCGGTCACCGATCATCCCCGCCGAAGACGCGGCCGCCGAAAAGTGGACGCCGCCCACTGTCAACGACGACGGCGCAGGCTTCTTCCGCCACGAGGAACGGCAGGAGGAAGACAGCGAGGAGATCGAGCCGCCAGGGATACCCACCGCCGAGGAGATCGAGCGCTGGCGGGCCGAAGCCCAGCAGGAAGGCTACGAACAGGGCTACCGCGAAGGCCTGGCCAAGGGTGAAGCCGAAGCGCGGCAGCACCTCGACGAGCAGGCGGCGCAACTGCGCGCGCTGTTCGATTTCTTCGAATCGCCGCTGCAACAGCTCAACGAAGAGGTCGAGAAGCAGCTCAATCTGCTGGCGGTGACCCTGGCCCAGCAACTGGTGCGGCGCGAGATCCGGGCCGAACCGGGCGAGATCATCGGCCTGATCCGCGAAGCGATCAAGCTGCTGCCCGCCAACTCGCGGCACATCCGCATCACCTTGCATCCCGAAGACGCCGAACTGCTGCGTACCACCCTGTCGCTGGACAAGGGCGATGGCCCCGCTTGGCAACTGATCGAGGATCCGATGATCACCCGCGGCGGTTGCGAGATCCAGTCGGAGCAGTCGGTCATCAACCTGACCCTGGAAAACCGGCTGCAGGCGCTGGCCGCATCGGTGCTCGGTGGCGAACGCGAGGAGGATCGCCTTGAGCCACCCGCTGATTGATCGCGCCCGTGAAGACTGGCTGCGCGCGCTGCAACGCACCCAGCGCAGCTGCGATGCGGTATGCGGCAAACCCAGGGTCGAAGGCATACTCACCCGCATGGTGGGGCTGACGCTGGAAGCGGTGGGTTGCCAGGCCCCCATCGGCGCCCGTTGCGATGTGGTCACACCCACCGGCCAGCGGGTGGAGGCCGAGGTGGTCGGTTTCTCCGGTGACAAGCTCTACCTGATGCCGACCAGCGACATCCGCGGCCTGGTGCCCAATTCACGCGTGATCCCGACCAGCCAGTCCTCTGAGGTGAGGGTGGGGCCGGAACTGCTGGGCCGGGTCATCGACGGCCGTGGCCGCCCGCTGGACGGCAAGGGGCCGTTGCGCGCGCGCAAGTCCACCCCGCTGGAAGGCCGCGAGATCAACCCTCTGGGCCGGGAACCGATCCGAGAACCTTTGGATGTCGGCGTCCGCGCCATCAACGCACTGACGCCGATCGGTCGCGGCCAGCGCATGGGCCTGTTCGCCGGTTCTGGTGTCGGCAAGTCGGTGCTGCTGGGGATGATGACCCGTTACACCGATGCCGATGTGGTGGTGGTCGGGTTGATCGGCGAGCGCGGCCGCGAAGTACGCGAATTCGTGCAGGAGATCCTCGGCGAGGAAGGATTGACCAAGTCGGTGGTGGTGGCGGCGCCGGCCGACGCCTCGCCACTGATGCGCATCCACGGCGCAATGCAGGCCACGGCCATTGCCGAGTACTATCGCGACCAGGGGAAGAATGTGCTGCTGCTGATGGATTCTCTGACCCGTTTCGCGCAGGCCCAGCGCGAGATCAGTCTCGCCATCGGCGAGCCGCCGGCCACCAAGGGCTATCCGCCCTCGGTGTTCGCCCGCCTGCCGCAACTGGTGGAGCGCGCCGGCAACGGCGATACCGCAGGTGGATCGATCACCGCCTTCTACACGGTGCTGGTCGAAGGCGATGACCACAATGACCCGATCGCCGATGCCGCGCGGGCCATCCTCGACGGACACATCGTTTTGTCGCGGCAACTGGCCGAATCCGGGCAATATCCGGCCATCGACATCGAAGCCTCCATCAGTCGGCTGGCACCACAGATCATGGGCCCAGAGCAACTGCAGCGGGTGCAGGCCTTCCGCAGGCTCTACAGCATCTACCAGCAGAACCGCGACCTGATCAGTGTCGGTGCCTACCAGCCGGGTACCGATGCGGAGATCGACCGCGCCATCCAGGCCCAGCCGCGGCTGATGGAGTTTCTCGCCCAGGACATGCAGCAGGCGGTTTCGCTGGCCGACAGCTACCAGCAGCTGCAGTTTCTCATCGACCCAATGCTGGCCGCGCCGACCGGCGCGGCATCCACACAGGGTCGTCCGGCGGCTGAAGGCAACGCTGCATGACCCGCATCCGCAAGCTTGCTCCGGTCGTCGATCATGTCGAGAAACTGGAGCAGGACGCGCTCAAGGCGGTGGCTTTCAGCCAGCAGCGTCTGCAGCAGCAGCAACAGCGTCTCGACCAGCTGATCGCCTACCGCGAGGAATATGCCGATCGCCACAGCAACGGCCCGGTGACCTATGGCGCCATGCAACTGCGCGAATTCCAGCGCTTCATGGCACAGCTGGACCAGACCATCGAACAGCAGCGCGAGGTGGTGCGGCTGGCCGAGCGTGAAGTGGAATTCAAGCGCCAGAAATGGAAGATCACCCGCACCCGCAGCGATGCCATGCACAAGATGATCGAGCGCATCTCCGAGCAGGAACGCAAGCAGCTGCAGCAGCGCGAGCAAAAGGCGATGGACGAGCACGCGCTGCGCCAGTCCGGGAAAAACGGCGAAGTCTGAGGTTGGCACGGATACTGCTGTACTCCACGCATCGGGGCCATTGCCTCCAACGGTGGAAGACATGACGACAGTATCGAGCACCCAACTGATCAGCCTGCTGCTGAACGCCGGCGGTGGCATGGATGCCCCGGCCCTGACGCTGGACCTGGAGCTTTCGGCAGGTGAATCCGGCAGAGCGCTGACCGATGGGTTACCGGCGGAACTGATGGAAGCCCTGACGGCAGAAGACGGTGGCGCCGAATTCCAGCAGCTGATGCAGCAGAAACTCGCCTCCAGTGAAGCGCCATCGGAGCCGGATCTGCAGCTCGACGACAGCGAAATATTCCCCATATTCAATGACCTGGAGTCATCCGAACCGTCCGCGGATGATGTGGCGCAGCAGACGCCGGACAGGGCGGTGAGCGTATCCGGGTCACCGGCAGAACCGCTGGAAGCCGGGGTTGCGGATGTCCCCCCACAGGCCCTCGCAGCGCCGGTGTCGATGCCGGTCGATGTGGATATGCGGTCGCTTCCGCGTGCGCTGGACGGCATGCCGCGTGAGATCCACCCCTTGCCACGCGTCCCGATGGCCGCGGAAGGGGGCACAGCCGTTGTGCAGGAGGACTCTGCCGAGGGCGAAGCCTTGCCGCCCGGGTGGCAAACCGCCTCCGCCGGCAAACCGCCCGCTGTGCACAATGCGGCGATCGACCCGGAACCACCGCTCCCTGCGGCAGAGACCGGGCGGAATGAACCCGTTCTGCCCGCCGCTATGGCCTCCCGGAAGCCCGCCGGCTCGGTGTTTCATGAACCGGCCCATACCGTTGAGGGAGAAGTGCCGGACGCCACCGGAACCGGGACCGCCGAGAAGAAGGGCGGGGCGGATGCGCCCGGGCGTCTGAAACAGGAGCTTGCCGAAGAACCAGCGGCATTCCGTGAAGCCGTGGCTGCGCGACCGAACGATGCCGTTCGCCATGAGGCCGCGCCACAACGCACGGATGTCCCGCTGCCGCCGAGCGCGGCCATGCCGAGGCCGGCTGAAGGCGGCGATCGAGGAATGAACGAATTGCCGCCCGAGCTGCGGCAGATGACCCTGTCACCCCGTGCGGGCGAGCAGGCCTGGGGGCGGGAAATGGGAGAACGGGTCGGTTTTCTGCTGCACAACAACCTGAAACAGGCCGAGATTCGCCTCGACCCACCCCACCTCGGCAAGCTGGAGATACAGCTGCAGGTGCAGGACGACAAGGCGGTGGTCAACATCCACGCGCAGACCGCACAGACCCGCGACCTGATCGACGGCTCCCTGATGCGCCTGCGCGACGCTTTGCAGGACGCCGGTTACAACCAGGTGGATGTGCAGGTATCGCAGCGTGATGCCTCGACGGGCCAGCAGGACAGCGGGCAACAGGGAGGTGGCCACGGGGGGTCCGGCGAGGGCGACGCGGTTGTGCCTTCGGCTTCCGAAGCCGCGGTTCAGGCCGCCGCGACCCGGCGGCACATCGAGCTCACCGCGCGCATGCTGGGCGGCATCGATACCTTCGCCTGAGTGGTCTCAATCCAGCGGAAAATGGCAGGCCACGGCATGCCCGTCGAGGCTGTCGCCGATCCGCGGTTTCTGCTCGGCGCACAACGGCTGGGCGCGTGGGCAGCGGGTACGGAACACGCAACCGGAAGGCGGATCCATCGGCGAGGGCAGATCGCCCTCGAGCAACTCGGTCTGTTTGTGCCGCTCTTTCTCCGGATCGGGGATCGGTACCGACGCGATCAGCGCCCGGGTATAGGGGTGCAGCGGGCGATCGTAGAGTTCCCGCGCCGGTGACACTTCGCAGACATTGCCCAGGTACAGCACCATGATGCGGGTGCTGATGTGCCGCACCACGCTCAGATCATGGGCGATGAAGATCAGCGACAGCCCCATTTCCTTTTGCAGGTCCATCAGCAGATTGATGACCTGGGCCTGGATCGATACATCCAGCGCCGATACCGGTTCGTCACAGATGATCAGCTTCGGTTCCAGAATCAGTGCGCGGGCGATGCCAATCCGCTGGCACTGACCGCCGGAAAATTCATGGGGATAACGGTTGATCTGGTTCGGCAACAGGCCGACCCGGTCCATCACCTGACGCACCCGTTCGGTGACCTGATGTTTCGGGGTCTTCGGGTGGTGAGTGATCAGGGGTTCGGCGATGATTTCGCGGATGGTCATCCGCGGGTTCAGCGAGGCCAGCGGGTCCTGGAAAATCATCTGCACATCGCGACGGATCAGCCGCAGTTTCTCTGGCCGGGCCTGCAGGATATCGGTGTCTCCCAGCCAGACGGCACTGCCACCACGGGCAGGGATCATGGAGATCACCGCCCGCGCCAGGGTGGATTTTCCGCAACCGGATTCACCGACGATGCCCAGGGTCTCGCCCGGATAGAGATCGAAGCTGACGCCGTCCACGGCCTTGAGCTGACGCGGCCGGGTCCAGGGCAGGCTGCCTTTCCTGCGGATGTCGAAGCTGACCTTGAGGTTGCGAACCGACAACAACGGATCTGGGCGGGTCATGCCAACTCCTCCGGGGCGCGCAGGCAGGCCCGCAGCCGGCCGTCGTTCATGGCTTCGAGCGGTGGTGCCTGGGTCCGGCAGCGTTCGGTGGCGAAGTCGCAGCGCGGTTCGAACGGGCAACCGGGTGGCGGGTTGAGCATGTTCGGCGGATTGCCGGGGATGGTCGCCAGTTGCGCACCGTCATGATCGATGCGCGGGATGGCGTGCAGCAGGCCACGGGTGTAGGGGTGGCTGGGGCGGTAGAACAGGTCATCGGTGGCGCCGTATTCCATTACCCGGCCACCGTAGAGCACCAGCATGTTGCGGCAGGATCCGGCAATGACGCCCAGATCGTGGGTGATCAGCAGGATCGCGGTGCCGAATTCCTGTTGCAGATCCTTCAGCAGGTCCATGATCTGCGCCTGTACCGTGACATCCAGCGCGGTGGTGGGTTCATCGGCGATCAGCAGTCTGGGCTTGCAGAGCAGGGCCATGGCGATCATCACTCGCTGCCGCATGCCGCCGGAAAATTCGTGGGGGTAGAGGTGCACGCGGTTCCGCGCCTCCGGTATGCGTACCGCGTCCAGCATGCGAATGGACTCGTCCAGCGCGTCCCGTTGGCTCATGCCCTTGTGATGCATCAACACCTCGGTGAGTTGTCGGCTGACACGAAGATAGGGGTTCAGCGAGGTCATCGGATCCTGGAAGATCATCGCGATCTGCTCGGCACGGATACGGTTCATCTCCGGCTCCGGCAGGTTAAGGATCTCACGGCCGTCGTAGCGGATGCTGCCGCTGGCCGTACCGTTCTGTGCCAGCAGCCCCATCAGGGCAAATACCGTCTGGCTCTTGCCGCTGCCGGATTCACCGACGATGCCGAGCGTCTCGCCGGCCTCGACCGAAAAGCTGACGCCATTGACCGCATCGACGCGGCCGTCAAGGGTGTCGAAGGAAACCCTGAGATCGGATACCTCAAGCAAAGCCATGTCAGCGGTCCTTCGGGTCCAGCGCGTCGCGCAGACCGTCGCCGATGAAATAGAAGGACAGCAGCGTGACTACGAAAAAGCCCAGCGGGAACAGCAACTGCCACTCCATGCCATGCTGCAGGGTCTTGGTACCCTCGTTGATCAGTGCGCCCCAGGAGGTTTGCGGCTCCTGCACGCCAAGCCCAAGAAAGGAGATGAAGGATTCGGCCATGATCATGCCGGGTACCAGCAGCGTGGCATAGACCACCACGATGCCCAGTACATTGGGTACGATATGACGGGTGACGATGGTCAGCGGCCGCACCCCGGTGGCCACCGCGGCTTCGATGAATTCCTTCTGCTTCAGCGACAGGGTCTGGCCGCGGATGATGCGCGACATGTCCAGCCACGACAGCAGGCCAATGCCGATGAAGATCATCACGATCGAGCGTCCGAACATCACCATCAGCAGGATCAGCACGAACATGCCGGGGATCGCCAGCAGGATATCCACCAGGCGCATCATGAAACCGTCGATGCGGCCGCCGAGGTAGCCGGCGATGGCGCCGTAGAGGGTGCCGACGACGACCGCGATCAGCGAGCCGATGAGGCCGACCATAAGCGAGATCTGGGTGCCCTGGATCACCCGCGAATAGAGATCGCGGCCCAGATCATCGGTGCCGAAATAATGGCCGTTTTCCAGGCTCGGTCGGCCCAGGGTGGCGACATCCTCGAGCACATCCCAATCGATGTCTTCGTAGTTCCAGGGGCTGATCCAGGGGCCGGCGATGGAGAACAATACCACCAGCGTCAGCACCACCAGCCCGGTCATCGCGGCCCTGTTCCGAAGGAAGCGATGCCGTGCATCGGCCCACAGCGAACGGCCCCGAACCTCGCTCTCGGCGAGGTTGTCGGCCAGCTTGCGGATTTTCTGCTTGTCGACGACCATGACTCAGTAGCGGATGCGCGGGTCGATCCAGGCGTAGAGGATCTCGACCAGCAGGTTGAACAGGATAGTCAGGCTCCCGACCAGGATGGTGACGCCCATGATCACCGAATAGTCACGGTTGAGGGCGGCATTGACGAAGTGCTGACCGATGCCTCCGGTACTGAAGTACTGGTCGATGACCACCGAGCCGGTGACCATGCCGACGAAAGATAGGCCCAGAGAGGTGAGTACCGGCAACAGCGCCGGCTTCAGTGCATGGCGCAGGATGACCGTGCGTGACGGAAGCCCCTTGGCGCGGGCAGTGCGGATGAAATTCGAATTGAGCACTTCCAGCATGGACGAGCGGGTGATGCGCGCGATGCTGGCCAGGTAACTGGTGGCCAGCGCGATCACCGGCATGATGATGTACTGCCACTGGCCGCCTTCCCATCCGCCGCCGGGCAGCCACTGCAGATAGACGGTGAACAACAGCACCAGCAGCGGCGCCATCACGAAGTTGGGCAGTACAGAACCAAGAATCGCGGTGCCGGTGGCCAGGTAATCGAGCCAGCTGTTGTGCTTCAATGCGGCGACGATGCCGAGGCCGACGCCGATCAGGGTCGCCACCACGAAGGACCAGAAGCCGTAGGTCAGGGTTACCGGAAAGCCGCTGGCAATCAGATCGTTGACGGTCTGGTCCTTGTACTTGAAGGAGGGACCGAAGTCGAAGTCGACGACGATGCGTTTCACATAGTTGTAGATCTGCACCGGCAACGGCTTGTCGAGATCGTACTTGGCCTCCAGATTGGCGAGCACTTCCGGAGGCAACTTGCGGTCGGCGGAGAAGGGTCCGCCCGGTGCCGCGTGCATCAGCAGGAAAGACAGGACGATGATGATCAGTATCGTCGGAATGGCGATGGCCAGCCGTCTCAGGATGAAAGTCAGCATGTCGGGTCAGAGTGAATGAACGGCCTGAGCCGTCCGCGCCCCCTGTGGAGGCCGCGGACGGGGTCAATGCTTTACTACATACAGGTTGCGCGAATACCACATGTTTTCGACATTGTCGAAGGGCCAGCCTTTCAGGTAGGGCTTGAGCAGGAAGGTATTGGTATAGTGATAGATCGGGATGATCGGGAATTCCTCGGCAATGATTTCCTCGACCCGGGTGTAGTTGGGGTTGGGATCGTCGAGGGTTTTCGATTCGGTCATCAGCCGGTCCACTTCCGGGTTTTTGTAGTTCGAATCATTGTATTCGGAGTTCGACATCATCAGTTCGAGGAAGGTCGATGCCTCGTTGTAGTCACCGCACCAGGCGGCACGGGCAATCTGGAAATCACCCACATCGCGGGTATTGAGGAAGGTCTTCCATTCCTGGTTCTCCAGCGTGGTCTTCACGCCCAGCGTGCGTTTCCACATCTGGCTGATGGCGATGGCGATTTTCTTGTGACCTTCCGAGGTGTTGTAGAGGATGGTCACCTCCAGCGGGTTGCTGCGGTCGTAGCCGGCCTCGGCCAGCAGCTCGCGCGCCTTCTGGTCGCGTTGCTTCTGGGTCATCTTCGCATAGGGCACCTCCGGCACCTGGAAGTTGGCGGTGGCGCCGGGGGTGAAGGTATAAGCCGGGATCTGGCCGGCCTGCAGGATGTTTCGGGTGATGACTTCTCGGTTGACCGCGTAGGCCAGCGCGGTGCGTACCCGCACATCGTCGAAGGGCTTTTTCTCGGTGTTGATGGCGTAGTAGTAGCTGCACAGCCGCGGAACCGAATAGACTTCATCGGGCATCTTCTTTTTCAGCCGCTTGTACTGTCCGGTGGGTACGCCGGCCATGTCCAGCTCGCCAGCCAGGTACCGGTTGTAGGCCTGGTTCTCGTCGTTGATGACCAGTGCCACTACCTTGTCGATGATCGTTTTGTCGTTATTCCAGTAGAGCGGATTGCGTTCGCGCACCAGCCGCTCGTTGAGGGTGTGTTCGGTCAGCACATAGGCGCCGTTGGAAACCATGTTGCCGGGCTGGGTCCATTTGTCGCCGTATTTCTCGATGGTGGCGCGATGGGCCGGCATGGTGGTTGTGTGCGCGACCATGCTGGGGAAATAGGGCAGGGAATTTTCCAGTTCCGCCTGGAAGGTATGGTCATCCAGTGCCTTGACCCCCAGTGACTCGACCGGTTTCTTGCCTTCGATGATTTCCGCGGCGTTGCGGATCGACATCAACCGCATGTAGCCGGAATAGGGGGAGGCCAGCTTGGGATCGACGGCACGCTGCCAGGCATAGACGAAGTCATGAGCGGTGACCGGGTCGCCATTGGACCAGCGCGCATTCCTGCGCAGGTAGAAGGTGTAGCGGTTCTTGGCGTCGTTGGCTTCCCAGTGCTCGGCCACGCCGGGAGCCAGTGTGCCGTCGGCATTCTGGGTCAGCAGCCCTTCGAACAGGTCGCGGGCAATGTCCGAACCGGTCACATCCTCGACCAGTTGCGGGTCGATCGATGGTGGCTCGGCACCCATGTTGTAGGTGAACACCTGTTGCTCGGCCAGCGGTTCGCCGGTGACCGGATGGGTCTTGGCCGCGAAGCCGGTGGATAACATCATCAGGCCGGCCAGTGCCAGCACAAGCTGCAGAAAGCGTTTCATAGGAATTCCTCGGTTTGCGAACGGCCACATCGGAAGCCGAAGGGCGTGCATACAGTGATGCGCAAAATGTCACAACAGCGAAGCAAATTCAATCAAAATCAGTTGTTTTTTGCAATTTACAACCAAGGGCATGAATCGGGGGTGAACCCAGCGCGGCTGTGGCCAGGAGAACCAGGAAGTTGTGTCAGATGGGTTCCATACTGCGTTACAAAAGAGGTTCCAGAGAACAAATCTGCTCAATAAAAGAAAAAAGCCCTGACCTAATGGCCAGGGCTCGATTCTCTCATAGATAGGGTCAGGACATTAGAAGCGGATACTTGCTCCCAGTCTTAAGGTGCGAGGCTGCTGATACACCTGGTTTACGCCCCAGCGCGGATCCTGAGTGCCCGGAGCATCCTGCTCAGCAAATTCGTACACTTCAGTTGAAGCTTGAGCATCAAGTATATTGAAAATGTCAGCCCTCAGTTCGACTTCTGCGTCGCTGAACTCCGTGCTGTAGATAATTGAAGCATCAAGCTTTGTTACCCAGCTGGTGCGACCCATCGACCCGCGAGGCAGCTTGTGAAGTTCACCATCAGGGTCGGTAACATAGAATGTGTCACCATATGGAGGCGTGCCGTTGGGGTGACCCTTTCCAAAGGCATTGATGGGCCGA
>Ga0256839_1000350_pt1 | contig 59765 bp, 51 predicted proteins | sample 354166metaG_FD_185968 | JGI IMG/M metagenome (GOLD analysis project Ga0256839, IMG submission 185968) | Hydrothermal vent microbial communities from Mid Atlantic Ridge, Atlantic Ocean - 354-166 | ecosystem: Environmental > Aquatic > Marine > Hydrothermal vents | place: Atlantic Ocean: Mid...
AGCAACCTGATGAAGCGCCTCAGGAGAAAAGGCATTTCGCGTGTTGATTTTCTTGAGGGAGTCTCTCTTAACGAAATCAAACAATTCATTGTTGACATCGCAGAGCCGGGCGGGGCATTGAGGACATATCCGCATATCAGGGCCGGCGCGGTTGATGTCAGACTGGGAGGGATGACCCTCCGTACAGATGTTGAGCTTGATTTCGATATAAACGGCCTGTCTTATTCCCCCCCCGAGGAGGTAGAGAAACTCAAGGATGTTTTCCATTCGGCATCCCCGTTCAAGAAGCTCAACATAGCAGGGCTTGAGGAGATCGTGATTCACTTTATTGCAACCTTCAGGAAAGAGGCCAGGATACTCAAGTATTTAAGCCCCGTCAAGTCATACAGCGAGTATACCTACACGCATGCCACCAATGTTACGGTCCTTTCGGTGTTTCAGGCAGAATCCCTTGGTGTCAAGGACGACCTCCTGCACGAGATCGGCGTGGCGGCGCTCCTGCATGATGCCGGCAAGCTGTTTATATCCAGGGAGATACTGGAGAAAAACGGACCACTTGATGAAAAAGAATTCGACGAGATAAAAAAGCATCCCCTGTACGGCGCAAAATATCTCGCCAAGATGGACAACCTCACCCGGCTTGCACCCATCATAGCATTCGAGCACCACATGCGCTACGACGGCTCCGGTTATCCGCAGCTCCGCATAAACGAAAGAAGACAGCACATATGCAGCCAGATCGTTGCGCTTTCCGATTTCTTCGACGCCCTCCGCAGCCGCCGGCCCTACAGGGCGAGCATGAATGTGAAACAGATATTCGCATTAATGAAAAAGGGCGCAAACAGGGATTTCAATCCATTCCTGGTGGATAATTTCATAAGACTGCTGCAGGCGACCCTGAAAGACTGACAAGGGCCTCATCCTGCGCGGAGATACCCCAGCCACATGAGAAATATATCCTGCCCCCACAAGAGTGTAACAAGTGCGCCTGACGCCAGATACGGACCGAAGGCTATCTTCCCTCCCCACTCCCTGCCTTTAAGGAGGATAAGCGAAATCCCCGTGAACGAGCCGAGGAGGCTTCCCAGAAAGGTAGTAAGTATCACCCCTTTCCAGCCCAGGAGGCCGCCGACCATGGCCATCATCTTGATATCCCCTCCGCCCATTGCATCCTTTCTGAATATCGCCTTGCCCAGCACTGACAGCAGATAAAAGGAACCGCCCCCTGCCAGAAGGCCTGTAACGGACGCCCCGAGCCCGAGCAGGCTATCCCGTGCAAGGGGATCGGGAAGGATGGTGGAGCCCAAAACAACGGCAAGGGGAATACCGGGCAGGGTGATGCCGTTGGGGATTATCTGGAATTCAAGATCAACGAAAAAGATCACCACAAGGCAGGATACAAATACCAGGTAAGCCGCCAGGACCAACGGAGAGCCGTAACCGAATTTATGAAGCACAATGACATACAGTACGGCGTTAAGCAGCTCCACCAGGGGATACCTGAGCGGTATCCCCGCCCCGCATGATCTGCACCTGCCCCGGAGCATGATATAGCTCAGCACAGGGATATTGTCATGGAATCTTACCGGTGCCCCGCATGATGTGCACCGGGAGGCGGGACGCACCACGGATATGCCCCTCGGAAGACGGTATATGCACACATTAAGAAAAGAGCCTGTTGCCAGGCCGAGGATAAAGATTGAAATATACTGCATCGTCTGAAAACTTATTTATACCCCCGCCCTGCTCCTGTAGTTATCGGCCGTCTCTCTCAGCTTCTTCACCTCTTCAAGCGCCTGTTCTATGATATGGTCCCTGAATACATCTTTGCCCTCTGTTTCGTTTTTCTCCTTCATCTCCATGATTCTCCTGCCGATCCGCCGGTAAAGGTCGTCCATCCTGTTTTCAAGCTTGCTGATTTCATAGAGGAGCTTTGCAGAGGATGTCCCGGCCTTTGTCCTCTCGGCAACAAAATTCGCCATCCATTTAACGCGTGTTATTCCTGTTGTCAGGTTTTTTCTTACCTTGTCCATTGTGCTGTCTTCCATTTCCTGTCCTCCTAACTCTTGACAAGCTCCAGCCTTCCCTTCCATCTTTTCAGCATGGTTTCCTTGAGCAGGGGATGGCTGGACAGATCGGGTTCGGTATCTATTAAATCAAATGCCTCTTTTCTTGCTGACTCGAGCAGTTCCACGTCTCTTATTATATTCGCCATCTTCAGTTCGGGAATGCCGGACTGCCGGGTGCCGAAGAAATCGCCCGGCCCCCTTATGGCAAGGTCTTCTTCCGCTATCCTGAATCCGTCGCTCGTGGTTTCCATCGCCCTGAGGCGCCTGCGCGCCTCCTCGCTGAAAGGTGGGTATGCCATCAGCAGGCAGTAAGAATCGCAGCCGCCCCTTCCGATCCGTCCCCTTAACTGGTGAAGCTGTGCAAGCCCGAATCTCTCGGCATGCACGATAAGCATGAGAGAGGCGTTGGGCACATCTATGCCCACCTCGATGACCGTTGTCGCTACAAGTATGTCGATATCCCCTGACTTGAACTGCTCCATTACGGCCTCTCTCTCGTCATGGCGCATCCTGCCGTGGACAAGGCCTGTCCTCCTGTCACGGAAAATTCTCGTGAACGCCTCGGCTCCCTCCATGGCGGACTTGAGATCAAGCCTCTCGGACTCCTCGACAAGGGGATACACGATATAGACCTGCCTCCCCTTGGACAGCTCGGCCTTTATCAGGGAGTATATCATGTCCTTCTGCGACGGGAAAAAGACCTTTGTGACAACAGGCCTTCTGCCAGCAGGCAGTTCGTCTATTATTGAGACATCGAGATCTCCGTACAGCGTCATCGCCAGTGTTCGCGGGATGGGTGTTGCGGTCATGACGAGGATATCCGGATTGAGGCCCTTGCTTCTGAGGGTGGCCCTCTGGAGAACACCGAACCTGTGCTGTTCATCGATTATCGCCAGGCCGAGATTTCCGAATCTTACGCGTTCCTGTATAAGGGCATGCGTACCCACGACAATCTGGACGGTTCCGGAGGATATGTCGCCGGCATGCCTTTCCCTCGTGCCCGAGGTAAGCAGGGCGACCTTCAGGCCGAGAGCTTCGACCATCCTGTGTATGTTGATGAAATGCTGCTCTGCAAGCAGCTCGGTCGGCGCCATCAGGCAGGCCTGGTAGCCGTTCTCAACGGCTGTGAGCATCGACAACAGCGCAACCACGGTCTTTCCGCATCCCACATCACCGTGCACCAGCCTGTTCATGGGCACGGGCTTCTGCATATCCTCTCTTATCTGCGAGACAACCCGCTTCTGCGCCCCTGTAAGCTCAAACGGCAGTCCCTGTAAGAATCTGCCTGCAAGAACGCCCCTGTCAGTGAAGCTGATTCCCCTTTCAATCGTCTCCCGTTTTTTCAGGAGCGCAAGCCCGAGTTCGAGGAGGAAGAATTCATCAAACACAAGGCGCCTGTGTGCAGGGCTTAGTCCTTTATTCAGCGCGCTGACATCGCTGCATTCCTCGGGGAAATGCGCCTCCCTGACAGCCCGGGGCAGGGGCATCAGTTTGTTTCTTTCACGTATATCCCCGGGCAGGTAGTCTTCAATCAGGAAGGAGTAGGTGCTTGATGCATTGAACATGAGAGCCCTGATCTGCTTTGGTGATATGCCCTCGGCAGCCCTGTATACAGGCACAATTCTTGATGTATGAACAAGCCTGTCATCCTCCGAGAGCAGCTCGAAGTCCGGGTTCTCCATTTCCGGCCCGATACCGTTATACGGGTTGCCCTTTACCACACCGCTTAATATAATCTTCTGGCCCTTTTTGAAATATTTCTTCAGATACGGCTGGTTGAACCACCTGGCCTTCAGGAAACCGGTTTCATCGGCGGCCGCAAGTTCAAGAATCTTCATCTTCTTCCTGGGGGTGACGATGATATTTACCGATGCCACCTCGCAAAGGGTCGTCTGAAGGCTTCCGTAGGCGAGGCTGTTTATTTTCTTCAGATGTCTCCTGTCCTCATAACGCCGGGGGAAATAGAAGAGAATGTCTTCAACCGTATGAATACCGAGGCGTTCAAGCACCCTGGCGCGTGCCGGGCCTACTCCTTTTACGTACTGGACAGGGGTGTCTCCTGATATCCTCGGGCCGTATGCCGGGGCTTTCGTGCCGGTGAAACTCTTAGTCCTGTCGTTCATCCTCAGAGGCCTGACCCTCCCCGGCGGGGTTCTCTTCCGTACCGGCTTCGTTCATCTGACTCTCTTCCTGAAGCTCTTCAAGCTGTGTCTCTATCTCTCCCTTTCTCATCTTGTTATACTCCGTCTCGCTTATTATATCAATATCCCAGCCTGTGAGTTTCATGGCCAGCCTCACGTTCTGGCCCTTTTTCCCGATGGCGATTGAGAGCTGCTGGTCGCTTACGACCACCATTGCGGACTTTTCCTCTTCATTGATTCCTATGCTCTCGACAGTCGCCGGACTCAGGGCCTTTGGTATGAGCACTCTCGGATCGTCCGTCCAGGGTATTATGTCGATCCGTTCGCCCTTTAATTCCCTCACTATGGACTGGACCCGCGTGCCCTTCATGCCCACGCACGCGCCTACCGGGTCAACCATGGGGTTGTTGGAGTAAACCGTCAGCTTTGTCCTGTCCCCTGCCTCCCGCACAATGTCTTTTATTATTACAAGGTCTTCGTATATCTCGGGTATCTCCATCCTGAAAAGCTCTGCAACAAAATTCGGATGCGTCCTTGAAAGCAGGATCACCGGGCCCTTGGGGGTGATCTTCACCTCTTCTATGTATGTCCTTATGGTCTCGCCCCTTTTCAGTGTCTCGGTGGGCAGCGTGGATTTGACGGGCAGCAGGGCCTCCGCCCTTCCGAGGGCTATGAAGTAGGTCCCCTTTTCCTTGCGTATCACCACGCCGCTGACTATCTGGCCGGCCTTGTCCTTGTACTCCTCGAAGATCGCCTCTTTCTCGGCCTCCCTTACACGCTGGAAGAGCACCTGCTTGGCTGTCTGGGCCGCAATCCTGCCGAAATTTTCAAGGGATATGGGGGATTCAACAGTATCGCCTATTTCTTTTGAGGGGTCCGTCTTCCGTGCGTCATTCAGTGAAATCTCCTCTCTCGGATTTTCAACCTCCCGGACAACCTTTTTCAGCGCGCTTATAGAGATTTCGCCTGATGCCTCATCGATCTTTATATTTATTTCAGGCGTAAGACCGTATTTCTTTCTTACCGCAGACAAGAGGGCCGACTCGAGGGTTCCGAGGATGGACTCCTTGGGTATGCCCCTTTCCTTGCTCATCTGCTCAATGATATGAATAAGCTCACGGTTCATTTATATCTCCACCTCCAGTCTTGCCCTTGAAATGTTTCCATAAGGTATGGTGACCTTCCTCTTCTCAGGTAACAGAAGTGATATTTTCTCATCACCCGCCTCAACGAGCCTGCCGATAAAGAAGGTCTGTCCGTCCACCGGCTCACGCGTGACAACCCTCACGGTCCTCCCGGAAAACCGCCTGAAATCCTTCTCGCTTTTCAGCGGCCTGTCAAGCCCGGGGGAGGATACCTCGAGGACATAGGCGCACGGGATGGGGTCCTCCACGTCAAGCACCGCCTCTATCTCCCGGCTGACGGCCTCGCAGTCATCAATCGTGACCCCGCCCTCCTTTTCAATAAAGACCCTCAGCAGCGCCTTCCCGCGCATTTTCTTGAACTCTATATCATCAAGCTCAACACCAAGGGCATTTATCACCGGTTCTATTATTTCCCTGATTTTATTCTCCGTTTGCTCTATGTTCATTATAAAAACAAAAGAGTGGGAAGACCCACTCTTGTCTCGTAACAGCAAAGGATAACGGAAAAAAACTAAAATGAGGATACCATTTCCGGAAGAAAAAAACAAGGGGTGAAAGGCGCTTCACGGCATGTCGGCGCCCATATCCAGTTCCATGACAATCGCATCCTCGTCCGGTTTTTTGTAATACCCCTTACGCCTGCCTGTTACATGAAAACCGAACTTCTTATAAAGCCCCGCCGCCGCGGCGTTTGACTCTCTTACCTCAAGCACGAGCTTTGTAGAGGGATTCAACTGTCTCAACACCTGCAGGATATTAAACATGAGCATGCTTGCAATGCCGGTCCGCCTGAACTCGGGCATGACCGAGATGTTCAGAAGGTGGGTCTCATCGAGTATGGTGCGTATGCACACATAGCCGACGATCCGGTCATGCAGCACGGCGACCTTCAGGATGGCCCTCTCGTTGGCGAGTTCATACCTGAATGAATTCGCGGTCCACGGGGTGGAGTAACAGCGGTTCTCTATGGCAATGACCTCCGGAAGGTCATTGCAGGACATCTCCCTGATTACTATCCCTTCCAATTAATCTCCGCCTCGGACTTTCTCACATAAAGAGGCGATAGACCCGCGACATCCGCGGTAAAGCCCTGCCTTAATCTCTCAAAAGCCGCCTCCGCCACGGTTGCGGCGGACGGCGACATCCTCGATGCAGGTGCAAAAACCGCCTTGTCCTCAAGGATGTCTCTGATAACCTCGCTGTAGGTTTCCGCCCCGTCTCCCATTACGACAACCGGTTCATCAATCCGGTGCAGCAATTCCCGGGGATTTATTGCGGCCTCAGGCATTATCTTTCTGCACACATTGTCTTCCCACCTGTACAGTGCCGCATAGACCTCGTTTTTTCTTGCATCCAGCATAGGGCATATCATGTATGAGCAGAAGGGTATGGTCATTGCAAAGGCATCAAGGGTGGGCACGGGCACGACCGGCTTGCCCGTTGCAAACGAAAAGCCCTTGACAGTGCTGAGACCGATCCTCAGGCCGGTGAATGAGCCCGGCCCTATGGAAACCGCAAATGCGTCAATGTCGTGTATGCCGGTGCCGGATGCCTTCAGAAGCCATTCCACGGACGGCATCAGTCTCTCGGCATGCGCTATCCTGACGTTCACCCTGACTTCGGCGATAAGTCCCCGGCTGTCGTCCGCAATTGCGATACCGCCGGTCAACGTAGAGGTTTCCAGTGCAAGAATTTTCATGGGCCGGATATTAATACTGTAAAATTTTACCACAGATTTACAGATAAAAGGCGGAGTTGTTTATAATGTTCTATGTCCGGCCCGGATAAAAGATTCTATCAACTGATCATCAGCAGGCTCGACGGTGACAGGCTTTCTTCGGTCTCTTACCGGGAGCGCTGTGCGGAACTTGCCTGCAAAGGCATCGGGGGGTTCATCCTCTTCGGCGGCAGCCGGGATGAGACGGGGGACTTTATTGCGGAACTCCAGTCCATGGCCGCAACACCCCTGTTTATTGCATCCGACATAGAGCGCGGAGTGGGACAGCAGGTGCGGGGATATACCGTTTTCCCCTGCCACATGGCCGTGGCGGCGGCGCTCAGCAGGCACAGACCGGACGAGGTGAAAATACTTGAAGAAGCGGTTGATGCAGTTGCCGAAGAGGCGGTTGAGGCGGGAATAAATATGCCGCTGATACCCGTCATGGATGTAAACAGCAATCCTGACAACCCGATAATCTGCACAAGGGCCTTTTCCGGCAATCCCCGGGATGTTGCATGGTACGGCTGTGTGTATATAAGGGCGCTTGAAAGGGCAGGCCTTACAAGCTGCGCCAAGCACTTCCCCGGACACGGCGATACATCCGTTGATTCCCACATTGCGCTTCCCGTTATCTCAAAACCCCTGAAAGAGTTAATGCGTACGGATATTCATCCGTTCAGGGAGGCGGTAAGGGCGGGGGCCGGCAGTATCATGGTGGGGCACCTTGCCGTTCCCGCCGTTGACCCCCGGCTGCCCGCATCCCTGTCGGAAAAGGTGATAACCGGCCTGTTACGGGAGGAACTCGGCTACAGCGGCCTCATCCTCACCGATGCCCTGAACATGCATGCACTGAAAGGGCAGGAACATGTTGCCGTGAAATGCATAAATGCAGGGGCGGACATCCTGCTTCATCCTGATGATGCGGAGGAGGTTGCCGGAGAATTGAACCGGGCTGTCGAAGCAGGGGAGATCGAAGAAGGAAAAATAGATGCAGCGGTGAAAAGAATCCTGAGTCATAAATCCGGGATCAGGGGTATTAAACGGCACGGATCAACAGACCGCAGGGTTCATGCCGCGCTTTCCGGACAGATCTCCGCCATGTCGGTAACCCTTGTAAAAGACAGCGGCCGCGTGCTGCCTCTCAGGGACGCCGGAGATGCCTGTCTTGTATTTTCAGGTGATGAAAACGACCATGACCTGTCTCTTCTGAGAGACTTCATGAGGGGGGATTCCCGGTGCATCAGTCTGAAGAAACAGTCGTCCACGCATCCCGTCCGGGACACCGTGATCTTCACCATCTTTACGGAGATTGCGGCATGGAAGGGGGGCGGGGATATCGGGGAAGAAGAGAAGAATGCCGTCAAAAAGCTTATCGGCATGTCGCGGAAATCAATAGTGATATCCTTCGGAAGCCCCTATGTGCTCAGGCATTTCACGGAAGCCGACGTGCTCATTGCCGCTTATGACACAGACGGCCAGGCCCAGTCGTCGGTCATCAGGTGTTTGACCGGGGAAAGCGACTTCAGGGGATCACTGCCTGTAGACATCTCCGTGTCCTGAATTCCAGGGCGCGAATTTCAGCAGGAGGAGCATCCCCGGGATTGCGGCCAGCACGCAGGCGATAAAGAAATTTTCCCAGCCGAGTGTTTCGGCAAGGTAGCCCGTGGGGGCCGAGAGCACATCCCTCCCGAATGCCATAAAGCTTGTCAACAATGCATACTGCGTTGCTGTAAATTTTTTATTAGTGATGCTCGCCATGAACGCCATGAATGCGGCAGTGCCCATGCCGGCGCTGATATTTTCAAAGCCTATGACTGCCGAGAGGAGCGGGATGCTGTGGCCTGTGCGCGCCAGCAGGGCGAATCCGGCAGTGGATATCGCCTGCAGGAACCCGAATATCCAGAGCGAACGGTTAATGCCCAGGCGGATCATCATCGCTCCGCCCAGGGACGCCCCGCCGATAACGGCCCAGAACCCGAGCAGTTTTGTAATGGCCCCGATCTCCGTGAGGGAAAATCCCATATCCATGTAAAACGGCGTTGTTATGTTTCCGGCCATTATATCGCCTATCTTGTAAAGGAGTATGAATGCCAGCATCCAGAACGCCTCCCTGCGCCTGAAATATTCAACGAGGGGGGCGATAACGGCCTCTACCATGGTCCCCGGTCTTTCGGCAACACGGGGCTCGGGTGTCAGGAGCGTGGCGACAAGGGCGGGCAGCATGCAGGCTGCTATTATTATGTAGACCATATTAAACGACATATAATCAGCCATGATGAGGCCGCCGCCTGAAGACATCAGCATTCCTATCCGGTACCCCAGCACATACAGGGCCGAGCCCATACCGAGTTCTTCATCCGCAAGGTCCTCCCTCCTGTAGGCGTCCACAACTATATCCTGTGATGCGCTGAAAAATGTCACCATCAGGGCGGCTGCAACCAGCATCAGGGGGGCGTCTTTCGGATTGCTGAGTCCCATGCCCAGGATTGAAAGAATCAGGGCCGTCTGTGCAATCAGCAGCCATCCCCTTCTCCGGCCGAAGAAGGATATGGTGTAACGGTCGAGAAAGGGCGCCCATAGGAACTTTATCGAATAAGGTATGGCAAGCAGGTTGGTCAGACCTATGAGGGAGAGGTCTATGCCTTCCCTTTTCATCCATGCCTGCAGCACGCCCTTTGTCAAAAGCAGGGGCAGGCCGCTGGCAAAGCCCATTATCAGGGCCACAAACATGCGCCTGCTCAGGATCACCCTCAGCGTTGTTTTATGTTTTCGGGGAATCATTCAGCCGGCGGAGTCTCCTGTCAGTTTATGCAACACTAAGGATAGCACACCCGGGCGAGCTTCTGAAAGGAAAGATTTCTTTATTTCCCTTCCGCATGTTATTATCTCTCACGGCTGCCGGTCCGGGATCCGGTTTGAATGCCTGCGAAATTCAGCGCCCCGGGTTTCAGAAAGCGAAAACACACACCGTCAACGGAAAGGAAACGGAATAATCCATGGAATCTTTTGAAAAGTTAGGTCTGTCCGAAAGGACATTGAAGGTTTTAAGGCAAAAGGGTTTTGAAGAGCCAACGCCGATTCAGGCAAAGACCATACCGGCCATCCTCGCCGGCGGAAAGGACATAATCGGTCAAGCGCAGACCGGCACGGGCAAGACCGCGGCCTTCGGCCTGCCGGTCATTGAGCGCCTGCAGGCTAAGGCGGGACAAGTTCAGGCGCTTGTCCTTACCCCGACGAGGGAACTGGCCATCCAGGTGGCGGAGGAGATTAATTCATTGAAGGGGAAGAAGAAACTGAGCATTGTGCCGATCTACGGGGGACAGTCGGTAGACCTGCAACTGAGAAGCCTGAAAAAGGGGATAGATATTGTTGTGGGAACGCCCGGCAGGATACTTGACCACCTGAAACGCCGCACACTGACGCTTGACAGTATCTCCTACCTTGTCCTGGACGAGGCCGATGAAATGCTGAACATGGGTTTTCTTGAGGATGTCGGGGAAATCATGGAACAGACCGGACCCGGGAAGCGCACCATGCTGTTTTCCGCCACCATGCCGCGTGAAATAATGCGGATCGCCGGAAAGTATATGGGCGAATATGACGTGATGAAGGTGACCAAGGGGCAGCTTACGGTCAGCCTCACAGACCAGATTTACTTTGAAGTTGCTGCAGCGGATAAGTTCGAGGCCCTGTGCAGGATCATCGATATTGAGGAAAAATTCTACGGACTTGTTTTTTGCAGGACCAAGGTAGACGCCGACACAATCGCCGGCCGCCTGGCGGAGCGCGGCTACGATGCAGGCGTCCTGCACGGAGACATGTCGCAGGGCCGGAGGGAAAATATCCTGGATAAATTCAAAAAGCGCCTGCTCAATATTCTTGTGGCGACGGATGTGGCCGCAAGGGGAATAGACGTCCGGGATCTGACGCATGTCATCAACTACACCCTTCCGCAGGATCCGGAGTCATATGTCCACAGGATCGGCCGCACCGGCCGGGCAGGCAAGGAGGGGATGGCGATAACCTTCATCACACCCGGGGAATACAGGAAGCTCCAGTTTATACGCAAAGAGGCAAAGACGGATATCCGCAGGGCGAAACTGCCAGGCGTAGCGGATGTCATTAAATCAAAAAAACTCAGGATCAAGGCCGAGCTTCGCGATATTGTAAAATCACCCCCGCGGAGGGAATACGTTGAGATGTCAAGGGAACTTCTGGAGAATAACGAACCCGCCGGCATACTGGCCGCCCTCCTGCAATACTCCCTGCAGGATGAGCTGAGCGAGCAACGCTATGCCGAAATAGAAGAAGCGGCCGTCGATACCAAGGGCAAGACGCGGTTATTTGTGAAGCAGGGCAAACGCGACGGGCTTACACGCAGAAGGCTGGTGGATTTCATAAAGGTTAAAGCCGGGATACCAGGCGGGCGAATAAGGGATATTCGGATTCTCGATAAATTTTCCTTTGTAACTCTGCCGTTTCATGAAGCTGAAACACTGTTGTCCTGCCTGAAAAAACACAAAGGGGGGACAGGTCCGCCCATTACAAAGGCGAGGAAGGTCCGCGGGCCGGCCTGATGTCGCGCAAACCGGCAGGCTTCTCATGCGCGGCGTGCAACTGTAAGATCAACGGGGCAATCTGTTACTCAACCGCCGGGGTTTCGCTGAGTTTCACATCCGAATCAAGGGGTATGGCCCTTCGGTTTCTTAATTCCTCGATCTTTCTCAGGGGCCTCTCCAGCATGTTGCTCCTTGTGGAAGTCAGCATGTCGTATTCTCTCTTGGCGGCATCCAGCCTTTCTCCCATGACCCTGAATTTATCCCTGTATGCCTTCCACTGCTTTGAAAATTCGCCGAGCAGCCTGAGTATCTCGGATGCCGTGCGCTCAAGATTGAAATTCTCTGTCGCCTGCCTTATGACGGCAAGAACCGCATAGAGTGTAAAGGGGGAGCACAGGACCACCTTTTGCTTCAGCGCCTCATCCATAATGCGCGTGTCCGCCTCATTTATAAAACCGTACACCTGCTCGTTCGGGATGAAGACGAGGACATAGTCCACCGTGTTGTCCGCAGGATTGATATAATCGCGGGTGGTGACCTGCTTTATCATCATCTTTGTGCTCCGGAGGAGCTCATCCCTGTAGCGTTTCCTGTCATGCTCGGACTGTGCGTTGAGATAGTGCACATAGTTGTCCAGCGGGAACTTCACATCCATGTTTATCTTCAGGTTGTTCGGCATGAAAAACGTATAATCAGGTCTTCCCGATGAGCCGTCCAGTGTCTTCTGCCTGATGTAATTGACGCCCTCCACCATTCCGGCCAGCTTTATGATGTCCTCCGCCATACGCTCGCCCCATTCACCCCTCTTCTTCGAGCTGGCAAGCGCCCGGGTCAGGTGCTCGGTTGTATGCTGGAGCCTCGATGTAATCTTTTCGTGGTTCTCCACAAGGGCGGAGACCTTCAGCGCCCCCCTGCTTACATCTTCAACCCTCTGCCTGACATCAGCGAGGGTCCTGTCCATCTCCTTGAGGCTCATGTCGATGAGTTCCTTTTTCCCCTCGAGCTCCTTCAGGCCCTCAACGGTCTGGGACTTGAGCCTCTCTTCGGCCAGCTTCAGGAATTCGTCGGAGTTTTTTGAGAGCGCCTTCAGGGAAAGGGTATCGAATTTGGCCAGCAGCTCTTTCTCTATTGTCTGGAGGTTTTTCTCGGTCTCATGGTACCTTGCCTCAACCGCGGCCCGTATCCCCGACTCGTTCTTGAGGTCGTTCTGAACCTCTGCGAGTTCCTGTTTCATGCGCTCGAGCTGCTGCCGGAGCTCGCTGTTTACGGCCTCGGCGCTCCGGGCCTTTCCTTCACAGAGGGAGGTTTTCCTTGACAGAACAATGTAGGTGACAAGCGATGACAGGACACCGCCGATTAAAAGCCCCGAGATAAGAAATCCTATATCTGTCGGCATGGTTACCTGATCATCCCCGGCTTGATGATCCACTCCACGGCCCAGCCGCCGGCCCCGGAACTCTTCATGCAGACTATGCAGCCCCTCTCAAAGTTCACCGTGCCTTTTTCCCTGCCGCCGCACAGGAGCAGGGACGACAGGCCGGCCATATGCGGCAGATGCCCCACCAGCATTATGTCCTCACGGATTGCCGTAATGCGCTCAAACCATATGCCCGGATCGTCCATGGGCAACAGCCCCTCTGATTCGGATATGTCCGTCTCCACGTTTATATGATCCGCCAGCACCTGCGCTGTCTGCAGTGCCCGCATCTTGCCGCTGTGAAATATACGGTGCACCCTTATATTCAGTTTTGCCGCAAAGGCGGCAACCTTCTTTATATCCTGAATTCCTTTTTCAGAGAGGCTCTGTGTGGGGTCTTCTTCCTTGCTCATTGACTCTGCATGCTGCACAAGATAAAGATTCATCTTTCTTACCTCCTTCATGTAGGCTATACATTCCTATTATACCCCTTATCCGCACTGTTCGGCTCATCACCTCCCCGCCTGCCGTCGAAAAACCTCCGCACATCTTCAACGCTGTGCACGATCTCCATCTCGGGCAGCGAAGAGATGACGGTCCCGCCGTACGAGCTGGTCACAAGCCGTGTATCAAGTACGGCGACCACACCGTAGTCGTCCACACCCCTGATGAGCCTGCCGAAGCCCTGCTTCAACTGGAGTATGGCGGACGGCAGCGCAAGGCCGGCGAACCAGCGGTTGCCCAGCCTCCTGCATCTCTCGTCATACACAGGGTCGCCGGGAGAGCCGAAAGGCATCTTTACAATAATCACCATGCTCAGGTCCTCGCCCTTTATGTCAACCCCCTGCCAGAAGGTGGCGGTTGCAAGGAGGACCGAGCCCGGCGTTTCCTTGAACCACCGGATCAGCCCTGCCGGGGGCATCTCGCCCTGTGATCTGAACGGGTAGTCTATGTTAATATGCCGTGATGCAAAATTCAAATGCCTGTACGATGTGAAAAGCACCAGTGCCCTGCCGCGGGAGGCGGCGAGGAGCCTTTCAATGACCCTTAGCCCCCTGTGCAGGAATGCATCTTCATTGTCTTTGACCGGGGGCGGCAGTTCCTTTTCAAGATAAAGCAGGGCCTGCCTCCTGAAATCAAACGGCGAACCGGCCACCATCTCCCTGAAGGGAAGTCCGCGCTCTCCGCTCCCCGGTTCACCTGCCCCCGCCCTCCTCCTCCCGTTATCCGCAATACCGAGCCTCTGTTTCAGGAAGTCGAAGCTCCCTGCCGCCGTCAGTGTCGCAGACGTCATGACAACGCTGTCGTAGGCCGCGGCGAGATCCGCAAACGCCCTGCGCGCCTCCACGAGGCTGCTCCTGAGCTCAAGCCGGTTGTCGTTTACGGACAGATAATAAACCTTGTCATTATCGCCCTGTTCCATGAAATCCTCAATAACACCATCAAGAGACCTTGCATAGGCAGCGGTGGTTTCAGCCTTGTCCCTGAACCCGCTGTCCGGAGACGGTTCCCGGGAGGCATTCAGCCTGCGGACAATCCTGTCAAGCGCCAGTTGCCTCCTGAGGTCCGCGAGGCCTTCCCTGATGTCATCCGGTATGGACGGGAAAATCCCCGGCCGCAGGTCCTTCCTTTTGAAAAACATGTCCACGGGCTCAAACAGATGGTCAACGGCTATCTTCATGCCCCTCAGGCGGTAGAGCAGCCACACCACCCGCGAATGGTTCAGGACGCTGCCGAGGACATGGGAGATGACATTTTCGATCTGGTGCGCCTCATCTATTATCAGCTGGCCGTGAAACGGCAGGAGATTGAAATCCGAAAGCAGGTCAAATACAAGCAGGTGATGGTTGACCACGAGGATATCCTTTTTGCGCAGTTCCCTGTAATGCCTGTAGTAGAAACACCTGCTGTAATAGGGACAACGGGCAACCCCGCAGTCGTCCGGGTCACCGCAGACCCTGTCCCAGAAATCAGGGATAAACGGCAGCTCATCCCTGTCGCCTGTCTCCGTGACGGACGCCCATTCGGCAAATCTCCTGTAGGGCTCCCCCAGCTCGACAAACTCCCTCTCGCGTTTCAGGCAGAGATAATTGTTCTTTCCCTTAAGGATGGCAAAGGAAAACCCGCGGGGGAGCGCCTCCTGCAGGAAGACCAGGTCCCGCTTCACGAGCTGGTCCTGAAGGGCAATGGACGCCGTCGATACAACGGTCTTTTCATTGGACAACACGGCGGGGATGAGATAGGCAAAGGATTTTCCGACCCCTGTCCCCGCCTCTGCAAGGAGCCTCTCTTTATTCCTCAGGCAGGCAAGCACCTCTGCGGCCATCGCGATCTGCTGAGGTCTCTTTTCATAGCCCGGAAATCTGTTTTTCAATATATTGAATATGTCGGTTAATTCGCTCATACATCCGGAACCTTCCAATCCGTTCACACGCTGAGGGTTATTCCGCATTTTTCATATGTGCCGCATCTGAGAGCAGTTTGCCGAGGGATGAAAATATGTTCTGCAGAACCTCTGTTTCCGGAAGCGGTATCTTCAGATATGACTTGCCCGTGTCCGCATCCCTTCCGACCATTGCATTGAGATATTTCTCCGCATCATGCCCGGGCTGCGAAATGGTCCTGCCGAGATTCATCAGGAACCGCGCCCCGCTGACAAGCAGATTATTCAGCGGATCATCCGTCTTTCCATCGTCCTTCCCGGCGGTTGCGGGTTTCCCGGACCGTTCCGTAACAGCGGCGGCCTCTGAAGCCTGCTCCGCTTCCTCCTGCTCCCGCCTCCGGATTCCAGGGTCCGGCCTCTGCATGTCTTCGGTCATTGTCTCCACTGTCTTCATGAATCTCTTGAGCTGGGATTCGCCGAGCATAACCACATCTTCCCCGTCAAGGTCGAGCGCGCCTGCAAACAATGACCGTTTGAATTTCAGCAACCCGAGGATTTTTTCTTCAATCGAATCCGAGGTGACAAAGTTGATTATGCGGACCTTCCTGCGCTGGCCGAGCCTGTGCACGCGTCCGATGCGCTGTTCAAGCACGGCAGGGTTCCACGGGATGTCCATATTGATCACAACCGATCCGCTCTGCAGGTTCAGGCCCACACCGCCTGCATCCGTGGACAGGAAGACCATGCACCCGGGGTCTTCCCTGAACCGTGATATCAGACCCCTTCTCTGCCTTGAAGGGACGCTGCCGTTCAAATGGACATATCCGATGCCGTTTCTCTTGAGTATGTGCTCGGCAAGCTCCGCCATCCTGAGCCACTGGGTGAAGATGACAACCTTTTCCCCGCTCTCAATCACCAGCTCTTTCAGCACCACCTCCAGTTCCTCGACCTTTGGGCCGTGAATGGTTTTCTTGTCCACAAGGTAGGTATTGTCGGCGGCCATCCGCATATAATTAAGGGCAATCTGCAGCCGCCGCTGATCCGCCTCGCACAGAAATTTGTAACGGCGCCACTTGGCGACTATCTTTACCACTATCTCATAATTTTCCTCGTGGATCACACCCTGCTCCGCGGTCATGGGGACAAAGAAGTTTTTATCCACCCGCTCCGGGAGCTGTTTCAGCACCTCGTCCTTCTTCCTGCGTATCAGGACATTCTTCAGTGAATCCCTCACTGATTGCAGGTTGCGGTAACCCACCACCTTGCCGCCGTCATCCGTAATCCTGTGGGAATGGACGAACCGGTACAGGGGCCCGAGATGCCGCCTGTCGATAAATTCCATGATGGAGTGCAATTCCTCGATCCTGTTCTCTATGGGGGTGCCTGTCAGCACGATGGCAAATGTTGATTCGAGTTGTTTGACGGACCGCGCTGTCCGGGTTTTCCAGTTCTTGATCCTCTGCGCCTCATCGAGTATGATCAGGTCGGGCGCCCACTCCCTTATCATGTCGATATCCCTGAAGACCAGTTCATAGTTGATCAGCTTGTAAAAGGAATCTTCCCGGTATATCTCCTTCCTCCGGTGGTTCAGTCCCTCAACGACCTGAACCGTCCTGCCGGTAAATTTCTCTATCTCGGACTTCCACTGGTATTTCAGGGAGGTCGGCGAGACTATCAGCGCCTTTTCCATGTTGAACAGTTTCGCCATCAGCTCTGCCGCTGCAAGGGCCTGGACCGTCTTTCCCAGTCCCATGTCATCACCGATAAGGCAGCGCCCTGCATTGACTGCAAACAATGCCCCCTCTTTCTGGTAAGGGTAGAGCTTGGTCTTCAGAATGTTTTTGAAAACAGGGCTGTCGATACCCTTTTTGATACGGGTCCTGATGATTTTACGCCTGTATTCAGCATCCTGGTGCTCGGCGATATAGTCCATTACATCGTCGTAACACCGCACCTCATGTCCGTTGTCCCGCGGTATCCTGTTGATAAATTCGTGGAATTTGAGAATATGATCCTCTTTAAGCGTTCCTTCCGAATCAAAAAATTCATTCACAAGGGAAAGAAGCGTGTCCGGCGCATCCTGTCCAGCCTTGAACCTGACCTGCCTTTTCAGTCCGTAGCTTAAATAGACCTCCGAATACCGCGGGACAAAGCCCTCCCTGAAGGCCTTTTTCGCCCCCCGTTTCCTCATAAGCCTGGAAAGGGTGAACTCGATATGCTTGCAGGTACCGAGATTGTTGATGCTGTAATCAGGACATGAGCAGTAATTGTCTCCGGGGTTGCTGCCGCGGATGGCTGTTTTATAGGTCTTGCCCGACTCCGGATTGGTGAGAAGGAATTCCGAGAAAATGGGATGGTCACCGGTGTTTTGGAGTTTAAATGCCTGTTGAACCCCGTACTGTCTCCTGAGAATACGCTGCCACTCCTCAAGACCGAGGCCCTCCGGCTTGCACGTTCTCGACACCCGCAATCTGATCGGCTTCGCTTTTTTGTTTTTTGAACTTTCCGGAACCCTTTTTTTGGCGGCTGGTTTTTTCTTCAGCGCGGTCTTCATTTCATCATCGCTCCCTTCTTCACCTTGCAGTGGCATAAATACTGCCCCGGGGGCAGGGGGGCCGGCGGTTTTACGGCAATTTCACCTGCCCGTTTTGCAATATTAAGGTTAACGGCTTTTTGATCTGACGAGTATGCTGGACACTTATCGTTCAATTGAACCAATTGAACAATAAGGGCCGGATTTTTGTCAAGGGGAAAATCAAGAAAAGCGGATTTTTGTTAGAATTAATGCAGCAGCAAGGAGACCGAGCATGAAGAAAACTTCAAAGAAGAATGCACGCCTCACAAAAAAAGAAGGCCTGCGCCTGCTGAAGGATGCCGATCTGCTTGATCTCGGCATGAGGGCCGACAACTTCAGGAAAATGCTGCATCCCGGCGGCACGGTCAGCTTTATCATCGACCGTAATATCAATTACACGAACGTCTGCATCAATAAATGCAGGTTCTGCGCCTTCTACAGGGATGAAAACGACCCCGACGCATATGTTCTCACGAGGAGAAAACTCTTCAGCAAGATCAGGAAAACCATTGCACTGGGCGGCACGCAGATCCTCATCCAGGGCGGGCTGAATCCCGGCCTCGGCATTGATTATTACACGGACCTGCTCCGCTCGATCAAGGAAAGGTTCAGGATCCATGTGCACGGTTTCTCGCCCCCTGAGATCACTTACATAGCCGGCAGGGCCGGGTTTTCGGTCGGGAAGACCCTGCAGATCCTCATGGAAGCGGGGCTCGACTCGATTCCCGGAGGTGGGGCCGAGATCCTCTCCGACAGGGTCCGGAAAAGGGTCAGCCCTGAAAAGATCGGCGCTGAACAGTGGCTGAAGGTCATGCAGGAGGCTCACCGGCTCGGCATGAAGACAACGGCGACCATGATGTTCGGGAGCGTGGAGGGACCTGAGGATATCATAGGTCACCTTGATGCAATCAGGAGGCTGCAGGACAGGACAGGCGGTTTCACGGCATTTATCCCGTGGACCTTTCAGCCGGGGAATACGGAACTGGGGGGGCGGAAGAAGTTAAAAGAAGCATCAGGCGGAAAAGCCGGCCCTGACCTGCATCCCGCAACCGGGGTCGAGTACCTCAGGGTGCTCGCCCTTTCAAGGCTATATCTCGACAATGTGCCGAACGTGCAGGCATCATGGGTTACGCAGGGCCTGAAAATGGCCCAGGTGGCGCTCAGGTTCGGGGCCAACGACTTCGGTTCAACCATGATTGAAGAGAATGTGGTCGCCGCGGCAGGCGTAAAGCACAGGGTTTCCATTGATGATATAATAGGCGCCATAAGGGGATGCGGCTTTCAACCTGTTCAGAGGGACATGTACTATAACATTATAAAACGTTATTGATCCCGGCTCTCCACTGCATCAAGATAACCTCTTTCACCCAGCGGCGGGGCCTTGGGGAAGAGCACCCTTCTGCTCTTGAGCGCCCCCGGCGCCCCCGGCATTGCTCCCCTTGTCTTATAAACGGGATTTTCCCCCGGTAAAGGCCCGGTGTCTTTTACGATTAATGCGGCATCCGGAGGTATCTCATTTGCACTCGAGGCATGCGGTTCCGGGACAGGTGATTTCCCGCCTTTCAGGACCAGGACCGTGCTGCCGGATGACATTGAGGCCGTTGCTTTATTCCGTGCAGGGCGCCTGCCTGGAACATATTCCCTCTCAAACGCCTCTATAATCCTGTCAAGGCAGAATCTTGCGGCGTCGTCAGCGGTCTTGATGTACAGGGCGGTGATGTCACGCCCCCCTCTGTAGTGAAAAACCGCTTTCCATAATCGCCTGTTGCTTATATCCCTGAGGGTTACGGTCATCGTGCTGTCCTGCCATGAAAAAATGCCGCCGGGAGCAATACCGCTTTCAGCATATGCGCTGTTTCCGCCTGTCCATGCCGACTCATCACCTGTAAACCAGTTATCCCCGTAAGCCATGTCGGCTGTAAACCCTGCTGAAGCGCCTCCGAATACCGTCCCGGATGCGCTTGTAAAGACAATATCAATAAAGCCGGTGTACGGTCCGTTCCCTGAAACGGGCAGGTGCCTCCCGAATTCTGCATATGCAGTGTCATGGATGAGCTTATCCAGCGCAAGATTGCCGCTTCGCACCCTGATCCCGAAAGACTGTTCCGCCCTGATGGCGGAAAGGTCTTCGGCCTGGCTGTGGATCCTGACGGTGGAGCAGCCTGTGCCTGAAGCCGCAAGGGCAATGAACCATATACTAATAAACAATCTCAGGTGGCTCATGGTCATGTATGCCGTCGTGCCCCATTTTGAAAATCGTCTTTCCGGCCTGCCGGGAATCCGGGAAACAGACAATCCGCACAATACGATAAGTATTATAACGGCATTGTATGCTGAAACCTGAACGTCGCTTTGTTTTTCTTGACATTAACCTTAATGTTGCACAAGCGGGCGGTGTTTTTATGCCACCGCAAGGTTGACATTTCTACGGGTGATGCTAAACTATATACAGGCCCCGGGCTTTCAGCGGAATTCCGATATTACCGGGCAGTGAAAAGAGATGCCGGATTTGCAAAGGTGTTTTTTAAGCCTTAATATTGAAGATATCAGATGGAAGCGAGGCGATATAAAAGGATAATCGTTACCCTGCAGGCCGAACTGATTGCCGGTGATTCACGGTATGCGTGTTTTATAGAGAATCTTTCGGAAGAAGGCGCGTATATTACAATCGCCAAGACCAACCCGCAGGCGGATTTTGATCCCGACACCCCGTTTGAGTTGAAGTTCCGGTTCCCCTCGGGGGAAAAGCTGAACCTGTCCTGCAGGGTGAAATGGTCATACCGTACCCCGCCCCATGGTTACACAAACAGCGTGGGGCTGGAGATCATGGACCCCCCTCCGTTGTATACAGAGGTTCTTAAAGCCCTTCAGTAATTGCCCGCCGGACGCCTTTTCCCCGGTTTCATCCCCCCCTGCAGAAGATTTCCACAGAGAACCTCCGATATATGATAAAATAAAAGGATACCGGTGAAGGCGAAGAATCCCGTTTTTTAATTATCCCCGGAAAAAGGAGGTGTCTGCTTTGGCTTTGGAGCAACATTACGATGAGAAAAGACTTTTCTGCCGTCTGACGGTTGATGCTGAACTGACGTATACGATAGCTGGTGAAAACGGAACATACAAGGGCCGGTGCAGGAATCTGAGCCATACCGGCATACAGTTCGTCACTGACCGGGCCCTGCCCGAGGGAAAGGCTATCGAAGTCGTCATTGACACGAAAAGCGTGAAATTCGATCCCATGAAGGCCGTGGTGGAGATTGTCCGCGTGGAGCCATCGGGAGACAGCCGGTACAGGACCGCCGGAATAATAAAAAAATACAGATAGATGTTCACGCGGGACGCTTACCGCGGCATGCCCGGACATATGAGAAGATTTTCAATCGGAGCAATCACCGGTTTCCTTCTTCTGTTTCTTCTTTATACCGGAACCGCCGCCGCATGGCACACCCGGACCCATCTTGCCGTTGCAAAGGCCGCGGGATACAGGCAATGGTACAATGCCGCAGCAGCGGATATCGCAAAAATCAAGGCAGGCTCCATCGAGTCCTATAACCATTTCTTCAACAATCCGGGCAATGTCACGGTCACACCGGAGATGGTCTTAAGCCAGGCCGGGAGATACAACATGCCGGCGGACACCGAGGGGCATCTCTACGGAGCAATTATCGCTTCTTTGAGGGAATACTCCGCCGCCCGTGAAAAGGGACGTTATGCGGAGTATCATCTCGCCTTCACGGCCCATTACATTACAGACCTGTCGCAGCCGCTTCATAATATCCCCTATGATGAATTCAACAGGAAGAATCACCCGGCCAACGACGGAGTGGTCGACGGAGAGGTTTTAGAGAATATCGGCAGGATCAAGAGACACATGTACCCGGTGAAGCTCGGCCCAGCGCATTTTGAAAAAGACCTCGCGGCAGAGATTGCAAGGGTCGCCGACATATCACGGCGCCTCGGGCTTAAGCTTAAAAAGGAAGGCGGAATCATGACGGAACAGGAGGCTTACATACAGTTGGGGCACAGCGCCTCGCTCCTGAGAGCGGTTCTGCAATATCATCCACGGAGGGTAAAATGAGTGAAATCAGGATTCAACGCAACCCGGATGAAGAAAGTCTGAAAAAGCAGGGCGTATTCGGCTGGCCTGTGTGGACAAAAGAGGTATCTGAATTCCCCTGGACATATGATGCCGAGGAGACCTGCTATTTCCTCGAGGGGGATGTGGTCGTCACGCCTGAAGGCGGCGAACCGGTCGAGATCGGCAAGGGGGACCTCGTGACATTTCCGGCGGGCATGTCCTGCACGTGGAAAATCCGCAGGGGCGTGAAAAAACACTACAGGTTCGGCTGAATGCAGCGTGTGATCAGGATCGGCATAAGCTCCTGCCTTCTCGGACACCCGGTCCGCTATGACGGGGAGGACAGGCGGGAGGACGTCATCCTTGATGCGCTGGGAAAATACTTTCAGTTTGTGCCCGTCTGTCCGGAGGTGGAATACGGCCTCCCCGTGCCGAGGGAGCCGATGCGTCTCACGGGCGGCCCTGCCGCACCCCGCCTTGTTGCCATCAGTACCGGAGTTGATCACACGGATGGAATGCTGCAGTGGACGAGGGGGAAAATCAAATGCCTGTCGGGGGAGAATCTCTGCGGATTCATCTTCAAAAGCAGGTCACCGAGCTGTTCCGCCGCCGGCGTGGAGGTATATTCCCCTTCAGGCGGTCGTAACAAAAGGGCCGCGGGTATATTCAGCAGGGCGTTCATGCGGCACTTCCCGTCTGTCCCGATTGAGGAGGAGACAGGGCTTTACAGCGCCCGTGCAAGGGAAGGGTTCATCCGAAGGGTGATTGATTTCAGCGGGAAAAAACGCGGTTAATACCGGTGTAAAAACACCGCCCGCGGGCAGGGGGGTCCGGAGGTTTTCCGGCGGACTTCCCTGCCTGTTCATGTAACACCAGGGTCAAATCACCACCAGATTGTCCCTGTGGATTACCTCGTCCGAATATTTATATCCTAATATCCTTTCTATCTCCGAGGTCTTTTTGCCCTTGATGAGATCAAGGTCGGCAGAGGAGTAGTTTGTCAGGCCCTTTGCTATTTTTCCGCCGTCTGTGCTCATGCACCTTATGTAATCACCGACTTCAAAGTTCCCCTCGACCCTCACGATGCCGGACGGCAGAAGGCTTTTGCCCATGGTTGTCAGCGCCTTTACCGCTCCGTCGTCAATATAAACAGCGCCCCTCGACCTCACGCCGTAGGCTATCCAGCCTTTTTTGGAGGACAGCCTATGCTGCCGGGGCCTGAAATACGTCCCTATCTCTTTCCCCTCCAGCAGCTTTGCAATGAGGCCGCTCTTCCTGCCGCTCATGATGACTACGGGAATCCCGTGATCAACGGCCTGCCTTGCAGCAAGTATTTTGGAGTACATGCCGCCGGTGCCGACCGCGCTGCCCCTGCCCCCGGCGAGTCTCTCTATATCAGGGGTGATATTGTCCACGGTTTTGATAATCCTGGCGCCTTTCTGCCGGGGGTCCTTTGTATAAAGCCCCTCGACATCCGACAGTATAATCAGCATGTCCGCCTCTACAAGCCCTGCGGCAAGCGCTGCCAGCATGTCATTGTCCCCGAATTTTATCTCATCGACGGCAACAGGGTCATTCTCGTTTATCAGTGGTATCACGCCGCAGCCCAGGAGGGTGAACAGGGTGTTCTTGGCATTGATATACCTGCGGCGGTTCGAGATATCGTCCCTTGTGAGGAGTATCTGCGCGACCTTCTTGTGAAAGCCGGCGAAGTGCTCCTCGTATGCCCACATCAGGCTTGACTGCCCGATTGCCGCGGCGGCCTGTTTGAGCCTTATATCCCTGGGCTTTTCCCTGAGGTCAAGTTTTTTGAGCCCTGCGGCGATTGCACCGGATGAGACGATCACAGCCTCGTATCCCCTGTCCAGGACCCCCGCAATGTCCCGCGTGACAGCCTTGAGTCTCCTTGTGTTAAGCCCCTGCTCAGCCGAGGCGATAATATTGCTCCCTATTTTTATTACCAGGCGTCTCATGCCGTCTGCTGCCTGCTCTTGTACTCCTCCACCTTTTCACCAAGATATATTACCAGTTCTTTCAAACCCTCTCCGGTAACAGCGCATACCGGGAAAAAATCATAGTGTTTATCTTTACAATATCGTGCAAGACTGTCAAGTCTCCTGCCGTCGCCTTTTATGTCGAGCTTTGTAGCGGCCACTGCCCGGGGCTTTTTTATCAGCTCCGGGCTGTACAGCTCAAGCTCCCTGTTGACCTTTTCAAAGTTGCCGACCGGCTCTCCTTCAGCCATCTCCGATATGTCGACGAGATGCAGAAGGATGGAAGTCCTCTCAACATGGCGCAGGAACCGGAACCCCAGGCCCGTGCCCCTGTGCGCGCCTTCCGTCAGTCCGGGAATGTCGGCGATCACAAAGCTTTTGAAGTCGCCGTATTTGACGACTCCGAGGGCTGGCACAAGGGTGGTGAACGGGTAATCCGCAATCCTGGGTCTGGCGGAAGACAGTACGGAGATGAGCGTGGATTTCCCGGCATTCGGAAGGCCGATCAATCCCACATCAGCCAGAAGCTTAAGCTCCAGTATCAGTTTTTTTTCTTCCCCGGGCTCCCCGGGCTGGGCAAACCGCGGCGCCTGCCTCGTGGCGCTCTTGAAATGCGCATTGCCCACGCCTCCCCTGCCTCCCCTTGCGGCAATGTACTCCTGGCCGTCTGTAGTAAGGTCGCACAGTACCTCGCCGGAGTCCGAATCCCTGATAAGTGTGCCCACCGGCACCGGGATAACGAGGTCTCCGCCGTTTCTGCCGTGCATATCCCTTCCCATGCCGGGCCGTCCCTTTTCAGCCCTGTACTGCCGCCGGTATTTGATATCCAGAAGGGTGTTGATGTTTCCGCTTGCCCTGAAGATAATGTGTCCGCCCCTTCCGCCGTCGCCGCCGTCAGGGCCGCCCCTGGGGATGAACTTCTCCCTCCGGAAGCTGACACACCCCTTCCCGCCGTCACCGGCCTTTACATGTACCTCTGCGTGATCAATAAATTGCATTGTTCTTACAATTGCATAAAAACACCGCCCGCGGGCAGGGGAGTCAGGCGGAAAACCTCCCCCGGACTCCCCTGCCGGCTTGTGCAACATTAAGGTTAATGTTGCTTCGCGGCGGCTTTCAACAAAAAAGGCGGGCTGAACCCGCCTCCTGACCTGCTGTACTCTCCAAAGGGATTTGTTTGTTTCTTATATTTCCGCAGGATAAACGCTTACCTGCTGCTTTGATTTGCCCTTGCGTTCGAATTTCACAATGCCGCTTATCCTGGCAAAGAGCGTGTCGTCACTGCCCCTGCCGACATTGAACCCCGGGTGGATCCTCGTGCCCCTCTGCCGGACGAGTATGTTGCCCGCCCTGACAACCTGGCTTCCGTACTTCTTCACCCCCAGGCGTTTCGACTCACTGTCGCGGCCGTTTCTTGTGCTGCCGACACCTTTTTTATGAGCCATTTTTCATCCTCCAGCAGAAATTATCCGGTTTTTATACCGGTTATCTTAACGGTTGTATACTGCTGCCTGTGCCCTCTCAGCTTCCGGTGGCCTTTCCTTGTCTTCTGCTTGAATACAAGCACCTTCCCGGCCTTGCCGGTTCCCAGGACATCGGCCGTTACCTCCGCCGACTCAAGAAAGGGACTGCCGTATGAAATATTGTCCCCGTCGGAGACCATCAGGACATTGCCGAAAGTCACGGACTTGCTTTCGTCAATCTTTTCTATCTTCAGGGTGTCTCCTTCGGAAACCCTGTATTGCTTGCCGCCTGTTTCTATTATCGCGTACATGAAAAAGCCTCCAATCGCCAAGGTAGACTAATTTTTTAACATAAATCCGCCGGTAAAGTCAATTTCGCTGAAAAATTTGTTCTGATATAATAGTGTCATGAACAAGCTGATTCTTTTCGACATAGACGGCACCCTGATAAGCACGGGCGGGGCCGGCTCACGGGCCCTGGACAGGGCGTTTCACAAGCTCTTCGGCATAAGGGATGCGTTCAGGAACATCTCGATGGCCGGCAAGACGGACCCCGAGATTATGAGGGAAGGCCTCAGGGCGCACGGATTTTCCCGCGTGGACGGCAATCTTGAAAAGATGAAAGACATGTATCTCCATTTCCTCAGACAGGAGATCGAAAATCCGCTCCGCCGGGTGAAGCCCGGCATCAGGGAAGCCCTTGCCCTCTTTGACCGGGAGGGGATGACCCTCGGCCTGCTCACGGGCAATCTCAGGGAGGGTGCCCGGATAAAACTTTCGCCCTTCGGTCTGGACAGTTTCTTTCTCGACGGCGCCTTCGGCAGTGACGATGAGGACAGGGACAGGCTCCTGCCCATAGCTATCGACAAGTTTGCCGAAAGGGGCCTTGAGTTTTCCCCCCGGGACTGCATTATAGTCGGCGACACCCCGAGAGATGTGAGATGCGCCAAGGTTCACGGTGCAAACTGCATTGCAGTGGCCACGGGTCCATATTCAAAAGAACATCTTCTGAACACGGACGCGGACATTGTGCTGGAGTCCTTCGAGGAGAGGGGGAAATACATGGACTTTATAATGCGGCGGTAAAGGGGGCGGTTACAGCTCTTCACCTTGCAGAGGCATAAAAAACACCGCCTGCCGGTTTATGCAACATTAAAAGGTTTCTACGCGTAATATATCTTCACGACCGTTCCCCTGCCGGCTTCGCTGTCTATTCTCATCTCCCAGCCGTGGGCCTTTACGAGGTGCTTGACGATCGCAAGCCCCAGGCCGGTGCCGCCGAGTTCACGTGAGCGCGATGGGTCAACCCTGAAGAAACGCTCCCCGAGCCGCGGGATATACCTGCCCGGGATGCCGATACCGGTGTCTTTCACAAAAATACAGCGCTTTCCCCCGTCCTCTTCTGCAGCGCCTATCTCGATCTCCCCCTTTTCGGTGAATTTCACGGCATTGTCCACAAGGTTGATCAGCATCCGCTCAAGCATGTCCCTGTCCGCAAGGATTTCCTCATCGCCTGGTTCCAGGTGCTTTTTCAGTGCGATATCCTTCCGTGCAGCCTGCACCAGGAATGTAGCCATGACATTGTCGATAACACCGGAGAGATTTACCACGGTCTTTTCCATCTTGACCGCTCCGAGCTCTATGCTTGAGAGCGTCAATAAATCGTCCACCAGTCTGTCTAATCTTTCGCTGTGGGACTTGATCGTCCTGAGAAACTTTTCTGCATTCGCCCTGTCATACATGGCGCCGTCCAGCAGTGTCTCGGCAAAGCCCCTGATAGCCGTCACCGGTGTCTTCATCTCGTGGGAGACATTCGCCACAAAATCCTTGCGCATCTGTTCGAGTTTCTTCAGGTGGGTTGCGTCATGGAAAACCGCCACAACCCCGGCCGGTTCCCCGACATTGTAAAACAGGGGGGAGACGCGGACGAACAGGTGTCTCTCCTCGGGGGAATCAATAACCACCCATGCCGAGACGGGCATGCGCTCCTGCCTGACCCTGTCCACGAGAGAGAGGAACTCCGGGTTGCGCACAATCTCAATCACGGGTCTCCCGTCAATGCCGGAGACACCGAATATCTCCCTTGCGACATTGTTTGAGAGTTCAACCGTGCCGTGCATATTGACCAGCAAGAGGGCGTCGGGAATGTTTTTGAGGATAGTGTTCAGACGGGCTGTTTCCTCATCCCTCTTTTCAAGGCTCTTCTGAAGCTCCGAGGCCATATTGTTGAGATCATGGGCAAGCTCGGTGAATTCCCCCGCACCCTCCAGGTAGAGTCTCTTTCTGAACAGGCCGTGAGACAGCGCCCCGGCGTAATCCGTTATGCGGCTGACGAGTTTCCGGATCCTCTCCGTCTGCCAGATCAGGAGGCTCCCGGAAGTCAGCAATATCAGTATTACGGCGAGATTGATCTTCAGCCTCAGAAGGTTGATCGATTTATTTATATCATTCAGTGGTACGGCCAGCCTGACAAACCCCGCAAGCCTTCCGTCCCGGATGACTTTTTCCGCCACGTAAAGGAGCTGGGACTGCAGCGTCCTGCTCCGGCGTATGGACCACCCCGTCTGCGACATCAGCGCCTGCTGTATCTCCGGCCTGCCGGCATGATTGTCCATACGTGATGAATCATTATCCGAATCGCCGAGCACCTTTCCGCCGGCGTCGATCACCGTGACCCTTGCACCGGTTTCAGCCTTGATTTTCCTGCACAGGCCGTCAAGCTCACGCGTAGAGGTGAAGGGAATGCTTCTCGATATGAGGGTTGCCTGTACGGAGAGATTTTTCCTTAAAGTTTCAAGGTGATTCGCACGGACAACGCCCGTGATATAAAACTCTGCAGAGAGGACGGAGATCAGGAGGATCACGGAATACACTACAAAAGTCCTTCTGAAAATCCGCCTCTTCATAAATCCCCGTCAACATAGTAGCCGATGCCCCGCCTTGTCCTGATATAAAACGGACGGGATGAATCGTCCTCTATCTGCGCGCGCAGCCTCCTGATATGCACATCCACTGTCCGGGGCTCAACATACGCCTCGTCCTTCCACACGGCATCAAGCAGCATGTCCCTGCTGAAGACCCGGCCCTTGTTTCTGACGAGATACAGCAGGAGGTTGAACTCCGTCGCGCTCAGTTTTACCGGGGCGCCCCTTTTCCTGACCTGATATGTATCCGCATTGATCTCAAGGTCTGCGATCTTCACGATCCTCTCCCCCGCCGGTCTTTCCCGTGTCCTCCTGAGCACGGCCTTTACGCGGGCGACCAGTTCCCGGGTGCTGAAAGGCTTGGTGATGTAGTCATCAGCGCCCATTTCAAGGCCGAGCACCTTGTCGACTTCCTCGTTTTTTGCGGTCAGCATGATGATCGGAACCGAAGAAGTCCCCCCGGAGGATTTGAGGATTCTGCATAACTCCATTCCCTGAATCCCCGGCAGCATCAGGTCGAGAACAACAAGGTCGAATACATCCCTCCTGAGAAGCTGCAGGGCGTCCTCCCCGTTTGAAGAACACTCGGTGACAAACCCCTCTTTCTTCAAATTGTAGGAAAGGAGTTCCAGGATGTCTTTCTCGTCGTCAATGATCAGGATTCTGGCCTTCATGGTTTCCGGTCACTTTTATTATACAGTATTGCTCCCCGGTACAATATGGCTGCCGGAGTAATCATGGGATGACCCCGCCGGCGGTCTCCCGGGGCCACAGCCTGTCCTCCACGGCCTTCAGAAGCCCGTGAAATGTTTCAGGGTTCCGGGCTGAAACAGAGACGGCGTTGAAGCGGGTGCAGAGGGTCCTGACCTGGTCTTTATCCACAAGGTCTTCCTTGTTGAAGACAAGCAGCACGGGCTTTCCGGAGAGTCCCAGGTCGGACAGGATCTTTTCCACGGATCTGATATGCTGCTCAAACCTGGGATTGGATATATCCACCACGTGCAGGAGCAGGTCCGCATCCGCCAGTTCCTCAAGCGTGGCCCTGAAGGCCGCGAAAAGGTCCTTCGGGAGGTCGCGGATAAACCCGACCGTATCCGTGATTATAACATCCCTTTCCCGCGGGAACCTCAGTCTCCTGCTTGCCGTGTCAAGTGTTGCAAACATCTTGTCCTCCACTGAGGTGCTGCTCCGGGTGAGGTTGTTGAGCAGTGTTGATTTCCCTGCGTTCGTATAGCCCACGATCGATATGATGGGTATGCCCTTTGCGGTCCTGAGCGCCTTCCTCTGCCGGCGGGCGCGGCTGAGGGCCTGAAGCTGTTTTTCAAGGAGCGTTATCCTGTCCCTCACACGTCTCCTGTCCACTTCCAGCTTCATTTCACCGGGCCCCCTTCCACCGATGCCGCCCATGAGCCTGGACATGGCGGTGCCTTTCCCCGTAAGCCGCGGGAGCCTGTAACGCAACTGGGCGAGCTCGACCTGCACCTTTCCGTCCCTGCTGTGGGCCCGGCGGGCGAATATGTCAAGGATGAGCTGGGACCGGTCTATGACCTTCAGCTCCGTTATGTCGCTGATGGCCTTTGACTGGGAGGGGTTGAGGTCCTGATCGAATATCAGCATGGTGGCCCCTTTGTCCATGGCCTTGATGACAAGGTCCTTTATCTTGCCTTCGCCCATGAGATATTTGGGGTTGATATGCCCGGGTCTCTGAATGACCGTATCGAGCACTATCACATCAGCGGCGGCGGCGAGCTCCCCGAGCTCTTCCATCGAGTCCTCCTGTTCGTGCCTCGGCCTGCGCGCAACGCTCACGAGAACCGCCCTCTCCCTCTTGTCTTTCACGTCAACGCCCGTCCTGTGTGATTGCAGGCCATTCTCTATGGATGAGACAAGGCCGCCGAAGTCCTCAAATGCCCTGTCCATCCCGTGGAAAGGCACCGGGCCTTTTATCTCATGTGTTGTGTCTCCGCCGGATGGATACAGGTATGCAAGGGTGACACTGTCCGGCCGGCCGTCTTTCAGTCCTATGACAATGAGCGCATCAAGCCTGAGCAGTGAGAGATCCGTGATATCATCCCGGTTTATGCCTTCGCTTTTCAGGTGGGTATGGATCAGCCTCAGTCCGCGGAGGACCTTTCTGCCGAGCGGGTGGCCGGAAAGGTCGGGGATGAAAATGCCCTTTGCATCCCCCACGATGACATGGGTTATATTACCGCTCCTGTCCGCAAGCACGCCGACCTGCCGGCCTGTGGAGGCGGAGCAGTCCGCCATGTATTTTGCAAGCTCCGCTGTAAGCGGCCTGTTTTTCGGGATGCGTCTTCTGTAGAGCCGTTCAAGGGACTTGATCTCGCTCTTCTTCAGACCCGCCGTGTTTCCGAATACCGATGGAATAAAAACCTCCTGCCATGAAAATTATTTTTTTAATGCGCCTCGGCCCAGTTCGCGCCGATGCCGATGTCCGCCTTCAGCGGGACCGACAGCCTCACCGCATTCTCCATCTCTTCCCTGACCAGTGCGCTGACCGTATCCCTTTCATGCTCCGGCAGTTCAAACAGCAGCTCGTCATGCACCTGAAGAACCATCCGCGTCCTTAAATTTTCCCTTTTCAGCCTTCTCCATATGTTCAGCATCGACACCTTGATTATATCCGCTGCCGAGCCCTGGACAGGGGAATTGATCGCGAGCCTTTCACCGAGCTGCCGGATATTCCTGTTTGCACTCCTCAGTTCGGGGATCGCCCTTTTCCTGCCGAGGATAGTGGTCACATAGCCGGTCTCCGCAGCCTCTCTTATAAGCCTGTCTATGTAATCACGCACACCGCTGTGCCTGGCGAAATATGTGTCTATGTAATACCTGGCCTCCTCCGGCGATATTCCCAACTGCCGGCTCAGGCCGTAGGGGCTGATGCCGTAAATGACCCCGAAGTTTACGCTCTTTGCGCTGCGTCTCATCTCGGCCGTCACATCTTCAGGGGCCACGCCGAACAATTCGCAGGCGGTTTTCGTATGGATGTCCCCGTGGTTTTTAAACGCCTCGATGAGTTTCACGTCATTGCTCAGGTGGGCGAGGATGCGGAGCTCTATCTGGGAATAATCCGATGAAAGCAGGAGGTTGCCTTCTTCAGCTATGAAGGCCTCCCGTATCTTCCTGCCCCATTCGCCCCTGACGGGGATGTTCTGCAGGTTGGGCTCCGAGCTGCTGAGCCTTCCTGTTGCGGTTATCGTCTGGTTGAACGATGTGTGCAGCCTCCCTGTCCCGGGATTGACGAGCTTCGGCAGGGCGTCCACGTATGTGTTCTGCAGCTTTGACAGCCCCCTGTATTCCATTATCTCTCTCGGAAGCTCGTGTCCGGCCGCCAGTTGCTCAAGGACATCCATGTTGGTTGAATATCCCGTCTTTGTCTTTTTTGCGGGTTTGAGACCTATCTTCTCAAAGAGTATCTCCTGGAGCTGCCTGGGCGAATTGATGTTGAATTCCCCGCCCGCGAGGAAGTATATCCTCCTTTCAATGCCTGCAAGCTCTGCGGAGAGCCTCTCGGAAAAGGATTTCATCAACCCGGTATCGATTTTTATGCCGGCCATCTCCATGTCCGCAAGGACTTCTATGAGCGGTATCTCCAGGTTGTGGAAGAGGGCTGAAAGGTTTTCCTTTCTGATGGCGGGCTCAAAGTACCTCTTCAGCCTCAGTGTCACGGCAGCGTCTTCCCCCGAGTACCCGGCCGCCTCGCCCACGGGCACCTCGCTGAAATTCCTCCTGCCCTTGCCGATTACCTCCCTGAAAGATTTCTTTTTTATGCCGAGACGCTCCATGGCCGTATCGGCGAGGTTGTGGTTCGTTTTGTTGGGATTAAGCAGGTAGGAGGCGAGCATGGTGTCGAAATCAATGCCCTTCATGTTGATGCCTTCGTTTCTCAGCACGATAAGGTCATATTTTATGTTATGCCCTGTCTTGCCCACATGCGGGTTCTCGAGTATTCCCCTCATCCGCCGCAGCACATACTCCCTGGGCAACTGCTCCGGAGCGCCCGGATAGGAATGCGCAAGGGGGATGTAATACGCCTTTTCGGGCTCCGTGGAAAGCGATATGCCGACAAGCCCGGCCGTCATCGGCGATGCGGAGGTCGTCTCTGTGTCAACGCTCAGCTCGTCCCTTATGCCGGAGAGCGCCTCTTCAAGGGCATCCCTGTGCAGAACGGTTATGTATTCCGTTTTCGCCGCCGTCCCCCCGGCCGCGGATTCGGGAATCAGGCTGATGAGGCGGCTGAACTCCAGCCTGCGGAACTGCTCAAGCACCCTCGGCCAGTCGGGTTCTCCGGGCCTGAGGTCCTCCACCGAGATATCAATGGGCACATCATAATGGATGGTTGCAAGCTCCCTGCTCAGCTTGATGTTTTCCATGTGGGCGCACACGGCCTTCCTGATCCTCGCGTTTTTGATCTTCTCGGGGTTGCTTATCAGATTGTCGAGGCTTCCGAACTCTTTCAGGAGTTTAACGGCGGTCTTTTCGCCGATGCCGGGCACACCCGGTATGTTATCCGAGACATCGCCCGTAAGGGCTATTATCTCCGGGAAACGGGAAGGTTCAACCCCGAACCGCTGAACCACGTCCTCTTCGGCGGTGATCCTCTCCTTCATGGTGTCGTACAGCCTGATCCGGCGGCTTACCGCCTGGCACATGTCCTTGTCGCCCGTAACGATGTAGACATCAAGGCCCCTCGATTCGGCATCCCTGGCAATAGCGCCCAGTATGTCGTCGGCCTCATAGCCGTCTTTTTCAATCATCCGGATGCTGAAGGAGTCTGTTATTTCCTTGATCAGGGGAATCTGCGGCCTGAGGTCATCAGGCATGGCGGGCCGGTGGGCCTTGTACTTTTCATATGCCTCGTGTCTCTTTGTGGGCCCCGGCGCGTCAAAGACCACCGCAAAATACTCCGGCTTCTTCTCCCGCAGTATCTTCAGAAGCATGGTGGTAAACCCGTAGACCGCATTCGTCGGCACACCGGTTGAGGTCGAAAGCCCCCTGATCGCATAAAATGCGCGGTATATGTAGGAGTTTCCGTCTATAAGGTAAAGCGCCGGCATAGCATTTATTCCCTTCCGAAGTTTCTCTTCCGTGGAAACGGTGACTGCATGACTTCTAATTATACCTTACAGTCGCATAAAAACATCACCTGCGGGCCCGGGGAGTCCGCCGGGGGGAGGTTGTAAAGAAACAGGCAATAAATTTATAGTAGTAAAACAGCAAAACGGACTGAGTGAAATGAAGGATCCAAAAGACGCGGCGGGCGGCAGGCTCACACATATTGATGATCGGGGCGGGGCAAGCATGGTTGATGTAAGCGGCAAGGCGGCAACCCTGCGGGAAGCGGTCGCCCGGGGTTCGGTCTGTATGCAGCAGGAGACCATCAACCTGATCGAAGAAAACAGGGTCGCAAAGGGCAATGTCCTTGAGACCGCGAGGCTTGCCGGCATCATGGCTGCCAAAAAGACGAGCGCGCTTATTCCGCTGTGCCACCAGCTCAACCTGTCATCAGTGTCAGTGGATTTCAGTACCGACAGGGTGAAGAACAAGATCGACATACAGGCAAGGGCCGTATGCACGGGGCGGACAGGCGTTGAGATGGAGGTCCTGACCGCAGTGTCTGTTGCAGCCCTTACGATTTACGATATGTGCAAGGCCGTGGACAGGGCAATGACCATCTCGGACATCCGGCTCATGGAGAAACGCGGAGGCAAAAGCGGCCCGTGGAAGAGACCATCCTAAGGGCCGGGGATTTTCAGACCGGGATTTTTCTTCAGCAGGATTATCTCCTGCTGTTTATCTGCAAGCTCCTGCCTGAGCTTAAACGCATACACACCGAGGGCAAAGACGGCGATTACGAGGAGGATTATCAGCGCCCTGACGCCCGGCGGTGTCCTGAACCTTTCGCAATGCTCTATGTCCAGCTCGAGACGTGTCTTATCCGGCATTATTTATACCTTTTGACCTCGAAGCGGTAAAGCTCGATATCCTCCCCCAGAAAAATCCCTGCCTTCATTGACGCAATGCTGATCTGTTCATCCACTGTGTCGACACCTTCGAGGTCGGGGAGAAGAAGGCCTTTACGCGCACCGCTTTTGACAATCACGCCGTATTTCTTCGGGTCAAGGTCCTGCTTGCCGGCCACTTTCTCAGGGGCCGTCAGCACATCAACGGAATACTGCAGTTCATTCAGCTCCCCGGGGCTCACAGGCGGGAACCTCGGGTCCCGGGTGGCGGCGCTTATGGCATTCTGTATAATCTCGTCTGCGACATTCCCGGTGGCGGGCTGAAATGTGCCGATACACCCCCTCAGCCGGCCGTGCTTTTTTATCGAAACAAAGACTCCGGCCTTTTCGGTCATCTCGGGGACGGGGTCCTCCGGCGGTTTGATCACCCTGCCGTTGAGTACATACTGCTCAACGGCCTCTTTTGCCAGTTTTACCAGGGGGAGCATGGTTTCCAAGTTCCGGGCTCCGGGAGACGTGTTTGCGGAATCCCCTTGCCCTGCACGGGGTTTTAGCCCGGTTTATGCAACATTAAGGTTCATTCTACTTCTTTCTTGTCAATACGTAATCCGAAATTGCAAGCAGGGCGTTTTTTTCCATTGAGTCTTCAAATATCTCTAGCCCCTTTCTCGCTTCATCGATAATCGCCCTGGCCCTTTGATAGCTCTTCTCAATGGATTTATGCTTGCGGAACAATTCCTGGATGTAGAGAAGGTTTTCCTCGGTCATCTTTTCGGCCCTGATGATCTCCCTGATGCCGGCCGCTTCACCGTCATCCGCATCCTTCAGCAGATAAATGAGCGGAAGCGTGATCTTGCCCTCCTCGAGGTCCTTGCCGAGATTCTTCCCGAAGGCCTTTTCCGTGGCCATATAGTCAAGTATATCATCCGCTATCTGAAAAGCAAACCCGAACTTAAGCCCGAAAGATGCAAGCGCCTCTTCCTCTGCGGGCGAGGCATTGCCGAGCACTGCGCCGCCCATGCAGGCCGCCGACATGAGAATGGCCGTCTTGCCCTGTATTATCTTCATATAGTCTTCTTCCGACATGTCGGGATTGCCCTTTTTGCTCAGTTGTATGAGCTCCCCTTCACTCATCTTCGCCGTGGCGGTGCAGAGCGCGTCCATGACCTTCTGCCTCTTCAGGAGGTTGGCAAGCCTCAATGCATTTGCATAGAGGAAATCCCCCACGAGTATTACAACCTGGTTTCCCCACAGCGAGTGCGCGGAGGGCTGGCCCCTCCTGAGGTCGGCGCCGTCCACCACGTCGTCATGAATGAGGGAGGCGGCGTGGATGAACTCCACACTGCTGGCAAGGGTGCTGACACTGTCTCCCCGCGCGCCGAAAATCCTTGAACAGAGGATGGCAAGCAGCGGCCGGATGCGCTTCCCACCGGCTGAAAACGTATGGTTGCCCACCGCGGATATCGCCGGAGCCACTGTCCGGAGCGTCTCGTGGATCTTCTCCTCGGCTGATTCCAGGTCTTCCCTGTAATATTCCCAGATTTCCTCTATGGTCATTTGTTTAAATTATAAACCACTATTTCCCGCAACAAATACATATTCCGATATCCAATCGCTTTATATAAGGTTTTCCGGCAGACCCCTCCGCACGTTAAGATAGAGCTGTTACGGCTGCCTGCCCTGCCGGTTCATGCAGCATCAGCCCTTATTCCTCCGGCTTCAGCATCACGGCTTCGAGGTCCGCGTCCTTTTCATTCAGCAGGTGCAGGTCACCGGGCCTGAACACACCCTTTTCAGTAATTATACCGGTTACATACCTTGCCGGTGTCACGTCGAAGGCGATGTTCCTCACCCTCACGCCCTCCGGCGCTATCCGGCATCCGAATACATGGGTAACCTCTTCCGGGCCCCTTTCCTCGATAGGAATCAGGTCGCCGGAGGGTATCGAGAAGTCAATGCTGCTCAGTGGTGCTGCAACATAGAACGGAACCCCGTTTTCCCTGCACAAGACGGCAAGCGAATAAGTCCCTATCTTGTTTGCGACATCGCCGTTGGCAACAGTTCTGTCGGTTCCCACTATGGCAAGATTGATCTCGCCTTTACGCAGCAGCGCGCCCGCCGTGTTGTCGGTGATCAGCGTTACCGGGATGTTGTCCTGCATGAGTTCCCAGGCGGTCAGGCGGCAACCCTGTAGCACCGGCCTTGTCTCATCAGCGTAAACCCGTATCTTCTTGCCCTGCTCGACCGCGACCCTGATCGGTCCCGTGGCCGTCCCGTACCCGCCGGTGGCAAGCGAGCCTGCATTGCAGTGGGTGATGACAGTGTCCCCGTCCCTGATAAACTGCGCTCCCCACCTGCCTATCGCCCTGTTGATCTGTATATCCTCCTCAAGCACCCTCTTTGCATCCTCCGCCAGCAGTTCCTTTAACCTGTCCACCGGCTCATGCCTTTTCCCGGACAGCAGCTTTTTTGCCCTCTCAACCGCCCACTGTATGTTAACGGCGGTCGGCCTTGTGGCGAGCAGGGTATGAAACACAGGCTCCAGGCCGTTCATGAATTCATCAAAATCAGCCGCCCTGACGTCCCGTGCACCGAGGGCTATTCCCATGGCGGCGGCTATTCCTATGGCGGGCGCCCCGCGTATCCGGAGCTTCTTTATCCCTTCGGCGACCATCCGGTAGTCCGTGCAGTCGACATAGACGACCTCAAGCGGCAGCCTGGTCTGATCCAGCATCCGCACCTTCCCGTCCACAAACTCGATTGTTTTAACCATGTTCTCTCCTTAATGTTACCCTTACAGTTGCATAAAATACCGGCGGCGGACTCCCCTGCATGTTCATGCAATATTAAGGTTTACTGAACTCAGGCAATATTATCATAAACAGCATGGCAGTTGCCAGGAGCGTCAGTGTAATCACCGTCGCCCATGAAATGTAATTATGAATCCTTGAATTTACGAATCCTCCCATGATCCTTTTATTATTAATAAGCGACAGGGCAAAAACAAGCACAAAAGGCAACAATATGCCGTTCAGGACCGATGAAAGCACCATCAGGAGGACCAGCGGGGCCCCGGGCGCCAGGACGAGCAGGGCCGAGATCACAATCAACGCCGTGTATATCCACATAAACTGCGGGGCCTGCCTGAAGGTCTTGCTTATCCCGGCCTCCCATCCCATTGCCTCGCATATGTAATAGGCTGTCGCCAGGGGCACTATTATGGCCCCCAGTATAGATGCGTTTGCAAGGCTTATGCCGAAAAAGACCGTTGCATACTGCCCTGCAAAAGGCTTCAGCGCAAGGGCTGCCTCACTGGCGTTGTTAATCCGGATACCGTTGGGAAACAGGGTCGCCGCTGATGTGACGATTATAAAAAAGGCGATTATGTTGGTTATAAAGCATCCGGCGGTGACATCGAGTTTTGAGTACCTGTAATCCCTTTTCTTTATCCCTTTTTCGGCGATGGACGACTGGAGGTAAAACTGCATCCAGGGTGTTATAGTCGTCCCTATGATCGCTATGCTCAGCATGATGAACTCCGGTTCCGCTTTAATGGTGGGCACAAACGTGCTGTAGAGCACCTCGCCCCAGGCTGGCTTTGCCATGAAGCCTGAAAAGACATAGCCGGCATAAAGCAGGCACGCCCCGAGCAGCACCCTTTCCACGACCCTGTAACTGCCCTTGATCACGAGTATCCAGATGAAAAACGCGCCGAGGGGCACCATGATATACTTGCTCAGGCCGAACAGTTCCATGCTCGCGGCCCAGCCCGCAAACTCCGCCACTGTGGTGCCGAAATTTGCGACAAGCAGGATTATCATCATGAAAAAAGCCGCTTTCACCCCGTAATTCTCCCTGATGAGGTCCGCAAGACCCTTGCCTGTCACCACTCCCATCCTTGCAGCCATTTCCTGGATGACGACAAGCGCCACCGTAGTGGGAATGAGCGTCCACAGCAGCATGTTCCCGTAGCGGGCGCCGGCTACGGAATACGTGGTGATGCCGGATGCGTCGTTGTCAATGGACGCGGTGATTATGCCCGGGCCTATTATCGCGATAAACAGGACCAGCTTTTTCCACGTGGCCGAAATCCTGCGGAGGCTCATACGCTCCTCCTCTTTTTCCTTGATGCCGTGGGGAGGAGTATGTCCATGATATCATCAATGGTTACAATGCCGAGAAGGTCACCCTCGTCATCCACCACTGGCAGGGCCAGCAGGTTGTATTTGGATATGATCTCTGCAACCACCTGCTGGTCGGCATCGGGTGAGACCGTCTTGAGCTTGCTCTCCATAATCCCGGATAAGGTCATCTGGGGAGAGTGAAGCAGCATATCCTTTAACGTTGTAACACCTGTGAGCCTCTCCCCCTCGGTTATGTATATGTAGTAGACTGTCTCAACCTCGTGGGCATCGAGTTTGAACCTCTCAAGGGCCTCCTGTATTGTCAGCCCCGGCGGATAGGATATGAACTGGTTTGTCATGAGCCCGCCGGCGGTGTCTTCCTCGTGTGCAAGCAGTTCCTGAATATCCTCGGCCTCTTCCTTTTCAATGGACTCGAGGATTTCCCTGGCCTTGTCCGACTCGAGGTCTGCAAGCAGGTCCGCCGCCTCGTCGGGGGGCATCCTTTCGACTATCCGGGGCGCATAGTCCTTGTCAAGGCTGTCTATTATGGACTTCTGTATATCGGGTTCAAGCTCGTGAAGCGTCTCCGCGGCCACGTTGGGGTCGAGTTTGTTGAAAAGGGCCGCTCCCTGATCAAGGGGGGCCTCGCTTATAATATCCGCTATGTCGGAAGGGTGCAGCGCGGAGATCATCTGGCGCGGAACCGTAAGCGATATGGTTGAAAGCCTCGGCTCCAGGGGCTGGATGTAGTTCCAGCTTATTATATTGTGAGGGAGGGTCTTTCCGAATAACCTGTACAGGTTTTCGCTTCTGCGCTCTATTCCCAGGCGCCGCAGCAGGCCTCTTATACCAATGTCGACCCCGCTTACACAGGCATAATCGTCCTTGCCTTCCAGCTTCACATCATTGACCCTCACGATCTTGGCGCCGTTTGCGTCCACGATCTGCTTGTCAAAGATATCGCGCCTGATGAGCAGGTCTTCCCCGGAGTCGTCATAACGACTTAACCTGCCGGCATAGATCTTGGAGGAGATAATGCGCTTGTTGAAGATGCCGACGTTCTCCCATTCAAGCAGGTACCGCTCCTTTTTCTCCTCTATGATGATGGCCGAGACCCGGGGCAGGGGCTCCCCCTTGACTACAATGAAATCCTTCACCATGCCGAGTTCATCCCCCCTGGGGTCGAGAACGGGCTTTTTCAACAGCTCACTGACAAAGAGTTCGCCAAACAGGGGCATGAACACCTCCGGCCTGAATATTATGAACAAGATTCTACATTCTAACCTTGAAGTATACCCAAGGGAAGAAAGTTTCAGCAACCTCCAGCAATTCACGGTGAATGCAAAGAAATGAGCTGTAAGCACATCGAGTGCTTATCATTTCAGTAATATTCCCGGTTTCAGGAAATGCTCGTTTCTTATTCTTTAAGATGAAGACCATCTGAATGAAATGCCCCCCGTCTGCGTGTAATGCACAGGCAGACGTCAAGGGGGAGGCTGTTACCTGTAATCTTGACGTAGCCCTGCCGCCCCACGGAGGAAAAGGGCAAGCGCGGAGGGGTTGCTAATTTATCTAATAAAGCTATAAATCTGTTGAATTAGAGCATAACTTATTGCTATTATTTATAAACCTTAAAATCAGGCCGGTTTGTTACCAGGGAAAAATGGATATTCAGAGAAATATTTCACCTTTATTTTTATGTCTGGTGGCGTTCGCCGTCCTGTATCCCTCTTTTTTAATACCACGGGATGCCCGTGCCCAGACCATATCCACGCCGGCGATCTTCGAAGGTGTTATTGATAAAGACGAAGAGGGAGGGGCCATGTCCCTTCCCTCTTTCGTGCTGGCAGAGCCGGTGAGGAAAGAGATTTATGTCATAGACAGCAAGGCCAGAATCATCATATACACATCGGATTTCTTTCCCCTTTATACCCTCGGACAGGAGAGCGGCATTGAAAAACCGCAGGGCCTGGCAGTCGACGGCGACGGCACCCTGTACGTGGCCCAGCCCGCATCTGAAGGCAATCCGCACAACAGGATTTCGGTCTTCAGCCCGTGCCTTAAATGGAAGCGTGATATTATTCTCAAGGGATTCGAGGGGGATGACACCTTCTACCCTTACCGTGTGGCAAGGGATAAAAACGGAAATATGTATGTCGCGGGCCTGTCTTTTCCGGGGGTGCTCGTGCTGGACGCCGATGAGCGTTTCACGGACATGATAATCCCGGAGGAAGACGGGAAAAAGGTGAAATTAAACGACGTGGTCCTCGATAAGAAAGGAAGGATATATCTCGTAAGCGAGGATACGGGGCATGTCTATGTTTATGACGGCAACAGGAAATTCCTCTTTAAATTCGGTGAAAAGGGGGGGAGCTCCGGCAAGCTGAGCCGTCCGAGGGCCATAGGCATTGATGGGCGCAACGGCAGAATGTATGTGGTGGACTATATGCGCCATACGATCCTCGTGTATGACAGCGAAGGCAGGTATGTGTTTGAATTCGGCGGAATGGGCTGGGGGGAAGGATGGTTCCAGTATCCCACGGACCTCGCGGTCGATTCGGAAGGCAGGATACTGATTGCGGATTTCTTTAATAACAGGATACAGGTGTTCTATCTCCGGTAGTTGAATCCCGGGCATTGCATAAACGGGCAGGAGAGCCCGCCGGAAGACCGGCGGGCTCTCCTGCCCCTTGGCGATACTGTAATGCAACTGTAAGATGATCATGAATAAAAGGAAGCAGAAAACTTTATCTTTTCTTTTTCGCCGCTCTCCCTATTCAGGTTTCTGTTTTATTCTGTTGTTAGCCTTTCTGGCGGGATGCACTGCATTCGTGGAACGGGAGAGCCCCGCCGAACAGGCCTACAGGGGACAGATCGACATCTTTCTGAAAGGCCCCGACAAGCCCGCACTCGACATAACATTCGATCTCTCGGCGGTAAACATCGTCTCGGAGGACGGAACCCCGTACGAAGTCATGCATTCGCCGGTTAGCATTAACTCCATCGCGGCCGCCGGCCGGCAGATTCTCCTGGCAGAGCAGACCCTGCCGGAGGGTGGATACAGGAGCCTCCGCCTGATTGTCAGTGGGGCATATCTCGTTAAAGACGGCAGACGCACAGACCTGTCACTGCCTCCGGAAGGGATAGAGGCGGACATAGACATAAGGATACGGAGAAACCGCAACACTTCCCTTTTCCTGGCCTGGAATGCTGACGCCTCTGTTGCCGGGGACCGCGTTTTCAGGCCGGTGTTTTCCGTTAAGGGCCGCGTGCCGGAGTTGAGTTCCCTGCTTATATATGTAACCAATGAGGGCTCTGATAATGTCTCGGTGATCAACAGGGAATCGGCGGAGGTGGTAGCCACCGTAATGGTGGGGAGGCGGCCCAGGGGTATCGCGGCGGGCCTTATAAAAGAGCGGATGAGGATCTATGTGGCCAACTCGGGCTCAAACAGCATTTCCGTGATTGATGCCGCCACAAACAAGGTGGAGGACGAGATACCGGTGAGGCTGGGCTGGGAGCCGGTTGACATAGCGGTCTCGAGGGTGGCTCCGGGGAAAGAGCTGCTGTTCGTGACCAATTACAGGTCCAACTCACTGTCCGTTATTGATTCCTCATCCGTTCATGAGACGGACAACGTAAATACAGGAGACGGTCCCGTGGCCGTGGCCGTGGACCCGCCCGTGGAAAGCCTGTTCGGCGCCGGTTTCCTGAGTGCCGCGGACATTGATCTTTTACGCTCCTACCGCAAGAGATTCCTCAATGTGTATGTGGCAAACGAAAAGTCCAATGACGTTTCAGTCTTCAGAATGGACGTCCAGAATAACAGCATCGAAGAGCTTGCAAGGCTCCGGGTGGGATGGGGCCCTGATGCAATAGCAGTGGATTATCCAAGGGGCAGGGTCTATGTTGCAAATTATGATTCCGACAGCCTCTCCGTCATAGATATACTGCAGGTCATCAGGGACGGCGGTTCTGATGCAGTAAGTGTCATCAACAATGTCGGGACCTCGGTAACAGGGGTTATTGCAGACCCCGACTTTGAGAGGATATATCTTTTAAGGAAGGTGCCGGGTGAAATAACCATCATCCGGCCGTTCAAGAGAGGATTTAACACCCCCGATGCAACGATGGTGCCGGTGACGGGTATCATCCCGGTGGGGGATTCCCCGGTATCTTTTGTCCTCGGTCCCGAGTCACGGAAGCTTTACGTGGTAAACAGGGGATCGAATAACATCTCGGTGGTCGACAAGACCGCCAGAAAGGAAGAACAGGTTATACCCGTGGGCAGGAAACCCTATGACATAGCGGTATTTCAGAGGTGATGCAGCAACCCGTATCAGCCTTGATGTTTCACGCAACACCACAGGCGGCCCTGCCGCAAAACCTTTTCAATGCGAACTGACAGATGATGGCGAAAACTTCATGGAAGACTGTTCTTTTGCTCATGGTGATTCTGTTAACCAACCCGTTGGTCTTTGCCGGTGACACAGGGGGGTCGGCGGATTTAAACTATACCGCCACAAGACAACTGGAGGAAGGCACGAAGACATCGGAAAAGGACAGCTTCAGCCAGGATTACAACCTGGGCATGGACAGCCGGATCAATCCGCTGATCTCGTACAGGTTATCATTGCGGGCAAGATTCTCGGATAGCACCACCGAGTCCGACGGCAGCACCGCAAAGTCGTTCTACAGGATTGTGGACCCCGGGATGGATGTGTTTTTTGAGAATCCCCTGTTTGATTTCGAGGGGGGCTACCGCAGGCGGGAACAGTGGACGCATTCCGCGGGTGAGGGCAGAAGGACCACGGAAGACTACTACTCACGCCTCGGGATAGTCACTTATTACTTTCCCACTTTGTCGCTTCAGTTCAACAGGCGGAAAAATGAAACAGACACGGGCTACACCACCGCCACAGGGTATTCGGTGAGTTCGGCATACATCCTGCCATCTGAAGATGTAAGGTTGTCGCTGCACGGTTCCTATACACGCAATATAAACGAGGCGCCGCATGCAAATATCCATAAATCAATAAACGACACCTTCAGCAGCGGTTATAACATTGGTTATGCCGGTTCCCTGTGGAACGGCAGGGCGAGCTACTCCGTGAGTTACAAGGGCAGCTTTAACTGGAACAAAACCAGGCAGTACGTGACCGAGGAGGGCACTGTACTCACGAGGCGGACGGCCCTTGCGGGACTGTATGCACAGGGGAGCCCGGGAAATGAGGATGTGGGAGAGTTGTCGCTGAAGTCGTCACTGGTGAATGAAGAGCTGGTTTCGGCTACCAGCATCGACCTGAGCACCGCTGAGTTTCATAATATCGGCATCCATGTCTCACCGGCAGGTCCAGTGGACAGGATATTCATCTACGTGAATGCCGATGTAAGCGCTGACAGCAATCTTAATACAACAACCAGTTGGAGGCTCCTCAGAAGCGACTTCAACCAGACGGGCACGTGGACTGAGAAACCCATTAAGTCCGTGACGGTGACTTCCTATGACACCCCGAATAACATATACCGCTACGAGATAGAGTTTTCGGCCCCGCAGAGTGCGTCTTACTTCAAAGTCATCAACCTGAAGACCTCCGGCGTGTCGGGTGTATCCGTAACAGAGATCGAGGCCTACGGCACGGACAGCACGGACAGCCTTACAACAGAGTCTGAATACTTCTCACAGGGTTTGAATTTCAGTGCAAGCGCACGACCCCTGGACAAACTCCTTTTCTCCGTGACCTATTCCATAACGAGGACGGATCAGAACCCCGATTCAGCGCCCGCCTCTGTCGGCGGCATGTTTTCGAACATATTCGACAAGTCCGTCTCGGGGGAAAAGGAGGACTTCAGCTGCAATATACAGAGAAGCTACAGCGCCGGCGCAACCTGGATGGCCCACAGGCTGCTTACCACTTCACTGGGGGTTCAGCGCACCGAGACTTTTAACGATACCGGGACCACGGACATGGATTACAACACCTACTCGCTGTCTTTCAGTTCATCGCCGGCGCCCACAGTTGATGCAAACCTCTCCCTGATCAGGAGCGACAGGTTTGACTCCGGAGAGAGGTCATCGACGGACAATACAGTCCTGTTAAGCGTCGGTTCCAGACTGTACAGGTACGTCACCATGATTACCGACGCAGGATATACCCTGACGGATTCTTTTGCAAGCGACACGCAGTCGTCCAGCCGGTTTATCAACGGCTCCCTTGACGTGGACTTTACGCGCAGGATGACAGGCACCTTCAGGTACGGTTTTTTCTCATCAAGGGCCGACGGTTCATCCAGCGACTCCAAAAAGGGGGCGGCGGTCATTACTTACCGGCCTGCCCGCCTGGTCAACCTCTCCGGGAGGTTCGAGGTATCGGACTCCGACGGGGATACGGTTACAACAGAGGGAGTGACAGTGAACCTGTATCCCCTTCCGGTGATACAGGTGAACATGGATTACCGTCATGACAATTTTTCCGGCTCGGGAACGAGAGACAGGCTGGGCGGTTCTTTAACCTGGGTTGTAACAAAATTCATCAGGGCCAGGATAAACTACAACTATGCGCGGGATATGCGCGAGGAAAAGGCCGAAAACCACACCATGAACGCAAATCTGAACATGAGATTCTGAGCCTGCTTGAAAATTGCGGCGCAAACAGGTATCTTGTATAGGGTTGGATTTAATGATGCATAACCCCGCGATAATTTTTTATGCCGCTGTTGAGTGAAGGTTGAAAACCGCAGCGTGTTAACTTTGAATGTCGATATGTCGGGAAAAAATCGCAGGACATTCGTTTCCGTATTGGTGGCCGCCGTATCCATGCTTGTTTTCATCTATGGATGCAGCGCCGCGAAGAACTACACGAGTTACATCAGGCCGCAGTTTGATATTGCCGGTGTTAAGGAAATAGCAGTGTTGCCCTTTGAAAACTACACGTCCGGGTCTTATGCCGCTGAAAGAGTCAGAAGGGCCGTTATGATAGAACTCATGTCAAAGGGCATTGAAGTTACGGAGCCGGGCGAGATCACGGCTGTTTTAAGAAAACAGAGGATAAGGTCCGTCCGAAATATAACGGTTGAAAACATACGGAACATCGGAGAGGCCCTTGGTGTGGATGCGGTCATGAAGGGGTCGGTAGGGGCATTCGGGATCAGCAAGGGCATATCCGTAACATATCCCGACGTCTCCGTTAATCTGACGCTTATCGAGCCGGAGTCCGGCAATATTGTCTGGGCGGCCTCGAACACCTCGGGCGGCCCCGGTTTCTGGACCAGGCATTTCGGAGCAGAGGGCCCCACACTGGATGAGGCCGCTGCAAGGGTGGTAAGAGAGGCGCTGGATACATTGTTTTAACAGGCTGCGGGTGCGGTGTCCGGGCAGGCCGATAAAAAATTATAATAACCCGATAAATGCTGTCTGATAACCTCGTCTTTATGATAAAATAGAACGCTTGCTGAATTTGCAATCTTAAACAGACCGGAAAAAAAACAAAATGCGTTTAATCAAGAGCCTCATACTTATACCGGCAGTTATTATTATGTTGCTTTCTGTGGCAGGGTGCCACAGGAACAGCGTGCCTGTTTACTATATGCGCGAGGATGTGGACTTCAGTTTCATCAAAAAGGTGGCGGTGATGCCCCTGCAGAACCTGACCGATGAAAGATATGCGGATGAGATTGTAAGGCAGACGGTCATCAGCGAGTTGCTCGCATCGGGTCTTGTTGATGTAACGATTCCCGGAGAGGTGACGGCCGCCCTGGAGAAATTGAATATCAAGTCAGATGCAGCCCTGAATCCTGACCAGATAAAACAGATAGGGGAAATGCTTGATGTCCAGGCACTTGTTCTGGGGTCGGTCCAGCAGTACGGTGAGGTGAAATCCGGCAGTGTCGCCGCGCCGGAAGTGACGATTACCCTGATGATGGCGGATGTAAACACAGGCACCATCCTGTGGTCGGTTACGGAAACGCTTGGAGGAAGCAGTTTCATGTCAAGGCATTTCGGGGCGAAATCCAAGACCATGAGCGAAACCGTCCTGGCAGTGGTAAGAAAGGCGCTGCTGACGTTTACCGAATAAAAGAATCACTTCCACCAGATTATGTCTTTCCCTGCACGTGTTTGTTTATTTTGCCGATGAAGAAACAATGTCTTATCTGGTTTATATCGTTTTTCATCCTCTTGTCCTGTTCCGGCCATAAGGGAATCAAGCAGGATGCCGCGCCGGTGGAAGTCCAGCCGGAAAATGAAACGCCGTCAACGGCCGGTAAAAAAATCCTCGTGTTCCCCTTCGCCAATCTTACGGACAGCGCTGCCGCACTGAAAGATTCCATGCCCGTGCTGCTGGGCCGTCTCGAGAAAAAGGGATACAAAGTGCTGGGGGAGGATGCACTTTATGACTTCCTCTGCGGGAAGAGGATCAGGTATACCGGCTATGTGCCGGCCGGCCTTGCCCGCGAGATAAAACACGGATTCGGCGCTTCATTCATCCTGACGGGGGCGGTTGTCTCGTTTTCCGCCGGCGAAAACCCGCAGGTCGGCCTTGTCTCAAGGCTGATAGACCCATCCGACGGGGCCGTTATCTGGGCCGACTATGCCTCGGTCACAGGGGATGACTTTGCCGGGATACTGGAAACAGGCAGGATAAGGACCGTGCAGGAGCTCATTCCCGAGGCCGTGGACAGGCTGCTTGCCTCTTTCAGCACATTGCGCTCGAGTAAAGACGCTGCCTTCAGGGTGGCGGTGCTGCCGTTTCTGAACCGCAGCAAGTTCAGAAACGCAGGAATCATCAGCATGTACCTGTTGATGGTGGACATGCTGAAGAACAGCAGTTTTGTGCCGGTGGAATACGGTGATGTCAGGGAGGTGATAGTGGCCCGGAGCATCACGAGCAGGGGAGAGCTGGGCTTTGAAGATATAAGGGCACTGTCCGGGGCCCTGAATGTGGAAGGTGTCCTGGTGGGCGCCGTGGAGCGTTACTCTGCATCCGTCCCCCCGGCCGTGGCCGTTACAGTCAGGCTGCTGGATGCCCGTGACAACAGGATATTGTGGTATAATAGTCACCAGTTGACCGGGGAGGATGACATAGTCGTGTTTGACTGGGGGAGGATCGGAACCGTTGATAAAGTGGCCTACAGGGCGGTGTCGGAACTGGTTGAGAGAATGCAGGAAGAAGTCAAACGGAACAATGGCGCTGAACAATGATTGATGACCATATTGAAAACACATAGCCCGCTGAAGCCGGCGAAGACGGACAGCGTGTTACGCCGCATACTGTGCACCGTTATATGCGCCCTGATCTTATCGGGCTGCGCATCCATATCGCAGAAAAGAGATATTCTCGCCGTGGTGGACGGGGAGCCGATAACCGAATCCGATCTGGAATATTCATTAGATGTGGCCCATCGCAGGGAGAATCTTTCATCCGCCGGAGACCTGAATATATCACAATATCTCCAGAAGCTGATAGATGAAAGGCTGATTATCCAGGAAGCAAGGCGCATGGGCATGGATGCGTATCCGGAGGTACGGAAGAAAGTAGACGCGTATATCCTGCGGGAATCGGTGATGAGGCTGTACGAGGATGAGATCGCCTCGAAAGTCACGGTCAGTGAAGAAGATATAGAAAGCTTCTACAAAGAGAATTATGAACGTCTCTCCCTCGGTATAATCGAGGTCGACAGCGAAGAAGATGCGGGTAACATACTTGAACAACTGAAGAACGGCGAGGATTTCATGGAACTTGCCCGGAAATACTCCGCTTACTCCCACAAAAACAACAACGGCACGGTTACACTCAGGCGGAACGCCCTGAGCCCCGCCCTGGCGGCGGCTGTCTCGGGCCTGAAACCCGGAGAGACCACCGGTGTCACGAGGTCCGGCCGGAAATACTACATACTGAAACTCATGGACAGGCAGGAGGCTCCGGATGACGAACTCCCCCGGCTCAGGAAGAACATAGAACGGGCCATACGGCGGCAGAGGGAAGCGGCCCGCGGCGATGCGTACCTGAAACATCTCCGTGACAAGGCGAACCTGAAGATCAACCGTGAAATCCTTGCATCCATTGATCCCTCCGTCAAAGGTGCAGAGCGTGAAAAGCTGCTGAAGGACAAAAGGCCGCTGGCCGAGCTGGATGGCTTTGTACTGACGGCGGGGGAGTTCCTGGCCATGATACCGCAGAAGTACACGCAGCCGGTGGAGAAAATTCTTGACAACTGGATCAACAATAAACTGGTGGATATGGAAGCACTGAGCCGTCATTATGAAAAGATGCCCCCGCTGAAGGGAATGGTGGTGCGTTACAGGAACCAGGTGCTCATGAACACATTTATCAGGGAAGTCCTCTCGCCCAACATAAAAATCTCCGACAAGGATCTGAAGGATTATTATCTGAGTCACAGGGAGGATTTTCTCAGGCCCGTCCGTTACAACATACAGCAGATAACCCTGAAAACCAGGGAAGAGGCGGAAGATACATTAAGGAGCCTGCAAGACGGTGCGGACTTTTCCTGGCTGGCGAAAAACAGGTCAATAGATGAAGCAGCCTCCGGGGGCGGCAATATCGGCTGGGTGGCTGCACACCAGTTGCCCGGGCCTGCAAGGGAGATAGTGGAAAAGCTCAAACCGGGGGACATAAGCCCTGTCCTGGAGATCAAACCTTTTTACAGGATTATCAGGCTCCAGAAGAAAACCGGCAAAGAAGCCTACGAATTTGACAGGGTGAAGGAGGCTGTCCGCAGGAAGGTCTTTGCGGAAAAATACAGGGAACTTTATGCCGGATATGTTGACAAACTGAAAGAAGGCGCCCGGATAAAAATCTACAATGATGCAGTCGAATCATTTGAGAAAATTTTCAGGAAGTGACCGGCGGATAAAAACATGATCAGTTACAGGAAACATTTTCTGCGACTCTTTGTCTTGTTCTTTGTTTTCGCTGTTGTTGCTGCGTGTGTCCCGGAGAAAAAGGTAAGGAAGGCGAGAGGCTTTGCGCCCAAACCGTGCCTGGAATGTCACAAGGAGAATCTGAAGGACCTCACGAAGAAGTTCGTCCATGCGCCGATGGGCAAGCGGGACTGCGAGGCATGCCACCTCCGGCACGGGAGGCTTGCCGTCAAATCCTTTGTGAAAAGGAATGAGAAAGACCTCTGTTTCACCTGCCATCCGGATATGGCAAAGGATGTTGAAAACATGGCGAACATCCATACGGTTCTGAAGCAGGGCAGGTGCGTTGCGTGCCATAACCCCCATGCATCGGACAACAGGTTCCTGCAGGAAAAGGTGGGCGGCGAACAGTGCCTTGCGTGTCACGACCGGGGCGCCTTTGAGCGGGAAAAACGCCACAAGGCCCTTGACAAGGGTTGCCTTGTATGCCACGCGCCGCACGGCTCCCAGTACAAGTACAATCTCGTAAATGATGAAGCCGCGCTCTGCGCCTCATGCCATGATTACGCCGATGGCGCTTTCACCGCCGCTCACAGGGATTATCCGGTTGAAGAGGCCGGGTGCTCGGGCTGCCACGCGCCGCACAGCTCCACAAACGACAAACTGCTCAGGGAATCCGTCCATGAGCCCGTGGGGCTCGCCAAGTGCAGTTCCTGCCACAAACCGGCTGCAGGCGCTGATCCGCTGGGCACAACGGCGCAGGGTGACGCGTTGTGTTACAAGTGCCATAAGAAAGAGCAGGAGGAATATATGACAGCCTACAGGCATCCACTGACCGATGAGGGCAAATGCCTGACCTGCCACAGCCCCCATGCCTCGGATTACCCGAAGGTTACACTCAGGGGCAAAGTGGAAATCTGTACAAACTGCCACTCTGAGAAGCCGAAGACGGACGTAACCCGCCTGCACGAGCCGATTAAAACACAGGGATGCACGGCCTGCCATAATCCGCACGCTTCGGAGAATCCGTTTTATCTGAAGGAATCCGGGAAGAAAATATGTATTACATGCCATTCCGACACGGCGAAAGAGATGAAAGATGCATATACACATAAACCGTTTTCAAGTCTCCAATGCACGAAATGCCATGATTCGCACGGGACGGACAACCCTGAGATGCTTAAAACCCCTTTGAGGGAGATGTGTTATACCTGTCATGAAGACGCGGAGGCGGAATTTTTCAGGACTTATATCCACACGCCCGTGGAAAAGAGGCAATGCGCATCCTGTCATACGTCCCATGCCTCGCCCTTCAGAGACCTTCTGAGAAATCCGCCGGAGCGGCTTTGCGTGACCTGCCATGACAGCATGTTTCTTGAAGTAGGGGAAGACGGCGTCCATCCCCTGTTCCGGCAGAAAAAATGTGAAACCTGTCATGACCCGCATGCAAGCAATTACCCCGGCTCCACGGTCAAGCCCCTGAAAGAGCTGTGCTACGACTGCCACAAGACGCTGGAGGCCGAGGTGAAGCTCAGCGACAATGTACACCTTCCGGTTGAAGAAGGGAAATGCACTGAATGCCACAACCCGCATGGAACAAAGCTCAGATACCAGTTGCTGAACCGCCCGAACGAACTCTGCCTCTCCTGTCACCGGAGGATTGTCACCACCACGGCGAGAAAAGGTCACCTGTCAATGAAAGAGGGCGACTGCCTGAGCTGCCATACATCGCACTCCTCCGGCCGGAGCAAACTGCTCAACAGGAGGGACCCGGAGATATGTGTCCGGTGCCATTTAATCGATACGGAAAGGCTTTTAAGCGGCCACAGACAGCCGGTGGCTGAAATCCGCCGCTGCCTGAGCTGCCACGAGCCGCATGTAACGGAAAAACCCGGTATGCTCAAGAGCATAACTCATGAACCGTTCAGACAGGGGGATTGCGAGGCGTGCCATGATTAAGTCAAAAGAGCGCAAGAGGGAAAACACTCACGGGAAGGCGGCGCTGTGGCGCATGCTCATCCTCCTTTCAGTGCTTGCGATCTCCTTCATCACCGGCGGCGGCAACGCTTTCGCAGGGGTCAAGCTCAAAGGCAAGGTGCCCGACCTCTGCTACAAGTGCCACAAGGAACTGAAAAAGGAACTCTCTGATAAATACGTTCACGCGCTTTTTAAAAAGGGCGAGTGCCTGAAATGCCACAATTCCCACGTGAGCAATGTCAAGGGCCTGATGAACGACGGGGTTGACTCCATATGCATGAACTGCCACAGGGATATCAGGGACCTTCTCCGGAAGGGCGCGATGCACAGCGCGCTCAGGGAAAGCATATGTACCGACTGCCATTACGCTCACAGCGGGGAAAACAAGAGTCTCCTGGTCACGAAAGAAAAAAACCTCTGTCTGAACTGTCACGAGGATATCAGGGACCAGATGAAGAAATCCTATGCATGCCGGCCGTTTAAGGAAGGCAAGTGCTCGGCGTGCCATGACTCCCACGGCTCTGTTGAAGACAACCTCTTGCGTTCATCCCCCAACAGCCTGTGCCGGACATGCCACACCGCGCCGGCGTGCAGTGCGGGCGGGGTGTCCATTGCCTCTGAGATAAAAGACATGGATTGCACGACGTGCCATTCAGGCCACAGTTCAAAAGACAGGGGGATTCTCGGCCCGTACGGTCATACCGCCTTCCTGATCAAAAAATGCACGGAATGCCACAATCCGATCAAACCCGGCAGAAAGATCACCACCAGGGCGGAGGGGGATGCCTTGTGTTACAAGTGTCATAAAAAGGATGACCCGAAGACCCTGTACATGGAAAACGACGTGCATGTGAAGAACGTAAAAAACTCGTGCAACACCTGTCACGATTATCACGCCTCGGGCAAGAGGAATCTCACGAAAAACGAACAGAGGATATGCATCAGTTGCCATGAGAAAACCGAAAAACGGACGGCCTCCATGGAAAAAGCCCTGAAAACCGTAAAGTGCGCCCCGGTCAAAAACAGGAGATGTTTTGAATGCCACATACCGGTGCACTCGGAGCGGAAGCTTTATTATATTTCGGATGAGATCACCATGTGCGCAAAGTGCCATGAGGCCCAGCACAAGATAACGCACCCGATAGGCGAGGATGTAAAGGACCCCCGCAACGGACAGCCGTTGACATGTCTTTCGTGCCACAGCATGCATTCAGCAAGGGAAAAATACATGCTCACTTTCGACAGGGCGCGGGCGCTGTGCATCCAGTGCCACAAGTTATGAATGCTATCGCTGAATCTCAAAGGTTGCTAAAGGCAGCGGCAGAGACTGCCGAAGAACCTTATAGAAGCTTTTCCGGCGGGCCCAGCCGCCGCCGCAATTGCAGGTTTGAGATGTAATATCAATAGAAACTATTCGAGGAAACAAGGTGAAACCGAAAAAATACCTTTCAGGCTTTTTTATTCTGTTACTTCTGCTTACAGCAGCCGGCGCATCAACGGCGGCCGTTAAAAGCGGTTATCACTGCAGTGACTGCCACACCATGCACAACAGCCAGGACGGACGGCCTGTGGCCACAGAGCTGAACACATCCACGTACACGTTTGAGACCGATGCAACACCGAATCAGTTTTTACTCGTAAGCGACTGCACGGGCTGCCATACATCATCCAGCGGCAGCAGTACCATAGTCAAGGACACGCCCATTGTATTCAATACGATTACACCGGTTGATCCACTGGCCGGCGGGAATTACTATTACGTGAGATCGGATGACTCCAGGGGGCACAATCCCGCAGGCATAACATCCCGGGATTCCGTCCTGGGGCTCACACCTCCGGGAGGTAATACCATGGCAGCGCAGTTGAGATGCGCGGGACAATACGGCTGTCACGGCGACAGGAGCACAGGCAGTGATTACACTGCGTTAAAGGGCGCCCATCATGCGGATGACTCCGGGGGCGTGGACGGAAGCTCCGTGGGGCTGAGCTACCGTTTTCTGAACGGCGTGGTGGGAAAGGAAGACCCTGACTGGGAGCAGGACAATATAAACACGAGCCATAACGAGTACAAGGGCTCCACAGGCCCGTCCGCCGACACCATCAGCTATCTCTGCTCGAGGTGCCACGGCGACTTTCACACATGGACCGGAGGCGTTTCCGCCGTCGGGACCGCATCGCCGTGGCTGAGGCATCCGACTGACATTACGCTGAAGGCCTCGGGAGAATATGCAAACTATACGACATACAGCATGACAGCGCCCGTGGCCAGACCGGACCCGGGCAATGTGCCGGACACCACGAGGGTGAGGCCTGGCACTGATATAGTCATGTGCCTGTCCTGCCATCGCGCGCATGCTTCACCATATTACAAAATCCTGAGGTGGGATTATAAGAGCCCTACACTTTCAACGGCTTTATCGGGGTGCAATGTATGCCATACATCGAAGAATTAAACAGGGACAACGGGTCATCGCCTGCCGACGGATGACCGACTATCACTGATTTGGAGAGGGAAATTGAGAGACGGACGCATTAAACCACTGAAAACCATCTTGATAACCATGGCCGTGTGCTTACTGGTGGTTGCCGGCAATGCAGACGCAGGGACATATACCTCCACGAAGCACGGGACGGACGCCGACCGCTCGGTTGTGGTCCCGGGCTTCCCCTATACCACAAAGGGTCTCTGCGCCCAGTGCCACGAGCAGCACGCCGGTATTGACGGGAATGAGCCCACTCCGCCCGCTTCTGAAGGTCCGACATCCTATGCACTGTTCAGGTCCAATTTCGGGCTTGACAAAAACGAGCTCTGCTATGCCTGCCACGAGACCTTCACCATAGGCTCAATGCCCCTGGGATACGGAAGATACGGTATTTACCAGGGAAAGACAAAGTACAACAACTCCATCCACTATTCAAGCGGCAACATGCTGTGGAGTCCCGATCCGGTGCCCCCGGGGCCGCCCCTTGATGATGCCGGGAATTGCCATAACTGCCACAATCCGCACGGTTATGATGACGGCGGGGGACTGATCCCGAACATGCTGTTTGCGCGCGATTCAAAGACAGGGGACAGCCCTGCCTATGAGATGGGCTGCGAGGCCTGTCATGACGGCACACAGGGCGGAGCATTCAAGAACGTAAAGGCGCAGTTGAACAAGACCTACAGCCATCCCACGCACAGATTCAATAACCGGCATGTGCTGCCCGAGACCGGCAGGTCCGAGGGCGGCAGCAGTTTCGGCCCGGCCAACAGGCATGCCGAATGCGTCGACTGCCACAATCCCCATGCCCTCGGCTCCACAGGCTCGACCCATACCCCTCCGGGGAATGCGGTCTCGGGAGCTCTGAAGAACGTGTGGGGTGTGGCACCGTCATGGCCGTCCATCTGGACACAGCCGAAGATATTCACCGTAAGGAGGCCCCCGGCCTATCCTGACGGGAGCAGCAAGGAATACCAGATATGCTTCAAATGCCATTCATACTACGGCCTCGGCAGCCTGACAAACGCTGTCTCATCAATCATCGGGCCGTCCGGCGTAAATATCACCGATCAGGCCTGGGAGTTCAACAGGAACAATAAATCGGCCCATTCCGTGGTGGTGACATTAAACAACCAGACAGGTTCATACTCTCCGAAGGCCCTTGCGTCGTCACAGATGTCCCCGCCGTGGACAAATGTGGGGAATCAGACCATGTACTGTTCGGATTGCCACGGAGCGGACAACGAGGGCTCCGGCGCAAAAGGGCCCCACGGCTCCAATGTAAAGTTCATGTTAAAGGGAGCCTACAAATACTGGCCTGCAAGAAATGACGGGCAGCTCTGGAGATTAAGCGACAAGAACAACTTCACCTCATACGGCGGCCTGTTCTGCAAGAACTGCCATCCTGTTTATGACGGCACGTGGAAAAACAATGTTCATTCACAAACCGGCGGGGGCGGCCGCGGCGGCAGCGGAGGCCATCAGGACCAGCCCTGCGTTGCGTGCCATGTAGCCGTGCCGCACGGTTCAAAGAGGTCGCGGCTTATCGGGTACAGTTCCGACCCGGCGCCTTACAACTACAACGGCAACACTCTCAAGGTGACCGGCTTCAGAAAGGCCGGCGGCCCCTTCAGTTATTCCGGGATGCCGAAAAACAGCACCGGCAACAACTGCGCCACTGCAGGCGTGTCAGGATGTCATGGGAGCTCCATATCGGGCGCCGATCCATGAAAATTGAAAAAGCACACCAAGCAAAGCAAACCTTACAGCGGAGGCTCTTGCAAAAGTCCTCTGTCCGTCATCTCGAATGAAGAGAGAGGCCTTATACATCATTGATACCGGAAGATTTCTCCCTCCGGTAGAAATGACATGCGCAGGCATTTTTACACTGTTGAAAGAAAGGGGCTCAGCGGCATAAAAACGCCGGCCGCGGGCAGGGGAGCCCGGAGGTTTTACGGCAGATACTGTAAAGCTTCCGCCAGCCACCGCCCTGCGTGACCGGGAGTTGCCCGGGTTCATGGTTATTGCTGCTGCTGGAACTTGTCTTTATGACAGGCAATGCATATCTGCACATTTTCCTTTGCCAGGCGAAGCCGGTATTTTTCACTCGCTCCTTTTGCCCCCGGTTTGTTTGGCGGGATCACGCCCCTTTCATGCGGGTTATGGCAGGTGGGGCATGTGATTTTCCCTTCATAATCAAGTGGCAGTATGATACCGTACTTCTTTTCAGACTCCTTCATCATTGCCAGTATCTTGTCGGGTGGTTTAAGGAGGTGGTTGGCATTGATGGGATGCCGGCGGCTCTGCTTGAAATGGCACCTGTAACAGAGAACTTCGAGATTGCCGATGAGCTTGACCTCTTTAAATGTCGCGCGTTTTTCATCGGGCTTTTCCACGTGACAGTACAGGCACTTCTGTATGATGATCTCCCCTTTCCGCGTCAACTGGTTATGCGGGTCCAGCATCCTGTACTTTTTCTCGTCATGACACCTGAAGCACAATGTCGTGCGGCTAAGGTAGGGAGCGCCTCTGAGAAATCTCTTGTTAAGCGACTTTGCCTGGGGATTAACCCCGCACTGCAGGTATATGTTATGACATGTGATGCACGAAACCCTGCCATTGAGCAAGGGTAAATCTTTCGGTATCTTTTTCTTCTTCTCCTTCGATGGCGCCACGCCCACCGGATGTATGTATGCGCCGGGCGTGTAACCGTGGCACCAGCATAACTTCGAGAAGTCACCGTTATATTTCAGGAATTTCTTTCCGCCCTTCACCGGTTTTTTCTCATGGCACTCACTGCAGTACTTGCCCGTGTAATGAATATCCGTATCCTTTGTGACACTCGTTGTTGCCTTCCCGGCAGCGGAGGCCCATCCGCCTGACTGTGCGAACAGCATAATACCCGCAACAAGCGCGAAAAACACTATAAGGGGGGGTTTTTTCATGACATTAATTATAGTATATTTTCCTTGTTTCTTTTCAAACTTTTTTTGATATTTAAAAATTTTATCCCGTATGTTTTCCCCCGGTTTCTGTGTGAAATCCCGCAGGGCACCGGTGAAATCCAGCAGTATTCGGCATGAAAGGGCAGTTTTATGCCGGAATCAGGCGCATATTACAGGCATTGTTTTTGCATATAATCGTACAAACGAGACATGAGAGGCTGTCGGCGGTGTTTTAACTTTACCTTATGAGCATCTTGCAAAAGCTGAAAATGCCTGTATATGTCATTTCGACCAAAGGAGGAAATCTTTCGGTATCGATGAGTTATAAGACATCTCTCTCCGCTCGATGTGACGGACAGAGGACTTTTGCAAGAGACTCTTATAAATGTCGCACGAACCGGCAAGGCAGCTCTGCCGGAAAACCTTTATAAAGCGACGGGATATCGGGAATATGTCCCTGTTGCGGGAAATAACAAAAAAGGCCGTCCTTCGTGCCGGTCAACCGTGTCCGTCTACGGTCTCTGTCTTTTACGGACACGAATCACGGGATTTTGACATAGCGTGCAGAATATTTCCCTGAAGGTATCCGGATAAAGCTTCCCCTGTCACGCCTGGCAATGTTTTTTTGCCGCTGTAAGGGGAACAAGATGCCGATGGGAGAGCGGGGAGGACATGGTGAATGCCGACAAAAGGGTCAAGATACTGATAGTGGATGATGAAGAGCTGATATGCTGGTCATTGAAGCAGAGCTTCGAGAAAGCGGGCGGGTATGCCGTCAACTGCGCCTATACCGGGGATGACGCCCTGCGGAAACTCCACAGGGACCGCTACGATATCATTATCACGGACCTGAACCTGCCTGATATCAAGAATCACGAGATTGTACGCAGGATCAGGGATGTGGCTGTAAGCACTCCTGTAATCGTCATTTCAGCGGATTTGTCCGAATCCGTCCTGGACGACATATCAGGGCAGGGCGTGGTCAAGTGCATAGGCAAGCCTTTCGAGATCGGCGAAATTCTTGATGATGTGAAAGAGGCGACGGGATTTGCGAAACCGGCCCGCGAAAACGGAGCGCTTACGAAATAATATCTCTGTTAACCTTTATATCCAACTGCCGTTTAATGGCCTCTATGTAGGCGCTTATCATCTGGTTGCCCTTGGCGGCGCGGAATACTTCGGAGAGCTGTTCCTTGTTGTCGCCCTTGATGGAGTCGATGATCTTCAATTCATCCGGTGAAAGCTCCACGGTTTCCGTTATGAGGCGGGTCATCTTTGTGATGAGCATGTCGTTTCTTAAACTGCTTTCATATGCCTGGGGGGTCAGGCGGTTGAACTTCAGCTTCCTTTTGTAGATATCGGGGTCAAACACACCGTCTCTCTGGAAAAACGGCTGGTTTTTTATGGCCTCCTGCAGCTCCTTTTCCGAGACGGTAATACCCGCCCGCCGGGCTGCGATAATGAGAACCCTCGTGTTGATCATCCTGGCAAGAACACTGTCCTGGAGCTCGCGCTTGTTGATATCCTCGGGATCGGGGTATTGTTTCTTCAGATCATCATACGCATTGTCATACGCCCGCCAGAACTGGTCAAGGGTGATTCTTTCGCCGTTGATCTGCGCCACAAACGTTACAGACGGGTTGTCCTTGGGGCCGATGCCCCAGAAGATAAAGGCGATGGAAATCATGATGGTGATCGCGGACAGCAGGAACACGGTGAAGAACTTATGGCTGCGCATTATTTTGAGCATAGGATAATATATCCCAAAGGAGGACGAAAGGGCAAGGGATGCCGGCTTTTCCACGGGGAGGGCGTTGACTTTATCCGGTCAATTCTGTTACCTTGATAGTCCTATTCCCTGAGAGAATTTCCTGGCGGTGTAGCTCAGTCGGTCAGAGCATACGGCTCATATCCGTAGTGTCGCTGGTTCGAGTCCAGCCACCGCCACCAGATTGAATCAGCCTCCTCGCTGGGTGTTGCAATAACAGAGCGTTAGTTGTTGTTTTGCAGATTAAACCGGCCCCGAAAGCGGCAAATCATTCAAAATAACCCGACCCGAATAAACTATATTGTAAGATATGTAAGCCGTATGGCTGGAAGGTTCAGTTCAACAAGTTTTATCTGTAATGCCTTCGGCACTACAGATAAAACTCTATACGTTATGCTTTAATGATATTAACTGCCCATAGCAGGCATGAATAAAGGAGTGAGTTGGATATGCAATTAGGAAGAAATAAAAGAATTATTCAATAAACTAAGCAAACAAGAACTCAGAAAAATATTAATAAACCTTCGCCGGATTACCTTTGACTTCAAAATAAACAAATCGTTCTTGAGTTATTCATCGCATCCTCTCACTATTCCTAAAGAATTTTATGATTTTCTAGACATACTCAGAATTTATCAGCAGAGGGCGACTACTGGTCGGGTACGAAGTGGGCCGCCCATCCAAACCCGATCTATGACAATATCGCCTGGATCTTCAACTTCGGCTGGAGCCGCCAGGACGGCGGCAGTAAGGACACCGGCTACCTCGCCATTGTCGTCCGTCCCGGAGATGTCACAGTCGTTCCTGAACCAATAAGCTCTATCCTTTTTATTACAGGCGGAACACTTTTAGCAGGACGGCGTTATATAAAAAGAAATAAAAAAGCATAACCAGCACATGCACATTGAACGAGTACCAGTGGACTTGATTTTGCTCTTGATCAGTTTTAGAAGTAGCAAACTGGTTCATTTGCCAGTTTGTACCCTGCAGGTACTCGTCAGTGATGTAGTCGTTATTGGCGACACGAGGTCGCTTTAGTTATTGTTTAGCTTCAAGAAATTCTTGAAGACTAAACCCGGTGTTTCACCACCGGTATCAGGGAAAGGCATGCTACCATTGCGCTGATGATGGGGTGTG
>Ga0256839_1000351_pt1 | contig 59635 bp, 50 predicted proteins | sample 354166metaG_FD_185968 | JGI IMG/M metagenome (GOLD analysis project Ga0256839, IMG submission 185968) | Hydrothermal vent microbial communities from Mid Atlantic Ridge, Atlantic Ocean - 354-166 | ecosystem: Environmental > Aquatic > Marine > Hydrothermal vents | place: Atlantic Ocean: Mid...
TGTAGTTCATCATCAGCTAATACTGCAATATCAGAGGCGCTGTAGAGCAGGGCAGAGTGGGTGTCGTTGTGAATGGCCAGCCGCAGTTGTCGTGAGTGATTTGGGAATTCATAAGCGGGGCCGGTGTGCCAGCGCCCATAGAGCTGATTGTGGCTGTAGATATTCAGGCCATTGCTGAAGCGGGTCAATATCGCCTTGCCCCGGCTCTCTACGGCCCAGACCTTGTTGCCACTGAATATCTTTTCAAATGGCTTTAGATGCTCCTGGCCAAAGAAGAGTTCTTTGACTGTTTTATCTTTGATGGCTTTGGCTATCTTGTCAGCAGCACGGCGTATCTCTGGACCTTCGGGCATAAAATAGTCAGGTGCTAAAAAATCGGGTGGCGTTTTTTCTAAAATATCAATCCACGGAGTGGGCGCTTAAAAACATTGATTTCCCTAAAGCGGTGAAGAAGTCCTGATATATCTCCGGGTCATTAATAGCGGTTAAATTATATTGTGCATTTGCACGTACCAATAACTGTTGGCCCCCTCTGGGTCGAACAGTCACAGTCATGCGCAGCTGGTAGCCATCCAGTTTTGTAGCGCTTACCGAGCCAAGTGTTTCGTCTGCTTTATCTACCACAAACCCTAAGTCCTGGAGTGTTGCTATTACGGTGCGAAGGGTCTTGTTTTTGTCTGTAGTGTCAAATGCCCTTGTTTGAATGCTTCGCATTTTTACCTGGCTTTCACTGGTTTGCAGCAGTTGTTTACTTGAGTTGGTTTGGCATCCAGGCAAGCTGATCAGGGCGGCTAATAAAAAAAGCGGTGTTGTTATTTTAGTAAATTTCATATCTTATGCCCTTCCAAAAAGATGGCTTTTGATAAGCGGTCAAAAAATTCCTGATAGATTTCAGGCTGCTCTAAACCTTCAACCCGAGTTATGCGGTTTTGTGTGTTCCAAACTATTCTTTGGAAGGTTACTCTGACCAGATGTCTTTGCTTATCGTCTGCTGATGCAGGGCGAACGACGAGGGATAGCCGTAGTTTCTGATTTTTATCAATGGCCATGGCTCCCCCGCCAAGCAGAGCAATTACAATAGCGGCGGCCACTTGACCTGCTTCGGTGGCGTCTCGCTCCTTCGATCCAACGATGAGCCCCAGCTTTGTTTCACTTTCATCGATATTGAACCCTAAATCTTGCATGACACCGGCTGATGCGGACAAAATATCCACTTCGGCAACGCCTTCATACATTCTTGTCTGCAAGGCTCTTTTCTGTAGAGATTCCGGCTTTAGTTTTAAAGCGTCTTTTGGGATGGTTTGGCACCCCGCCAATGCAACAATAACCACGGCAACACACCAGAGATACCATGTTCTTTGTTTAATCATGGAGCCATTCCTTTGTTAGAACCTCGATGTGTGGTACGCAAAATCCCGGACTTTTTTGTTGTCGTCAAATTTGATTATGACGGTGAGGGTGCGCTGGGATTTTGAGCTGGCTCCAGCACCTTGGCTATACCCAGGGGCCACTCCACCGGCAACAGACCCTGTAATGCCTAAAATAAGTGCGGACACGCCGCCGCTGCTAGTGGAGTATGCGGTATCGGTTGCTATCTTGTCATAGATCCATACTTCCCGGCGCTCTTCATCGGTAGAGACAATGTTGGGTGAGCCTAAAGCAGCCGCCACCTCTGCACCGCTCATGCCGACCCTGATTTCACGCTGAACCTTTCCTACCGTCATGCGATCTGAGGAATCATCTGATACAGACTGCCGGTGCTGTGCGGCAGTCATACAGCCAGACATGAGGGTTATGAGGACGCTAGCCAGTACAAACATCAATATTTTGTTCATATTGCGTTACTCCTTGTATTTCGTGGGTTTCCGGTTGTTATCTGATTGGGAGTGGGGGTGCTGTATACTGCAGTTATCCTGGTTTTATGAACCAATACACACTGTGCGAAGGAGGGGCAGGTATATAGGTTATAGTTGGTGAAATGGTCGTGCTGGATATATGGCAGGCGACAATAAAAATACTTCTTTGCTAAAGTAATTACAAGTTATTTGGCGATTTCATTCCATCTAATATTAATTGCACGTTAGAATCGCTCACCTTTCAAACCTGTGGTATCCACTATGCAGTCTCCTGAGCTCCTCGCCCCTGCGGGCACCCTGAAAAACATGCGTTATGCCTTCGCCTATGGGGCGGATGCGGTCTATGCAGGCCTGCCGCGCTATAGCCTGCGGGTACGCAATAATGATTTCCGGGAGGCCAATCTACAACTGGGGATCCAAGAGGCACATACGCTGGGCAGGCAGTTTTTTATCACCTGCAACCTGATGCCGCACGGCGCCAAACTCAAGACCTTTATTGCCGATCTGGAGCCGGTGGTGGCAATGGGGCCGGATGCGCTGATCATGGCCGACCCCGGTCTGATCATGCTGGTGCGCGAGCGCTGGCCGGAACTGACACTGCATCTGTCGGTACAGGCCAATACGGTGAATGCTGCCGCAGTGAAGTTCTGGCAGGGGGTTGGCATCAAACGGGTGATCCTATCGAGAGAGCTGTCGCTGGATGAGGTGGAGGAGATCCGCCAGCAGTGTCCGGATATGGAGCTGGAGGTCTTTGTACACGGGGCGCTCTGCATCGCCTATTCGGGCCGCTGCATGCTCTCGGGCTACTTCAATCACCGGGATGCCAATCAGGGGGCCTGCACCAACTCCTGTCGCTGGGAGTACAAAGTGACGGATTCGGATACAGGTCAGGCACGCAACCCCAAGGCGGATCAGCCGCTTTTTCTGGAAGAGCGCGAGCGCCCCGGTGAGATGATGCCAATCGAAGAGGACGAGCACGGCACCTATATCATGAACTCCAAGGATCTGCGGGCGGTGGAGCATGTCGAGCGGCTGGTGAAGATCGGGGTGGACAGCCTGAAGATCGAGGGGCGGACAAAATCCCACTACTACGCGGCGCGTACCACCCAGGTCTATCGCCGTGCGATTGATGATGCGGTGGCGCAACGCTCCTTCCAGGTGGGGCTGATGGCTGAGCTGGAAAACCTGGCCAATCGCGGTTACACCGATGGCTTTTATGAGCGCCACGAGAGCGAGCAGCTACAGAACTACCGTCAGAACAGCTCGGAGAGTGATCGGCAGATCTTTGTCGGCGAAGTGCTGGGAGCGCCGGACAGCGATGGCTTGACCGGAATCGAGGTAAAAAACAAGTTTGCGGTGGGTGATCGCCTGGAACTTCTGACATCCAGTGGCAATCATACCTTCACCCTGGAGGCGATGCTGGACAAGCACGGCAAGCCGCTGCAGGAGGCGCTGGGAAGCGGCTATCAGGTGCGCATAGCGCTGCCGGTGGCAACAGATGAGATGGGTTTGGTGACACGCTATATCCGGGGTGCTTGAAATTCTGAAGCAAAAAGTTGAATATCGAGCAACAGTACCTTTTGCATCCCATCCATTCAGGTAAGGAAAACAACGCATGAACTATTTTGAAGACAACTCGCTCTCTATTGGCAACACCCCGCTGATCAAGCTGAACAAGGTAGTTGATGCGGACAAGACACTGGTGCTGGCCAAAATCGAAGGCCGCAACCCGGCCTACTCTGTAAAGTGCCGGATTGGTGCCGCCATGGTCTGGGAGGCCGAAAAGCAGGGGCTGCTCAAGCCAGGCATGGCGGTGGTCGAGCCCACCAGCGGCAACACCGGTATTGCGCTGGCCTTTGTCTGCGCCTCGCGTGGCTATGACATTACCCTGGTGATGCCGGACACCATGAGCCTGGAGCGGCGCAAGGTACTCAAGGCGCTGGGTGCCAATCTGGTATTGACCGAAGGTGCCAAGGGGATGCCTGCTGCCATCGCCAAAGCGGAAGAGATTGCAGCGCAGGATCCCGATCACTACTACCTGCCACAGCAGTTCAAAAACCCGGCCAACCCGGATATCCATGAGCAGACCACCGGCCCTGAGATTTGGGATGCAACTGATGGCAAGATTGATGTGCTGATCTCAGGCGTGGGTACCGGCGGCACTATTACCGGGGTTTCGCGCTATATCAAAAACAGCTGCGGCAAGGATATTCTCAGCATTGCGATAGAGCCAACCGCCAGCCCCGTCATTACCCAGGCGATGGCCGGTGAAGAGCTGACCCCGGGGCCGCACAAAATCCAGGGCATAGGCGCAGGTTTTATCCCGGATACGCTGGATCTCTCAGTGGTTGACCGCGTTGAGCAGGTTGAGAATGAAGAGGCGATTGAGTTTGCCCGCCGTCTGGCCACAGAAGAGGGCATTCTTTCTGGCATCTCCTGTGGTGCAGCGGTCGCTGTTGCCGCCCGTTTGGCACAGCAACCTGAATTTGCAGGCAAGACCATTGTGGTCATCATGCCAGATTCGGGCGAGCGTTATCTCTCCAGTATCTTGTTTGAAAATATTACCGATTGATCCATGAAAATTTAGCGTGGCCAGCAAAAGTAGGTGCTTTAGGCTTCGCCTAAGACGCCTGCTTTTGGTAGCCACGCCCTGCAAAAAATTTTTAATTTTTTTGCTTACCCCCGGTCGAAATACCACCAATATCTCTCTGTTGTACCAGCTATTTCTTACTAAATTTGCCCTGTTTTTGAAGGCTTGACAGCGGCAACACATGGGCATACTCTTGTTCGCTCAAACACAACATATAGTGTTTAGCAGTCTGGATTGGCCATAAAACATACAACATATAGGGCATGCGGTTTTTAAGTTATTGATATTTAGCCCTTTCAAGTCACTCCTGATTTTGAGCAGCGCTTGTCATAACTGCTCTGGCGATTTCGGATAAAAACTTTTTCCTGGCAGCTGCCATATATCCACTTTGAAAGCGGACTATATGTCGCACTGCTATAGCAAACCTAACTTGATCAGGGTGCTCTAAACAATGAAGACCGCTCACCTTAAAGCTGTCCCATCCATTACAACGATTGATATTCCACTGCAGGCCGCGTCCCACGATATCTGGGATACCAAATACCGCCTCAAGACCAAAGATGGCGATGCGGTGGATCAGGATGTCGACGCCACCCACCGTCGCGTGGCCAAGGCGCTGGCCGAGGCCGAAGAGGGTTCTGAGAATCAGCGGGAATGGGAGGAGCGTTTCCTCTGGGCGTTGCGTCATGGCGCGATTCCGGCCGGTCGCATCACCTCTAATGCCGGGGCGCAGGCCTATAAACCAGCCACCTCCACCATCAACTGTACCGTCTCCGGCATGGTGACCGACTCGATGAACGACATCCTCGGCAAGGTACACGAGGCGGGCCTCACGCTGAAGGCGGGTTGCGGCATCGGCTATGAGTTCTCAACCCTGCGCCCCAAAGGGGCCTATGTCAGTGGAGCCGGCGCCTACACCTCCGGGCCGCTCTCCTTCATGGATATCTACGACAAGATGTGTTTTACCGTCTCATCCGCTGGCGGTCGTCGTGGCGCACAGATGGCCACCTTTGATATAGGGCACCCCGATGTGATGGACTTCATCCGCGCCAAACGTGAGGATGGCCGTCTGCGCCAGTTCAATCTCTCGCTGCTGATCACCGAAGAGTTCATGGAGGCGGTCAAAAATGATGGCGACTGGGCGCTGGCTTTCCCGGTCACCGAGAAGGAGGTAACCGACGACAAGCTGGATCTGGGCAATGCCAAGCAGATTGTCTGGCGGGAGTGGCCGAGCCACAACGGCTACATCACGGGCGAGACCGGCCTGGTTGCCTGCAAGATCTACAAGATCATCCGTGCGCGCCGTCTGTGGGATGTCATCATGGCTTCGACCTACGATTTTGCCGAGCCGGGCTTCATCCTGATCGACAAGGTCAACGAGATGAACAACAACTGGTTCTGCGAAAATGTCCGCGCCACCAACCCCTGTGGCGAGCAGCCGCTGCCACCCTACGGTGCCTGCCTGCTGGGCTCGATCAATCTGACCAAATTTGTGCGCAAGCCCTTTACCCCGGAGGCCCATTTTGATTGGGAGAGCTTTGCCGAGGTGATCACGGTCTTTACCCGCATGCTGGATAATGTGATAGAGGTCAACGGCCTGCCGTTACAGGAGCAGCGTGATGAGATTATGCGCAAGCGCCGCCATGGCATGGGTTATCTGGGGCTGGGTTCCACCATGACTATGATGTGCATGAAATATGGTTCTGAAGCGTCGCTTGAATTTACCGAACAGGTGACCAAAACGCTGGCGCTGGAGGGGTGGAAAGCAGGTCTGGCACTGGCCAGTGAAAAGGGTGCAGCACCTATTATGGATGAGGATTTCCCCGTCACCGCCGAGATGCTGACCCAGCGCCCGGAGATGGCGGTGGATGGCTGGAAGATTGGCGACAGCCTCAAGGGCCGGCTGCTCTTCTCGAAATACAGCCGCTATATGCAGCAGCTGGCAAAGGAGGATCCCGCACTGGTGGAGGCGCTGTCAGAGATCGGCTGCCGCTTCACTCACCACAGCTCCATTGCGCCCACCGGCACCATCTCGCTCTCGCTGGCCAACAATGCCAGCAACGGCATCGAGCCCAGCTTTGCCCATCACTACTCACGCAACATCATTCGTGAAGGGAAGAAGAGCAAAGAGAAGGTCGATGTCTTCAGCTATGAACTGCTGGCCTATCGTGATCAGGTCAACCCCAATGCCATGCCCTATGCTGAAAATGCCAGCGATCAGCTGCCTGATTACTTCATCGCCGCCGATGAGGTCAGCCCCAGGCAGCATGTCGATGTGCAGGCTGCGGCGCAGAAGTGGATCGACTCATCCATCTCAAAGACGGCCAATGTGCCGACTGATTACCCCTATGAAGAGTTCAAGAATATCTATCTCTACGCCTACGAGCAGGGGCTGAAGGGCTGTACTACCTTCCGTTTCAACCCGGAGGCCTTCCAGGGGGTGCTGGTCAAAGAGCAGGATCTGGAAAACACCATCTACAGTTTCACACTGGCCGATGGCTCAGTGGTAGAGGCCAAAGGTAATGAAGAGATCGAATATGATGGCGAGATGCACAGCGCCGCCAACCTCTTTGACGCCCTGAAGGAAGGGTACTACGGTAAACTCTAACCTAAATCCTGCAAGCGCTCGCACTCACATAGCGCAAGCTATTGATCCGTATAGCGATATGAAACTTTTCGGCCATCACAATAAGGATGGCACTCAAAGTTGTCATTCACTCTACAAATCAATATCTTATACTCTGCAAGCACGATCACTTGCAGGATTTAGGTCTAAAGCGATATTGATTGCACGCAAACCAAGGTTATGACAATGGCTATTAAAATCGATCAGAAAATTACGGGCTACAGTGTCCTCAAGGAGGAGGATCAGCAGGCAAATGCCGAGCTGGAGAAGGCGGCCGTGCAGGAGAGCAACATCGTCCAGATGCACGAAAAGGTCGCCCGCCCCGAGATGCTGTTTGGATCTACCTACAAGATCACAACACCCCTCTCAGACCATGCCCTCTATGTCACGATCAACGACATCATCTTGAACCAAGGGACGCAACATGAGGTGCGGCGGCCGTTCGAGGTCTTCATCAACTCCAAGAATATGGATCACTTCCAGTGGATCGTGGCGCTGACGCGGATCATCTCTGCCGTCTTCCGCAAGGGTGGTGATGTGACCTTTCTGGTGGAAGAGCTGCGTTCTGTATTCGACCCCAGTGGCGGTTACTTCAAAAAGGGCGGCAAATTCATGCCATCACTGGTGGCTGAGATTGGCGATGTCATCTACTGCCATCTGGTGATGATCGGCATGATCAAAGAGGAGGAGCCAGGCGAGCATCAGCAGAAGATACTGGATGAGAAGCGCAAGCAGTTTGAGGCCTCCATCAAAATGAAAGACGCAGAGCATGGCAGCGAGTTTCCTGACGCGGCTCAACTGTGCAAAAAATGCAGCACCAAGGCAGTGATTCAGATGGATGGTTGTTTGACCTGCCTGAATTGTGGGGATTCCAAGTGTTCTTGATGGCGTGGTGAGTTGGGCGTATTGTACTGAATGAAAATCCAATAGCCCGGAGTGCCATTTGGATCAGGTTCAATTAAAGCAGTGGGAGATCAATGGGGGAGTCGGATCAAAATCTTGAGCTAGAGGTGGGGACGCCTGTGCAGCTTCAGTTTGGCACGGATGGCACATCACAACGCTATGCGACCAAGATCATCGGCTATGTACATCCGACCAGCATTATTTTGCATACGCCGCAAAACAAGGGCAAGCCCATGCTGCTGCGAGAGGGGCAGATCACCACCGCCCGTTTTCTTGGCACCAACAATGTGTATGCCTTCGTCTCAAATGTGCGAGCGGTATTCCTGAAGCCATTTCCTCATCTCCATATTGCCTATCCGTCAGAGATCAAAAGCGCCTTCCTGCGGCAGGCAGAGCGGGTACGCACCGACATCCATGCCACTACGGTGAATCTTGATTCCGATTCAGAGCGCAAGGTTGACAGCCGAATCATCAATATCAGCGCCAATGGCGCATTGATAGCAAGCGCAGATGTTTTGGGCGAGGTGGGCACCAAACTACGGGTAATCATTGGGGTTGAATTTAACGATATTGAAAATGGTGTTGCGGTTATTGCTGTGGTTCGTAACATACGCAGAGAGCAGCCGGATGAAGAGGGACAGTATCATCATGGGGTGCAATTTATCATCAATACGATTACAGACTATCTCATGGTGCAGGGCGTGGTTTACAGCCAGTTGAATTCCACCTGTTAACACCCTAAACCTGAGCAAGAGAGCAAGCCAAAGTGCCACAAACCAAGATTGATATTACCCCATCGCTCACCGTCCATGCGCTGCTGGAGGCCTATCCAGAGCTGGAGGATCTCTTGATCGGCATGGCTCCACCGTTCAAGAGGCTAAAGAACCCCATCCTGAGAAAGACGGTGGCCAAGGTGGCGACCATAGAGAATATTGCATCGGTTGGCGGCATTCCGCTCGATCTGCTGATTGGCAGACTTAGAGAGGCGGCAGGATTGCCGCAGAGCAGCAACAGCTACAGTGATCAGGATTACTTTGGCGATCCGCCGGAGTGGTTTTCGGCAGATAAGATCACATTTGCTGTGGATGAGAAAAAAGTGAGCGCCAAGGATGGGAAGTCACTGGTAGAGATTATGCTGGAGGCAGAGCAGGTCAACCCCGGTGATATTATCGAACTCACCACATCATTCCTGCCCGCGCCAGGGATTGACATCATGAAATCCAAAGGCTACCTGGCCTGGTCAAAAAAAGAGAGTGAAGACCGGGTCAACTCCTACTTTCTTAAACCATAGCGGCTGATTTTCCTGAGCTACAGGGCAAATACCTGGCGTATGATTTTGCCGAGCATCTCGACCTCCGGGGGGGAGTAGAGGGCTGTTATTCTCTTCCCTTTGCCATCAAAAAAGAGCGCACTGGCGGTGCTTACAGCGTTGGCATTGGCAAATTGGCTGCCTCCGGGGGCGTTGATGTCTACCAGAATAAACTCCACCTCTGCCGTAAATTCGTCCCGTACCTGGCTAAAGCGCTCGATGAGCTGGTCGCTGACGGCATTGTTGCCATCATAGATGAGCACAATGGCAGGTCGGCCCTGTCCAATCAGCGAGGTATCGGAGTGGTAGCCTTGCGGCAGCATGGCCCAGCCAAATATCAGTATGCCGGTTGCAGTCAGCAGGATGACCAGTAGGTTCTGTTTTGTGGCGCCGCCCTGTCGAGTGCAGAGGTGCGTTTTGTGGTGGGTCTGTTGTCTGGTCATGGTTTTTTGTCCTGGCAGGCGGGATATCTTATTCCATCAGCAGACAGCAGGTTTTGGTAATTGGTTCCCGCTGTTCTGCCATTGCAGGGCAACCGGCTGTTTTAGTGTAGAATCCACTGCTGTCCTGAACCCTTAATTTACAAAGGCCACCACTCTTGTTTTCTGAATTTGATCTCGATAAGCGCCTGCTCAAGGCGGTTGATAAATTGGGTTTTGAAAAACCCACCCCGGTACAAACAGCGACCATTCCACCGGCCTTGGCACATAAAGATCTGCTGGTCAGCTCAGAGACGGGGAGCGGCAAGACGGCGGCTTTTCTGCTGCCAACACTGCACCAGATGCTGGTCAAAGCAGCGCCTGAGACAGGCAGCCGCATGCTGATACTGCTGCCCACCCGCGAACTGGCACGGCAGGTGATGAAGCATTTCAAACAGCTGGCAGCGTTTACCCATCTGAAGTTTGCCTTGATCTGCGGCGGCGAGACCTTCAAGTTTCAGCGCGCCATGTTCCGCAAAAATCCAGAGGTGATCATCGCCACCCCAGGGCGACTGCTGGAGCACATTGAGCACGGCACCCCGGATTTTGAAGCGCTTGAATTCCTGATCCTGGATGAAGCCGACCGTATGCTGGATATGGGGTTGAGTGAAGATGTGCTAAAGATTGTCAGCTGCTGCAATGTCGATCGCCAGACGTTGCTCTTCTCGGCCACGCTCAATCACCGGGGGCTCTCGAAGATGATGGCCGGAATGCTGCGTGAGCCAGAGGCTATCCGGCTTAACAGCGTGCGGGATCGGCACCAAAATATCCGGCAGCAGATTATTGTGGCCGATGACAGCCTGCACAAAGGGCGTTTGACCGATTGGTTGCTAAGCAATGAGACCTTCGACAAGGCGATGATCTTTACCAACACCCGCATTCAGGCCGATAAGTTGGGCAGTTACCTGCGCAGCAGAGGCCAGCGCATGGGTGTGCTGCACGGTGATCTGGAGCAGGATGAGCGCAACCGAATTATGCAGCTGCTGCGCCAGGGCATCATCAATGTATTGGTGGCCACCGATGTGGCAGCACGCGGGATCGATGTCAAAGGGGTTGATCTGGTGATCAATTTTGATATGGCGCGCAGTGGCAAAGAGCATGTGCACCGTATCGGCCGTACCGGTCGTGCCGGGGAGGAGGGGCTGGCCATCTGTTTAATCAGCCCGCAGGAGTGGAATCTGATGTCCAGTGTCGGGCGCTATCTGCGAATTGATTTTGAGCAGCGCATGATTGAATCGCAGCTGGGCAAATATAAAGGGCCGCATAAAGTTAAAGCATCGGGAAAGGCCGCGGGTACAAAAAAAGAGAAAGAGAAGGATAGAGAGAAAAAGGAGCGACAGAAGAAGAAGGGAAAAGAGGTGAAGATCAAGCAGCGCCACCGGGACAAGAAAAATATCGGCAAGCGGCGCAAACCAACCGTACAGATTGAAGATAAGCCCACGCCAAGTGGCTTCAAGCCACTGATGAAGAAAAAGTGATGAGCCATGGATAACAGCGAGATTTTGTTAGAGAAGGAAGATCTGGTCAGGCTGGCCAAAACCGAGATGCCCTTTGGCAAATATAAAGGGTCGCTGCTGATCGATCTGCCAGAACCCTACCTGCTCTGGTTTGCTGATAAAGGGTTTCCCGAGGGTCGGCTGGGGATGCTGCTGAAGCTCTCCTTAGAGATCAAGATCAATGGCCTGACTCATCTGATTGATCCACTGAAACAGCGTCCAACGCTCCACTGATGGCGATCAAATCAACCATATTCAAAGCCGATCTACAGATTGCAGATATGGATCGCAACTACTATCAGCCGCACCTTTTGACGCTGGCGCGCCACCCTTCCGAGACAGATGAGCGGATGATGGTCAGGCTGCTGGCTTTTGCACTGCACGCCGATAAGGCACTCTCTTTCACCAAAGGGCTGAGCAGTGATGAAGAACCGGATCTTTGGTTAAAAAATCTGAGTGATGAGGTTGAGCTATGGATCGATCTTGGCCAGCCAGACGAGAAGCGCATCCGCAAGGCCTGTGGGCGCGCCAAACAGGTGATCATCTACTGTTACAGCAGCCGCAGTGCTACAGTCTGGTGGGAGCAAAACAGCAGCAAGCTACAGCGCTTTGACAATCTTAGAGTGATTCATATCCCGAATGATGTCAGCAAGCAACTGGCCTATCTGGCGCAACGCAATATGCAGCTACAGTGCACCATACAGGATGGACAGCTCTGGCTGGCGGATGATGCCGAGTCGGTAGAGGTGAACTTGGCGGCCTGGAAGTGAGTAGCTGCGGAAGCCCCACTTCCGATAGAGCGGATGAATGGGGATAGCGCTTGCGTTATGACGCCTTGCTGCTGACCTCGATCTCAACCCCCTGGCTGTGCAGATAGTCGTCATAGCTGCCGCTGAAGTTGACGATGCCGTCGGCTGTCAGTTCAATGATGCGGGTGGCCAGCGATGATACAAATTCACGGTCGTGGCTCACGAAGAGCAGGGTGCCGGGGAAGTTCTCCAACGCCAGGTTGAGCGACTCAATGGTCTCCATATCCATGTGGTTGGTTGGTTCATCCATTAGCAGGATGTTGGGCTGCTGTAGCATGATTTTGCCAAACAGCATGCGCCCCTGCTCGCCACCAGAGAGGACATTGACCTGCTTGTTGATCTCATCCTGAGAGAAGAGCAGCCGCCCCAAAGTGCCGCGAATCACCTGCTCGTCATCGCTCTCTTTGCCCCACTGTTCCATCCAGTCGTAGAGGTTTGTCTCTTCGCTGAAGTCTGCGGAGTGATCCTGGGCGTAGTAGCCGATATTACTGTTTTCTGACCACTTTACCGTGCCGCTGTCGGGTGTCAGATCACCCACCAGGGTGCGCAGCAGGGTGGTCTTGCCGATGCCGTTGGGGCCGATGATGGCAACCCGTTCGCCCACTTCGATCATCAGGTCTAACTTGCTGAAGAGCGGTTGCCCTTCGAATCCTTTGCTGACGCCTTCCAGCTCCAGCGCCAGACGAAAGAGCTTTTTCTCCTGGTTGAAGCGGATGTAGGGGCTGATCCGGCTGGAGGGTTTGATCTCATCCAGCTCGATTTTGTCGATCTGCCGGGCGCGGGAGGTGGCCTGCTTGGCCTTGGATGCGTTGGCAGAGAAGCGGCTGACAAAGGTCTGCAGCTCGGCAATCTTGGCCTTTTTCTTGGCGTTATCGGCGTACATGCGCTCGCGGATCTGGGTGGAGGCGATCATGTAGTCGTCGTAGTTGCCGGGGTAGACGCGGATCTCGCCGTAGTCGAGATCGGCCATGTGGGTGCAGACGCTGTTCAGAAAATGACGATCATGTGAAATGATGATCATGGTACTGTTGCGTTTGTTCAGCTCGTTTTCCAGCCAGCGAATGGTATTGATGTCGAGGTTGTTGGTCGGCTCGTCCAGCAGCATGATGTCTGGGTCGGCAAACAGTGCCTGTGCCAGCAATACTCGCAGTTTCCAGCCGGGGGCGACGGCGCTCATCAGGCCATTGTGCTGCTCCAGTGGGATATCCAGCCCCAGCAGCAGCTCACCCGCGCGGGACTCGGCGGTGTAGCCATCCATCTCGGCAAATTCGACCTCCAGTTCGGCTACCTTCATGCCCTCCTCTTCGCTCATCTCGGGCAGGGCGTAGATGCGGTCGCGCTCCTGTTTGACCACCCACAGCTCTGCGTGACCCATGATGACGGTATCCAGAACCGTCTCCTCTTCAAAAGCAAACTGGTCTTGGCGCAGTTTGCCGAGCCGCTCGTTAGGGGCAAGATTGATGTTGCCAGCGGTGGGATCCAGATCGCCTCCGAGGATTTTCATAAAGGTCGATTTGCCACAACCATTGGCTCCGATCAGGCCGTAGCGGTTGCCGCCACCAAATTTGACAGAGACGTTTTCAAACAGGGGCTTGGCCCCGAATTGCATAGTGATGTTGGCGGTAGAGATCAAGGTGTTATTCCGTATCGCCGCTCCCGCGCTTCCTGCGCCCGCGGCATACCGTACGTCCTGTACATAAAAAACGCCCTGGCAGATAGGTCTCAGGGCGTTTTGGGATTTGGTAATTGACCATTATCTCACAACTTACTCCGGTGGGAAGAAAAAAAGGGTGCGATGTGGGAAAGGCTCTCCTAAAATGGGTGCTGATTTCAGCCTCAGCGAACGTTATCTATGGAAAAATTGAACCAGGTTTTATTGCATCCCAAAAATAGGGTGGGTGCAGATCTTGAAGCGTGGCTTGCGCATGTGGGTGGAGAGGGGTTGCAGGTTGCGCTGCAAGACCCTTCCCGATTGGTTGCACTGGTAAAGGAGGCAGAACTGCCCGGCCTGGGCGGGAGCGGCTTCCCGGTGCATATCAAGTGGGCGGCGGTTGCGCAGCAGAGAGAGGCAAAAGAGAAATACCTGATCTGCAATGGCAACGAGGATGAACCCGGCACCTTTAAGGATCGTATGCTGCTGGAAGAGACACCGCACCAGATCATTGAAGGGGCAACGATCACCGCGCTGGCGACCGGGATCAACCGAATTGTTTTTTACATCAACCCCGATCTGGACGGCGGCATTGACGCGATGCGTACCGCAGTGGCGCAGTGGCAAGCGTCTGGGCTTGTGGACAAGGCGGCCGTGGCGTTGAAAAGAGCGCTGAAGTATCAGGTGGTGGAAAGTTCCGGTCACTATATTGGCGGTGAAGAGACGGCGGCCATTGAGTCGGTGGAGGGAAAATTCCCCTTCCCGCGTGGCAAGCCGCCGTATCCTGCCCAGCATGGTGTGCATGGCTATCCCACGCTGGTCAACAATATGGAGACCATGGCCAATATCCCCCATCTGGTGCGCAATGGTGCGCAGTGGTTTAAGGATCAGGGCATTGGCAAAGCGGGTGGCACCAAGATCTTCTGTCTGAGTGGTGATGTGCTGAAACCCGGCTCCTACGAGCTGCCAATGGGTACGCCGCTGAAGGATCTGATCTACACCTACGGTGGCGGTGTGTTGCTGGGGAAAAAACTGAAGGCGGTGTTTACCGGCGGCCCATCGAATACCATTCTGACTCCGAAGGATCTGGATGTGCCGCTGGATTTTGACTCGGTGCGGGCGCGCCGCTCCAGCCTGGGAACCGGAGCGATGATCGTGATCTCTGAAGGAACCGGCATCGTCAAGCGGGTTTCAGAGTATGTCGATTTCTTTGCCCACTCCTCCTGTGGCCAGTGTCCGCCCTGCAAGACGGGTACTTATTATATATCTCAGCTGCTGGGCAAGATTGATACCGGCCAGGGGCGGCAGGCCGATCTCGATTCGCTGGAAAATCTATGCGAGATACTGCCGGGCAGTGGACGCTGCCATCTGCTGGATGGTGCAGTGAAGGTGCTGGAGAGTTCACTCTACCATTTCAAGGATGAGTATGAGCAGGCGCTCAGACGGTAGTGTGCTCCCCTGTTGGGTAACCGATGGATTATGACGGCTATAAACAATGACTTATGCTCAATGAAAAAAAGATAAATTTAAGTGATTATATTATTTGACCTCGCGGCTCACTTTTGACATAGTGCGGCCTCTTTGAGAATTATTGCAGCGATTTTTAGGGCTGTTTCTGCCTGTAAAATCCAACGGAAAGCCTATAGTTTCGGGCGGTGCGCACAGCTTCACTACTGCGCGCAGCCATAAGTTTTTTTTAAAAATACATCCTTGAGAGTACTTCACGGGAAGGCCTATGACTAAACAAGCAACAGCGCAAAAAAGCAATGTCGCTGAGATTTCCGCAGGAAAACCAAAGCGTATTGAAGAGCATATTATTGAGGTTGTCAGTGACTCTGGCGAAGGTGCCCAGAAGTGTGGGCAGACCTTTGGCACAGTTAGTGGCAAGATGGGGAACGGCGTCTGGACAGTGGAGATCATCCCTGCTGAGATTCAGCCGCCCGCCCGTTCGAAGGAGGGTGCCAGTGGTGTTCGCATCCGGCTGGGTTCCAAATATGTCACCAACATGGGTGACCAGGCTGATCTGGTTATCGCCTTCAATGAACAGGTGCTCTACAACCGCATCGTAAACGGTGCCTTTCGCAAGGGTACAGTGGTTCTGCTGGAGAGCAAGTGGGCAGAGGATCCGCAGCCAGCCATCCGCGAGCAGTATGCTGCCGCGCTGGCCGACTTCAATGAGCGCGGCCTGATTATTCATGAGCTGCCGCTTGAGAAAGAGTGCCTCAAGATTGTTAAAAATGCCCGTCAGGGCAAAAACATGTTTGTGCTTGGCATGCTCTGCCGTATCTACAGTCGTGACACCCAGCGCGCTCTGGATGAGATTGCAAAGGTCTTCGCGCGAAAGGGCGAGAAGGTGATCAAGCCAAACCACGAGCTGTTTAAGGCTGGCTACCAGTATGCTGCTGAGAATCTTGATTATCATTACGAGGTTATCCCAGAGCGTGAGGGGCTGCAGAAGCCTACCGTGGTAACCAACGGTAATACCGCCGTTGGGCTGGGTATACTGGCTTCCGGTATGGATATGCTGGCGATGTATCCGATCACTCCGGCAACCTCTGTCTCTCACTATGTGTCAGAGGTGTTTCACCATACCGGCGGGTTTATGCATCAGGCTGAGGATGAGATCGCGGCTGTTGCCTATGCCGTAGGCTCCTCCTTTGCAGGCAGAACCGCTGTTACGGTCACCTCTGGCCCCGGTATGGCGCTTAAGACCGAGATTCTGGGTCTGGCGGTGATGTGTGAGGTACCGCTGGTAGTTGTCAATGTGCAGCGTGGCGGCCCGGCAACCGGCCAGCCGACCAAGATCGAGCAGGGTGATCTGCTCTCAGCGATCTACAGCATGCCTGGCGACGCACCCAAAATCGTCATGGCGCCAGCCACCATCTCCGAGTGCTTTCACTTTGTGATCACGGCACGCAAGCTGGCTGAAGCCTTCCGCACCCCGGTCATTATCCTGACCGATGCCAACCTGGCGACCGCTGTACAACCCTATGATCGTCCAGAGCCTCAGGCCGAATGGCTCTCTGCGCCGATTGACCAGTCCGAGTGGGACAAAAATATTCCACCCTATGACTGGGATGATGAGACCGGCCTGTCACCACGGCCAATCCCAGGTCAGCCCGGTGGTGAGTACGTCCTGACCGGCCTGGCTCACACCAAGCGCAGTAAGGTGGCCTACGACTCCATGTCAAACCAGATCGGTTGTAACATGCGCAGCCGCAAGATGTCCGCCTTTGCCGCCACCTTGCAGCGCCCCGAGATCTATGGTGACAAAGAGGGCGACATCCTGGTTCTCTCCTGGGGTTCTACCATGGGCGCCGTACGGGAGGCCGTGGATCGCATGCGAGCAGATGGCCACAAAATATCCAACGTACACCTGCGATTCCTGCATCCGTTTGAGAAGGATCTGAAAGAGATCTTCTCCAAATTTAAGAAGGTGATGACTGTCGAGCTGAACTACAGCGACGACCCTGATATGCCGCTGATCACCGATGCCACTCGCCGCTATGCGCAGCTGGCCAATATCCTGCGTCATCATACGCTGCTGGATATTGACTGCTGGTCTATCGTGCAGGCAGCCCCGCTGCAGCCCGGTGTGATTTGTGAGGCCGTTCTTGGTCGTCTGAAGAAACTGAATTAGGAGATTACGTCGATGTTCGGACTTAAAGCAGATTGGTCACTTGACGTTCAAGACCGCTATTTTACCCTTGAAGATTATGAAGGTGCGCAGCCACGCTGGTGCACCGGTTGTGGCGACCATGGTGTATTGACCGCCGTGCAAAAGGTCTGCCGGGAAGCACAGCTTGCACCCGAGAAGATTGTCAATGTATCAGGCATCGGCTGTTCAAGCCGCCTGCCGCACTATATGAAGACCTACGGCTTTCACGGCCTGCATGGTCGGGCGCTGCCTTTTGCCTCTGGCATCAAGGCGCGCCGCCCGGATCTGGATGTCTGGGTCTCCACCGGTGATGGTGACTGCTTCTCCATTGGCGGCTGCCACTGGATACATGGCATACGTTACAATGTTGATATGGTTGTTCTGGTATTTGATAACGCCATTTATGGCCTGACCAAAAATCAGACCTCACCCACCAGCCCGCAGGAGCTCAAGACCAGCACCCATCCAACCGGCTCTTTCCTGCCAGCAATGAATCCGCTGACCATCACCCTGGGTATCACTAATGTATCCTTCGTGGCGCAGGTGGTGGATTGGAATCCACTGCTGGTCTATGAAACCATCAAGATGGCGCATGCTCACCGCGGCACTAGCTTTGTGCGCATCATCCAGCGTTGCCCGGTCTTCGTAGAGGATGTGCATAAAGAGATGGTGAATGACCCATCTCAGATTCTGCTGCTGAAGCATGAGAACGGCATCCCGACCAACGAAGCTGTTGAGCGCATCTATCCAAACCAGATCGAGCATGACCCGACTGACTGGAGTGCGGCGATGAATATTGCTCGTGATGAGAGCAGGGTTCCCTGTGGGCTGCTTTACCACGACCCGAATGCCCCGGTCTATGACGACTGGAGCAACGTAGGCATGGGCATGTCTGACGAAGAGAAGATCGCCGGTGTTAACAAGGCGCTTGACTCCTTCTCGATCTAACCGCTACAGGCAGACTCCACGATTATGACAGCACAAGCTAGTAAAAAGCAGCCGCTGCAGGAATCAGAGCGAAGCGCGGGAGGAGTACCTTTCCTCCCCGCTTCTGCTGATGCCTCTGACGAGCTGATGAACACTCTGCGCCACTTTCATCTGGGTGAGCCTGGCGCTAAATCCACACTTGGCAAAGTGAGCAGCGAGTTCCTGCCCGTCTCACTCAACAGCTTTCGGGATGTCACGAAGGTCAGGTACGACTACCCGTTATTCCTCTATCCAGCGCAGAGTGCCGGTGATGTTTTGGCAAAGCCGCTCTCCCGCTTCCTTGGCGATGTAGTCGAGGGTTTTGCACCCGCTGCCGAAAGTGCGCGGATTCTCAAAGACAATCTTGCCTGGATTGAGCGCGAGCTGTGCAGCAAATTGCAAGGGCAGGAGGCGCCGGTAGATGCGGCTCCTCTGGTTGCTGATGCAGCACAGGCGTTGCAGAAGCAGCTTGACCTGAAGGGCGAGCACGTTGAACGTCTGCAGGCCGATCTGGATCAGCTGGTCGCTGCTGTTGAAGAGGGTAGTCAGTTTCTTGGCTACGGGCGTCTGGCCGCGGTCTATCTGCTGCTGCATGTGGCGCGCTGTAAATCGCTGCCGCGCCGTGCGGCATTCCATCAGGAGATCGCCCAACTGGCTGCCAGCCTGAAAGCGTTGTTGGCCGTGGAAAAAGGCAAGACCGCTGCAGCAAGGAAATCAACCGCTATCAAGCAGAGCATTGGTGTCTCAAGCGGCTATTTCAACACCGCATCCATGTCAAAGATGATGAACCACTCACAGGGTTCTGCATCAATGGCGGTTGCGCGGCGCAAGCGTGTTGAAGCTGCGCTGGGAGTTCTTGAGTCCTATCAGAGCGATCCTGTGCTGGTGCGTGCCGTGCATGCCAACAAGCTGGGTGAGACGCTATTGTCAGATGCGGCTGATTTTGCATCTGTCAGCGATGTGGATCCCTGCTCAGTAGCTGCGGCCACCTTTGATGCAGAGGCAGAGAAACTGGCTAAGGTTTTTGCTGCGGTACGCATTGCCAAGCTGGAGAGCAGAGATGCCTACAGGCCTGCAATTCATGATGCCTGGTTCAAAAATTTTGGGTGGGAAGGCTTCTCCCCGGAAGAGCTGCTGCTGGTACCGACCGTTGTTGCCATTGATAATGCCAACGATGTCGCAACCAGCGGTCTCTGTTCCTTTTCGCAGCTGCTGAGTTCCGGTCGTCCGGTACAGATATTGGTGCGGGTTCAGGCGCACAGCAATCCGGCTGCGGCGGAGGGTGAAGACCCATTTGCGCGTTACCGTGTGGAGCTGGGTTACCTGGGTATCAGCCACCGCCAGGCTGTGGTTGCCCAGTCCTCTGCGGCACGTTATGAGCATCTGCTGGAACAGTACGGCTTGGCGCTTGATGCCACCTGCACTGGTCTGCATTTGGTCAGCACGGGTGTTAAGTCATCCGAAGGCGGCTCGCTTGATCCGTGGTTTGTGGCCAGTGCCGCACTGGAAGGGCGCGCCCATCCAGCCTTTCTGATCAATCCCGATGCAGGCGATGATTTTGCTTCGCGCATGGATTTCAGCGGCAATCCGCAGGCCGAGCATGATTGGCCAAACCACAACTACAGCTATATTGACGCAGACGGCAACACAGTAAATTCAGAGCTCTCTTTCACCTTTGCCGATTATGCGTTGCTGATTCCAAGTCTGAAGGCGCACTTTGGCGTGGTCACAGAAGGGCATAGTGCGGATGATCTTGTGCCGGTTGCGCAGTGGTTGACGCTGCCAGAAGAGCAGGCCAACAGCAGCGTACCCTTCATCTGGGCGGTGGATGGCAACGATGTGATGCAGCGTCTGGTGATCTCCCGTGCACTGGTCATGGCCTGTCGTGATCGCCGCAACTACTGGCGCACCCTTCAGGAGCTGGCCGGTGTGCGCAGCCGTTATATAGAGCTGGCGGTGCAGCGTGCCAGTGAAGAGGCGCAAGCCGCTGCCGCTGCCGAGATTGAGGCCATGCACAGCGAGCAGGCTGAAGAACTGGAGCGTGTCCGCAGTGAAACAGCGGGCGAGGCACTGGGTCGATTGGCTAATGCGCTGGTGGGAATGGATCTCTCAGCGGCACTGCCTGCCGCCGGTGCGCCGGCTGTGGCAACCGCAGCGTCTGCTGCATCGGCAGAAGAGGCGGAACCAGAGGCAGCAGCTGAGCCTGAAGCGGCACCCGAACCTGAAGAGGAAGAGGTGAGCTTCGATGATCCGTGGATCGAAACGATTCTATGCACCACCTGCAATGACTGTATCAATCTCAACCCGCTGATGTTCGTCTACGACGATAACAAGCAGGCCTATATTGCAGATGCAACGGCTGGAACCTTTGCCCAACTGGTAGAGTCGGCTGAGTTCTGTCCTGCCAACTGCATCCATCCAGGCAAACCCCTGAACCCGGATGAGCCTGATCTGGATGATCTGATCAAGCGGGCAGAAGCGTACAACTAGGGATTGCCGCCATAGGAGCAAGGCGCGGAACGAGCTGCCCTGGGGCAGTGGCTTCCTGCGCCTCTCCTGGCTCCCTGACAACGAAGCGAATATCAAATGTCATTTGATCTCGGAACACTATTTTCTGCACCGGGCATCATGCTCGGCCTGGGACTGTTCTTTGGTATTGTCCTTGCCGTGGCCTACCGATACCTGAAGGTAGAGGAAGATCCACGCATCGACGATACCGAAGCGTTGCTCCCGGGTACCAACTGCGGTGCCTGCGGTGAACCCGGCTGTCGCGCCTTCTCTGAGAAATTGGTCTCAGGCGAGGTGGAGCCAAGCCTGTGCACCGTTGCAAGTCCGGATGTACTGGAGAGCATTGCCGAATATCTCGGAGTGGATGCGGGTGAGCAGAACAAGCGGGTAGCGCGGCTGCGCTGCGCCGGTGGTGTGGCAGAAGCGCATCAGATCGCGGAGTACAAAGGTTTTGATGGCTGCCGGGCTGCGGATATGGTTGCAGGTGGTGGCAAGGGCTGCTCCTGGGGCTGCCTGGGACTTGCCGACTGCGAGATCTCCTGCACCTTCGGCGCAATCATTATGAATGACAATGGCCTGCCAAAGGTCGAGGTCGATCTCTGTACCGCCTGTGGCGACTGCGTTGATGCCTGTCCACGCGATCTGTTTGAGATTTTGCCGCTTAACGAAAAACTCTACGTTCAATGCAACAACCCCTTAGCTGGTGATGATGCAGTGGCGCTGTGTACCGTAGCTTGTGATGCCTGTGGCCGCTGTGCCCTGGATGCCGAGCCGGGCGTAGTGGTCATGGAGAACAATCTGCCCATCGTGCATTTTGATCTCGGTACTGCAAAACCAAAAGCCACCTACCGCTGCCCGACCGGGGCAATAAAGTGGCTGGAGGGTAACCAGTTCGAAGAACATAGCCAAGAGAAGAGCCAGAAACGACATGCCTAGTAATAATACCATGGCCATCCGCCTGTACCGGCGCCTATTTGTTTCTTCCAAGAGAGCCGTAAAGGAAGATGGGATAGAGACCGTTCTGGATGGGAATACAGCCGTTGCCGTAACCGAAGCCGCTATCTCTGGAGCCGCTGCCCTGGGCAGTAGTTTTCCAGGGGTCGGCGCTAACCAAGCGTGGCGATCCGAGCAAGAGCAGCGTGACAGTAACGCTTTTGGCGGGCAGATCAGCTCCTGCGAGACAGATGGGCCGCGTGGCGCACTCGCCGCTGCGACTGGGCTTGCCCTGTCGGGTGGGCGGGCTACAGTCTTTATCTCCGGGCAGGATGCTGCGGCGGTTCAGGATCAGCTGCGAATCGCTGCCAACCGTCATCTTCCGCTGGTGATGCATCTTGAAAACAGCGCGCTCTCAGGCCAGGGTTCGACCTTGGGCACGGGGCATGAGGCAATACACCTGTGTGCCGATTCCGGTCTCTTCACACTGGTGGCCTCCACCGTGCAAGAGGCGGTGGACTTCACCCTGATTGCCCGCCGCGTTGCTGAGCGTGCATTGGTGCCGGGCGTGGTGGCGATGGATGGGGAACAGACCGCCCGTTCGCTGCAAAATGTCAGATTGGCCTCGCAAGAGCTGGCAGAGCGGTTCATTGGCGCATCCGATGCCACTATCCCGACTCCCACCGATGCGCAAAAAATGCTGTTTGGCGACCACCGTCGCCAGGTGCCGAACTGGCATGACCTGGACAACCCGGTGATGCATGGCGCGCTACAGGGTGCCGAGGTCTATGCCTTGGGCGCGATTGGACAGAGTGCCTTTTTCGAACAGCATCTGCCTGCCATCCTGCAACAGGCGATTGCCGATTTTGCAGCGCAGACAGGCAGGGACTACTCCCCTGTAACCGATTTTGAGTTGGGCACGGATAGCGCAGAGTGGCCTCGCTACTCAGCGGATGACGCAAAACTGGTATTGGTGGCGCAGGGTTCGGCCATTGAGACAGCAAAGGCCGTTGCCGCACATGTTCTGTCAGAGACCGGAGAGCGGGTTGGCGTGGTTGGCATCCATGCGGTGCGCCCGTTTCCATCTGCTGAGATTGTCAGCCGGCTGCGTGGCCGTGCCAATGTTGTGGTTCTGGAACGTGCTGAAACCCCGCTGGCGGGTGATGCCCCACTGACCCGCGAGATACGGGCCGCCTTTGACCAGGCGCAAGAGAACAGCCGCTATGGCGAACAGACCCATCCTGGTGTCCCTGCAATGGACGAAAAGGCCCGCCCTCGACTGCGCACCGTAGTCTATGGTGTTGGTGGTCAGCCGGTACGCAGTGCAGATCTGATTGCGCTGTGCCGGGATCTGGAGCAACTCAATGGCTCACGCCACTATCTGGGTGTCGATCTTGCGCAGAGATCGACCAGCTACCCCAAACGCCAGGTATTGCTGGACAACCTGAACCGTGCCTATCCCGAGATTGCCAAACAGGGTCTGCGCTCAACCATAGCAGCACCTGATCTGCGCCCTGAAAATGCACTGACCATTGCGGTGCACCGCATGACGGGTCAGGGTGGAGAGGGGCTGGTGGATGAGGCGGGAAGCTATCTGCACCAACTGGTTGGCGGTGAGCTTCGCAGCCGGACAGGCCTGAGCTGGGAGCGCTGGGGTGCCTGCTGTACCGATCTGGTAACACATGCCGGGAGCGGGCTGCTGGATAGCGGCGACGATATCACGGTTGACTTCTCTATTCTGGCGGCCAAACGCCCCAATCCACTGTTCAAGCCCCATACACAGCTGCGCGATGGTGGTGCTTTGATGGTATTGTCAGCAGGCACTGACAAGGCGGTATGGCAAGGCCTCTCAGCGGATACCCGCGCAGCAGTCAAACAGAAAGGTTTAACCCTCTATGCGGTCATGCCGCGCAGTAAAGATGCCAAGGTTCCAGGCATTCCGGCTGCCGATCTGACCCGCGAACATCTGCTGGGTGCCCTCTTCAAGGCGCTGCTGGATGCCGAGGCAGTCGATGTCAAGGCGCGCCGACTTATCCCTGCCCGCGAAGAGGCGTTGGATAACCTCCCCAGTGGGACGAGCAGCGCGCTTCTGGCCGCTTTTCAGACCGGCATGGCGGCTGTCAGAAAGATTGATTATGCGGCACTGAGTGAGCCTGCTCGCACAGTGGCCAAAACCGATTCAACCCCTATTGCAGTGCGCCAGCTCAAGAGCAAAAACGAGCGCCACGACAGCCTGCCCAGATTCTGGGATCAGGTCGGCATCCTCTACCGTAATGGTGAGGCTGACACACAGACCGCCGACCCCTATATCACAGCAGGCACCCTGCCGCCGTTGACCTCAACCTTCCGTGACCTGAGCGACACCCGCCGCATGTTGCCTGCATTCGACCCAACCGAGTGTACCGGTTGTGGCAAATGCTGGAGCAGCTGCCCGGAAGGTGCTATCGGCGCGGTTGCCGTGACCCCGGGCGCACTGATTGATGCCGGTATCAAGATTGCCGGTGGCGATGCGCTACGCCCATCCGGTTCAAAAATCGCCGGGCGGATCTGTAGCCAGGTTCGCACCGGAAAGGCCAAAAGTGGTTCGGCAAGTGCGTTGCTGGAAGAGGGCTACGCCTGGCTGTCAGAGAAGATGCCGCTGCCAGAGGATCGTAAGCAGGCGATGGATGAGGCCTTCGAGGCGGTCAATGCCCGGATTGGCGCACTCCCGGTTGCGGTCACCGCCCCTCTTTTCAACGACCTGGAAGCCGAGAAAAAGGATAGCGGTGCGCTGCTGGCGCTGGCGATCAACCCGAATGCCTGCAAGAACTGCGGTATCTGCGTCACCGTGTGTGAGCCAGGCTCCATGCAGGCAGAGAAGCAGGATGAGACGCATCTGCAACAGGCGCGTGAGATTTGGGATATTTGGGGCAACACCCCCGACACCCCTTCAGAGATCATAGAAAAGGTCAGTGACAACCCGGAGGTTGGCGCAATGGCTGCGGTCATGCTGTCACGCTACTGTGCCATGGCGGTGGCGGGTGGTGATGGCGCTGAGTCCGGGTCGGGCGAGAAGATCGCCGTCCGCATGGCGCTGGCAGCGACGGAATATCATCAGCAGCCGCTGCTGCACAGTTTTACCAAGGAGATTGCAGAGACCCTGCAACAGCTGAAGGATCAGATCCGTGAAGAGATCGCTTCCGCGCTGCCGGTGGATAATCTGGATGCCCTGACAGCGGGTCTGAATCAGCTCAAGAGCGGAATCGTCGATGTCGGTGAGCTGACCAGCCACATCGAGACCTCGGTTGAAGAGGGCAATGTCAACGCGGTGCGGCTGCGCCGACTGGTCGATCTGGCCAAGGCGTTGGGTGAGCTGCACTGGCGGCTTGCAGAGGGTGAGACCGGACTGGGGCGTTCCCGCTTTGGCCTGGCGATTGCGCCGGGCACGGTTGCGGCCTGGGCGGGTGTCTTCCCCAACAACCCATTCCAGGTGCCGGTTGCAATAGACACCACTGGCGATACCGCACAGATGGCCGCCGGTCTGCTGCAGGGGCAGTTGCGCGAGGCAACAGAGGCACAACGCCTGCTGCGAGCTGCAAAACTGGAGCTGGAGCAGCCTACCGGCATCCAACAGCTGCGTGACGAGCTGGATGGGCTGGGCTGGCAGGATCTGAATGATCAGGAGCGTGCGCTCTGCCCGCCGCTGTTACTGGTTGGCAATGATGAGGCGCTGGCCGGGCGTGGTTTTTCACAGGTGGCCTGGTTGTTGAAATCCGGGCTGCCGGTAAAGATCCTGCTGCTTGCCGATCTGGGTCTTGGCCTCGACAGCGGCGATCTGAGGGACGCTGCGGTGGCCTCGTCGCGTGATCCCAAGGCGGATCTGGGGCTGATGGCGATGGCACAGCGAGTGGCCTATGTGGCTCAGAGCTCTATCGCGGCAGCGGATCATCTCCGTCAAAGCGTACGGGAAGCCCTTAAATACAAGGGGCCGGCGCTGATTCATCTGCATGTTCCCAGCCCAGGGCGGCACGGTTTTTCCGTAAGCCAGACCCTGCAGCAGGCAGAGCTTGCGCTGAATAGCCGTGCCTTTCCACTGTTTAGATATAATCCTGCTGCGGAAGGTGTATTTGGCTCCCGTATCACGCTGGAAGGCAATCCGGAGCTGAATGCCCCCTGGGTCGCCAACGAGGACGGTACACCGTTTACCCCCGTGCAGTGGGCATTGAGTGAAAGCCGTTTTGCGGGTCGCTTTGTACCGATCACCAGCGAAGACCCGGCACCCACCGCACTGGATCTCTGGCTGGGGCTGGAGGCTGATGCACGTCAGGGGAAAACGCCATTTATTCAGCGGCCGGAAGAGAGTGGCGAGACACAGCGCATCCGTGTCGATGCCGAGCTGGCCGCTGAGATTGCCGAACGTGCCCAGAGCTGGCGCACCTTGCAGGAGCTGGCGGGTATCGAGACCCCCTTTGCCGCAGCTATCGTTCAAGCGACAGAGGAGCGTCTGGCAAAAGAGCATGAGGCAGCACTGGCAGCATTGAAGAGCGAGTATCAGCAACAGAGCAGTGCGCAGCAGAGTGGCGCGCAGGCAGAGACATCCGCCCATGTGCGTGAGCAATTGCTGAAGCTGGCAGGTTATTAAGAGTAAGGGAGGGCTATTTGCGCGTGGCCAGCTTGCCCCCGCTGCTGATAGCTTAAGCAAATTTACCGACAAATTGAGTAAAAGCCTATGAACCTACATGAATATCAAGCGAAGGGTCTCTTCGCAGAGTATGGAATCCCCATCCCTGCGGGACAGATGGTCGATTCAGTAAATGACGCTGAATCTGCGGCCAATGCCATCGGCGGTGAGGCCTGGGTGGTCAAGGCGCAGATACATGCCGGTGGGCGAGGCAAAGCCGGTGGTGTGAAGCTGGTCAAAAGCATCGATGAGCTGAAGCTGGAGACGGATCGCATGTTGGGAAGCGCTCTGGCCACCTTCCAGACCCATGGGCGTGAGCTGCCGGTCAGCCAGGTGCTGATTGAGCAGACACTGGATATCGACCGAGAGCTCTACCTGAGTGCTGTGGTTGACCGTGCAACCGAGCGGGTTGTCTTCATGGCCTCTGCATCGGGCGGTATGGATATTGAAGAGGTTGCCGAGGCAACGCCGGAGAAGATCGTCACCGTCTGTGCCGATCCGGCCGCAGGCCTGCAACCCTACCAGTGTCGCCAGGCGGCCTTTCGTATGGGGCTGGAGGGGAAGCAGGTTGGTGCGCTGACCCGAATCATGATGGGGCTTTACCGACTGTTTGATGACAAAGATATGAGCCTGGTCGAGATCAACCCGCTGATCGTGACTGGCGATGGTGATCTGCTGGCACTGGATGGCAAGATCAACATTGATGACAACGCCCTCTATCGCCACCCGGATCTGCTGGAGATGCGTGACGAGAGCCAAGAAGATGCGCAGGAGTGTGAGGCGCAGAAGCATGACCTCAACTACATCACCCTGGACGGCAATATCGGCTGCATGGTCAACGGTGCAGGTCTGGCGATGGCCACCATGGATCTGATCAAACTGCACGGTGGTGATCCGGCCAACTTTCTGGATGTAGGCGGTGGCACCACTGCTGAGCGCGTAGCCGCTGCTTTCAAACTGATCCTGAGCGACGCCAAGGTGGAGGCCATTCTGGTGAACATCTTCGGTGGCATCGTTCGCTGTGATCTGATTGCAGAAGGGATCATCGCCGCAGTGAAAGATGTGGGTATCTCAATCCCGGTCGTTGTGCGGCTGGAGGGTACCAATGCGCCACAGGGGCGGGAGCTGCTGGATCAGAGTGGTCTGAACCTGATCTCTGCCGAAGGGTTGACCGATGCGGCCAAGAAGGTCGTCGCATCCATCGCCTGACCAACGGCTGCATACAATCTCGACGTCGGTTATGGGGAGATCACTGAAGACCCTGGTTACCGGTTTCACCATTGCAGTGCTGGGAGCAGTACTGACAGGATGCTCAGGAGAGCCAACGGAAGCGGATCTGAAAAAGGCACTGCAATCCGAGATGGAGAGAGCCAATGAGCTGGCGCAGACCATGTTGGGTGAAGAGGCGGGCGCTGCGGTTGCAACAACGATCCATGCCCTCGACAAGCTCAACTGCAAGCGGAGCGAAGTGGATGGCAAGCAGGAGTATCGCTGCCGGGTGGAGATGGATATAACCTACCCCCCCGCCAAGCGCCAGAAGCGCAAGGCCAGCATACGAATGGTGAAAGAAGATAGTGGCTGGACGGTTGTGAAGCGCTTCTGATCGTCTGCTAGCGGCTTTAGCTGAATGCTGATACAGGAATATTAAAATGAGTATTTTAATCAATAAAGAGACCAAGGTTGTCGTCCAGGGCTACACGGGAAAGCAGGGTACATTCCATGCTGAACAGGCCATTGCGTACGGCACCAACATCATTGGTGGCGTGACCCCCGGCAAGGGCGGTCAATCCCATCTGGATCGGCCGGTGTTCAACACTGTGGCCGATGCGGTCGATGCAACCGGCGCGGATGCCAGCATGATCTATGTGCCACCCGCCTTTGCAGCCGATGCCATTCTGGAAGCGGCCGATGCCGGTATCAAGGTGATTGTCTGCATCACCGAGGGTATCCCGGTTGTGGATATGCTGAAGGTGAAGGCTGCGCTGCGTGGTCACAACAAGCCCTATCTGATTGGCCCCAACTGCCCTGGCGTGATCACGCCAGGCGAGTGCAAGATCGGCATCATGCCGGGTGCCATCCATCAGCCGGGCAAGATTGGTGTTGTGTCACGCTCCGGTACCTTGACTTATGAGGCAGTACGCCAGACCACCCTGGCCGGTCTGGGGCAGTCCACCTGCGTCGGCATCGGTGGCGATCCCATCCACGGCATGAACTTTATCGACTGCCTGAAGCTGTTCCAGGAAGACCCACAGACCGAAGGGATCATCATGGTGGGTGAGATCGGCGGCAGCAAAGAGGAGGAGGCCGCAGAGTACATCAAGGCCAATGTCAGCAAGCCGGTTGTCTCCTATATTGCGGGTCTGACAGCGCCTCCAGGGCGTCGTATGGGACATGCGGGAGCCATCATCTCGGGCGGCAAGGGTGCCGCCACCGACAAGATTGCCGCACTGGAAGCGGCCGGCGTTACGGTCTCCCGCTCACCGGCTGACATGGGCGAGCATATGGCTCAACTGATGAATGGCTAATCGCCCTCCTGTAGTGTGGCAACTGATAACCGTTTTACTATGAATCTATTTCGGCGATTAAGTAACAGCTTTGATCATGGGGTATTCCCCCATCATCACAAAGAGCAGACGGAGCAACTCGCAATCCAGCGCCTCCCTTTTGGCAAGCGCTTTGTGATCCCGCTTGGTCAGCATGTAGGCGCACCAGCCAAACCGATAGTGCAGGCAGGCGATGCAGTAAAGCGTGGCCAGATGATTGCCGAGCCGGGTGGCTTTGTCTCCGTGGCACTGCATAGCCCCGTTACCGGGCGCGTGACCGGCGTCGATCCAGAGCGCTATGCCGACGGTACCTTTCAAGAGGCGATCGTGATTGAGGCGGATCAATATGATGCGCAGCAGATGGAGGTTCACCCCATCGACTGGGAATCGCTCTCAATCGAGGCGTTCATCAGCGAGGTGCAGAAGGCCGGCATCGTGGGGTTGGGCGGCGCTGCATTCCCGTGTCATGTGAAGTACGCCATCCCGGATGGCAACAAGATCCGTCATCTGCTGATCAATGGCGCTGAGTGTGAACCCTATCTGACCAATGACCACCGCCAGATGGTGGAGCAGACAGAGGCGCTGCTCTATGGCGCGGAGATTGTGCGTCAGAAGCTGGGTGCAGAAGAGATTGTCATCGGTGTCGAGAAGAACAAGCCCGATGCGATCAAGGCATTGCAGGATGCGATCAAGCCTGGGCAGCCCGTCCGCGTGATGCCACTGGAGGTAAAATACCCCCAGGGCGCGGAGAAGATGCTGATCAAATCCGTGTTCGGTGTTGAGGTGCCAGCTGGCAAGCTGCCGCGTGATGTCGAGGTGGCAGTCAATAACGTCGGCACCATCATCGCCATTGCCGAATATTTTCAGACCGGCAAGCCGTTGATCGAGCGTGTGGTTACGGTTTCGGGGCCAGGTGTCTCCTACCCTGCCAACCTGATCGTGCCACTCGGAACCTCGATACGTGAAGTGCTGGATTATGCCGGCGGACTCACAGATGAGACACGCCAGGTGGTTCTGGGCGGCCCGATGATGGGTGATTCGATTGCCGATCTCGATGCGCCAATGCTCAAAGGCAGCGCAGGCGTACTGGCGCTGACAGAAAACGAGACCGGGCGACCACCGGAGTACAACTGCATCCGCTGTGGCCGTTGCGTTGAAGCCTGTCCCTACTTCCTGAATCCGGCTCGTTTTGCACGTCTGGCAAAGGCGCGCATGTTTGAAGAGATGGCTGAAACCTATAAGGTTATGGATTGTGTAGAGTGTGGCTGTTGCACCTACTCATGCCCTTCAGGCATTCCGATTGTACAGCATATTCGTACAGCTAAAGATCATCTGCGTTCCATGAAGGGGAAGGTTCAGTGACACAAAAGGATCCAAAACTTCTTATACAGCCCGGGCCACAGCTGCGGCAGCAGATGACCACCCCTGTGGTTATGCGTGATGTCTGGTATGCGCTAACCCCTGCCACCCTGGCCGGCATCTGGTTCTTTGGTTTGGGTGCATTTCTGGTGCTGCTGGCATGTATTGCTGGAGCGGTTCTGGTCGAGTGGTATTTTGCCCCTGAAGAGAAACGAGGCTATTTCCTTGGTGATGGCACAGCCATCCTTACGGGTTGGTTGCTGGGGCTTACGCTGCCGCCTGCGCTGCCTTTGTGGATGGCCTTTCTCGGTGGTGTTGTTGCGGTTGGTATAGGAAAGACCATCTGGGGAGGAATGGGTGCCAACATATTCAACCCTGCGCTGGTTGGCCGTGCCTTTCTGCTGGCCACCTTTCCGATTGCGATGACCACCTGGACAGCCCCTGGGGACTTTTTCACCATTCCTTCATCCCTTTTTGCACTGCCTCTGATGACCGGTGTTGTTGATACAGTTACGCAAGCCTCACCGCTGGGCATGATGAAGTTTGAGCATGTCGATACCCCATTCATCGACCTGCTGTTCGGCAATACATCAGGTTCCTTGGGCGAGACCAGCGGACTGTTGCTGATTCTTGGCGGCCTCTATCTCTGGTGGCGACGCGATCTTGATTGGCGTATTCCAGTGGGCATCCTGGGTACTGCAATAATCTTCTCGTTGATTCTCTTTATGGTCGATGCGGATAAGTATCCAGGGCCAATCTTTACCGTATTCTCAGGCGGCATGCTGCTCGGTGCCATCTTTATGGCCACTGACCCGGTCACCTCGCCACTGACACAGAAGGGAACCTGGATCTTTGCCATTGGTATTGGACTCCTGGTTGTGCTCATCCGCGTCTTTGGTGGCTTTCCAGAGGGGATGATGTATGCCATTCTGCTGATGAATGCGGCAACACCTTTGATTGACATGTACACCCAGCCACGGGTATTTGGACGGGAGCTGGATCAAAAATGAGTGAAGATAAAGTAGAGCAGGCTGCTGTAGCAGATGAGCCCAGTCCGGCTCGCCTGATTGGTACGCTTGCGATTGCCGGGCTGGTTTCAGGGGTCATTATTATTGCGATCTATCTGGCTACCTTTGAGACCATCAAAGAGAACAAGGCGCGTGAGTTGCGTGAAGCTGTCTTCCGGGTGCTTCCCAATGTAAGCAAGATGCAGAAGCTGTTGCTCAAAGAGGGCAAGCTGGAGGTCTCTTACAAAGAGGAGAAAGGTGAAGAGCCCATTTATGCCGGTTATGACGACAACAACACATTCATGGGGTACGCCATTCCAAGTGATGGGCCAGGGTTTGCAGATACCATAAGTGTGCTTTATGGCTATCGCCCATCGGATCGCAAGGTGATCGGTATGTGGATACTTGCCAGCCGCGAAACCCCCGGTCTGGGTGATAAAATCTATAAAGATGCGGCATTTGTTGCCAACTTTGATGATCTGGCTATTGAACCTCCTATTGTCGCTACGAAGAGGGGGAAAAGTAAGCCTAATGAGATAGATGCGATCACGGGTGCCACGATCTCCTCTGTCGCAGTGGCAAGAATTATCAACAAGGGTAACGACTATTGGGTTTCCAGGCTGCCAGAACCAGGCGCTGAACCTGCTTATGTAGAGGTGGAAACCCCACCTGAAGCTGAAGATGCTCAAGCGCAGTAGCTGAGACATCCTGAAAAATGACCGACTAAATTAGAAATACTAATCATGGCTAAAGAACAACTCGCATACGATGAATTTATGAAGGGCCTCTGGCGTGAAAACCCTGTTTTCGTGCAGGTCTTGGGGTTGTGTCCACTGCTTGCGGTAACCAACTCGGCCATCAACGGATTGGCCATGGGGCTTGCCAGCTTTTTCGTACTGCTTGGCTCCAGTATTCTGGTCTCACTGTTTAAAAGCTACATCCCCAAGCAGGTGCGTATCTCCTGTTTTATTATCATAATCGCCACCTTTGTTACCGTTGTGGACTATACATTGGCAGCAGCGTTGCCTGTTATCCATAAAGAGCTGGGTGCCTTTATCCCACTGATTGTTGCCAACTGTCTGATTCTTGGCCGTATGGAGGCGTTTGCATCGCGCAATACCTTGCGCATGTCGGTTGCTGATGCCTTCGGCATGGGAGCTGGTTTTCTCTTTGCCCTGGTTTCCCTGGGTGCTGTGCGTGAGATTCTGGGCGTTGGCGAGCTCTTTGGCATCGCCCTGTTTGGGGCGAATTTTGAACCATGGGTTATTATGATTCTACCTCCTGGCGGCTTTATTACGCTGGGCGTCATGTTGCTCTACTTCAACTGGCTTGAAGAGAAGAAGAATAAGATCGACAAGCAGCTGGCTACAGAAGATGGAGTAAACTGAAATGGGTGATCTAGGTTGGATTTTTATCAGCACACTGCTGATCAATAACTTTGTACTGGCTTATTTCCTTGGACTCTGCCCTTTCCTGGGGGTATCCAATAAGCTTGAAGTCTCGTTTCGACTCGGCCTGGCAACCATCTTTGTGATGGTGGTTACCGCGCTATGTGCCTGGTTTCTTAATACCTATGTTTTGATCCATGCCCCCTATCTGCGCCTGATCAGTTTTATTGTTGTGATAGCCAGTGTGGTGCAGTTGATAGAGATGGCCATCAAAAAAACGAGTCCAGCGCTCTTTCGTGCGCTGGGTATCTTCCTGCCACTGATCACTACCAACTGTGCAATCCTCGGCCTTGCCATCTTTGCAACCAACAAAGGCTATGGGCTCTGGGAAGGGTTGGTCTATGCCTTGGGTGCAGGTATGGGTTTCACGCTGGCTATTGTACTGATGGCGGGTATGCGACAAGAGGTTGAAAAGGTCAATGCCATGCCAAAGCTTATTAGAGGTTTTGCGTTTAACCTTATAATTTCAGGCATCTTGTCCATGGCCTTCATGGGCTTTGCCGGGCTTTTTAGTTCAAGCTGATAGCATGTCCATCTGGAACCATCTCTTTGCTCTGATTGGCCTGGTAGCCCTCTGTGCAGGTTGGGTAGCTTTCCAGATGTGGTTGAATAAGAAGGATCCTGCAAAACCAAAATTTGAAACAAAAGGATGCGGATGCCACACCACTAAATCCAAGTGTGTCGAAAACAAGGTTAACCCCAAAAAATAATCAGGCTGGCAAATGCTCGCATGGGATCAGAAGTGGTCGGTTGGTGTTGAAGGTATTGATCTTCAGCATCGCTATTTTATTGATCTCATCAACCGGATTTATGCTGAGATAGAAGCCAGGGATCTTGCCCACCAAACAAGGCTTATCAATGAGCTGGGCAGCTACACTCAACAGCACTTCATGAGTGAAGAGAATATCATGCACAAATTGGGTTTTCCTGGCATGGAGAAGCATTGTGCAACCCATCAGGAGCTGCTTGAGGAGTTGAACGGGCAGATCGGCCTCTATCTTGTTGATATGCTTGATGCGGCAGAGATTGCCTCTAATCTGGCTGACTGGCTTATTCCTCATGTCACGATCGAGGATAGAGAGTTTGCCGGGTTTATCAGGCAGCTGGAGCTGCAATAGCTTTATTGCCCCATCTGGTTTGACGTAACAAAATCCTGATCATCCGGTCGATAGTTATGCATGGCGCCCATGGCATCCAGTGCCGACATTAAAAAGCCGCTAGCGGTTATGCGGCCCAGGCCACCTTGTATGCAGTGGCTCTCTCCAAATGCGCGGCAGTTGTCCCGGCGTGTCTCCGGATAGTGCAGCAGTGTGGGGACCGGGTCGGCGCAGTGGCTGCCATGGATAGAGTCGGTTGAGTGGTCTCCGGAGACTCCAATAACCAGATTATTGGATAGCAGCGGTGCCAGTGCTGCATCGAAATGCTCAAGAAAATCCCGTTTTTCAGTTGGCAGCAGATCATGGGCGCAGATATCCGGTGCCTTGATGTGCAGAAATACCATGTCATGATCTTTCAGGGCGTTCTGAGCTGCTGAGATCTTGGCGCTCAGATCAGTATTGGCCAGTGCGGTAAATTCCGGCTGTGTGATAACGGTATATCCAAGCAGTTTGCCCAGACCACAGACGCTGCGCTCACCGGCTATCAGCGCCGCTTTGAGTTGCAGATGGTTGATGATGCTTCGGCTTGTGTGAAACATTCCCGCCCCACGGGTGATGATGCCGTTGGCGGGCAGCAGCCCCTGCTCTCTGCGCTGCTGATTGACTGGGTGGTTCTCCAACCGCTGGTGCGCCTCGGTAATGAAGTGGTTGATTGCGCTGGCGGTTCGGATGGCGGCACGGTCATTCGGGTTGTGTGGTCTGCTCTCTATGGTGGTGCCCAGCCCACAGGTCTCGTCAGGGTCTGTGTCGCTCACGGCGGCTGACAGCCCCTCTCCCGATAATCTCAGTACCGCACGGTGTTGTGTGGCCGGTTTAAGGGTTGCGGTGATGCCATCGCCAACGGCTATCCCTTGCAGCGCCCTGGCCAGCTGATCGGTTCCTTTGTTGATACGTCCGGCCCGACGGTCGGTGACGGTGAGCCGCTGATGGCTGCTTTCAAGTGTTGCAAAGTTGCAGCGGATGGCAATATCGCCCGGCGCCATGGAGAGCCCGATACCTGCTGCCTCAACCGGGCCGCGGGATAGCCTGACGGCATCTGCGGGGATCAGCCCCAGCAGGATGCCGGTGCCGGTGTGGGTAGCGACCGGGATGCCGGGTGCCAGTGGGTCTACCAGCCCGCACAGCCCTTCAGCGACCAATCTGTCCAGATGCGGGGTGTGAGCCGCCTCCAGAGGGGTGGCATCATCGAGTGGCGCACAGGGTCGGTCGCCCAGGCCGTCGAGGATGATCATCAGCCCCTTGTAGCGCAGATTCATACGAACACCTCTTCGGGCGTGCTGGAAAAATCCTTGGAGAGGGCGTTGATGACGGCTCCCATAACGGCTCTTATGGCATCCTCGCGGTTATCGTTGGCGATGATATTCAGATTGGCTTGCTCAGCGGCTGTCAGCAGATAGGTCTGTAGCCGCCAGATGGCATCAAAATTATCCAGATACCGTTTGGCACGGCGGTTGGGAGCCTGCTGTCCGCGCCCGGTAAAGCGTTGGCGCAGAAGCTTTTTGTCGGCAACGCGGAGCATGATGGGGACAACGATGGCATTCTCATCCTGTGGGATATTGTCCAGAAAGGAGGGGTGCATGTGCACCCCTTCAAGTATCAGTGAGACCCGCTCCTTGAGCGTGCGTTGCAGTACAGCTTCGGCGGCAACAGAGAGCAGTTCAACCTGTGTGAGAAAACCATCTATCAGCAGGCCGTCGCGGTCTGTGAGTGACTCAGTGGGGGATGGCAGCGCCTTCCAGGCATCAAATGATGAGGTGTGCAGGATCGGCAGCAGGCGATGGGGCAGCATCATGCGCATCACCTCGCGCAGCATGTCGGTAGACTGGGTGCGCACAATATCCAGCCGGGTGGCCAGCTCGGTTGCCAGGGTACTTTTTCCACTGCCGGGTGCGCCGCCAATAAGAATCAGCAGAGGGCGGTTGCCGTGGCGGTAATCGCTCCAGACCAGATAGCGTTTTGCGGCATCGGCCCCCAGCTCCCGCCGGAGATAACGGTGGGTCAGCAGCCCCAGCTCGCGTGAGCTGATACGCTCTGTGCTCTGGCTGACAAGATGGTCGTAGATTCTGGCCACAATGCTCATCGCCCCCTCCTCTGCCAACCCGCAGCACTCCAGGCTGCGTCGTAACTCCCCTCTGGAGAAGGGGAAACTCTGCATGTTGGAGCGTTCGACCAGAATGGTGGCGGGGGTATGGGAGGAGGTCTGGTAGCGCTGTGCTGTGGCCTCTCCAAAAGAGGCTTCCAGTTCTTGTGCTACCAGCTCCCGCAGGTCGCTGGTGGAGATTTCGGTTTTATTATCCAATAGCCGCCGGATTGATGATGCGGTGTTGAAGGCATCCTCAAATGAGAGTCCAGCGGCCTGTAGTGAGCGGGTAAGTATGCCCCTTAAAAAAGGGGTCTGCCTGCCTGTTGCCAAGTCTATGATGAGCGTTTTTGCCATGGTGCCTGTGAGGGTCGGTTGTGCTTGCAGACACTGTACGGCTAACCTGGATTAAAGTGAAGATGTTTGATGCCTCTTGTGCAGGTTACCGGGCAGGCAGAGCAGGGGATACCTGGGCAATAAAGTTAGGGGATGGCGTGCCGCTATAAGCTCTGCCAGTCGTATTGAAAATAGCCAAAATATAAAAAATTATTACTCTAGGGGAACCCATGTATCAGTCAGCCAATAAGGTGCTCATAGTCGAAGACAGTCGGGCAATCAACAAAATGCTTGCGCATCACATTGCAACACAGTTGCATATTGATGTTGAATCTGCGGTCTCCATGCAGGAGGCCAAACAGATTCTTGATGCACAGAGCGAGCAGTTTTTTGTTGCAATCCTTGACCTGAATCTTCCAGATGCGCCCAATGGTGAGGTGGTCGATATGGTTCTGGGTCTGGGGATACCCCCGATCATACTCACCGGCAGCATGTGTGATGATCTGCATGATGAGATGTTGGAAAAGCCCATTGTTGACTATGTGATAAAACGCAATCTCAATGAGATTGAGTATGTCATCGAAACAGTACAGCGTCTGCGGGAAAACAGGGATAGAAAGGTTCTGGTGGTGGATGATTCAAGATCATCCCGACAGCTGCTGTCGTCACTGTTACGTCGTCACTACCTGGAGGTGTTGGAGGCCTGTGATGGGGTTGAGGCACTTGATGTGCTCTCTGAGAATGATGACATTCTGCTGATGGTTACAGATTACAACATGCCAAGAATGGATGGCATGGAGCTGATCACCAAGGTGCGTGAGAAAAAGTCGCGCCACGAACTGGCCATTATCGGGATCTCCACCTCAGGTTCAGGCACTGTCTCTATTAAACTGCTGAAATCAGGTGCCAATGATTTTATTACCCGCCCCTTTATGCATGAGGAGTTCTACTGTCGCATCAATCAAAATATTGATGCGGTTGCCAGCTATTGCAAGTTGAGAGATGCCGCAGACCGTGATTTTCTAACCGGCCTTTTTAACCGGAAATATCTCTTTAATACGGGTAGTAAGCTGTTTCAGAATGCGCAGCGAAAAAACATCAGCCTGACAGTGGCGATGCTTGATATTGATTTTTTCAAAAAGATAAATGATACGCATGGCCACCATATTGGTGATCTGGCGCTGAAACATGTTGCATCAATATTTACACAGCAGCTTCGCCAGGCGGATGTTATCACCCGCTTTGGTGGTGAGGAGTTCTGCATGCTATGCGTCAATGTCAGTGGCAGCAGTGCCGAGGTGCTGTTTACCCGCTTCCGGGAGACCATAGCCGATACCCCGCTGGTGGTTGGTGATCTGGTTGTGCCGATGACGGTGAGCATTGGCTACAGCATGGAGCTGACCGATTCGCTTGATCACATGATAAGCGATGCGGATGCGGCGCTGTACGATGCGAAAGGGGGAGGGCGTAACCGGGTGGTACGCTTTGTAAAAAATGAAGAGATCCCTTACATCAGAAAAATCAGCTGAGGGTTGCACCCTGTAAGCCAAGCTGGCTGCTTAATGCTCCTGCCGCCCATAGAGTGAGGCGTAGAGTCCGTCGTTATGGATCAGCTCATCGTGTCGACCCTCCTCCACAATGCGGCCATCCTCAAATACCAGCACCCGGTCGGCCTGTTTCACCGCACTCAGACGGTGGGCAATGATGATGGTGGTGCGGCCGCGCAGAAACGCCTGTAACGCACTGTGCAGCTGGCTCTCGGTGGTGGTATCGAGTGCGGATGTTGCCTCATCCAGAATCACGACCCTGGGGTCGGTCAGCACCATCCGGGCGACGGCCAGACGCTGACGCTGACCACCGGAGAGGCGAATGCCAAAGCGCCCGACCTGTGTCTCCAGCCCCTGCTCCAGCCCTTGAATGGTTTCACGCAGCTGAGCGATCTCAAGTGCGTGCCACAGCGCCTCTTCCGAGACCTCCCGCCCCAGCGTCAGGTTTTGACGAATGGTGTCGTTGAACAGAGCCGGGTGTTGCAGCACGGTGGCTACATTGTCTCTGACCACATCCATGCCGATCTGTGTGACCGGGATGCCGTCAAAATAGAGTTCACCCGATTGCGCGGGGTAAAGTCCCAGCAGCACCTGCACCAGCGTGGTTTTGCCGCCGCCACTGGCACCCACCAGTGCGACCTTTTCGCCACTGCGGATCTTGAGTGAGACATGATCCAGCACCTGTGGCCCATCGCCGTAGGCAAAGCAGATATCTTTCAGCTCTACAGAGGTGGTGGGTTTATCAGCAAAGGGGTTTTTTAGGTGGGGGTGCTCTGGCTCCAGATCGACCCGGATCAGCTGGTTGATACGCCCCAGTGCCGCGCTGGCACCATTGTAGGTGTATTGAATGGCCAGGATCTCCTGCACCGGCCCCATCATGAACCAGAGGTAGGCAAAGACGGCCATCATCTGGCCGATGGAGAGGTCGGAATAGAGCACCATGAACATGCTGACGGCGCGGAAGGTATCAAAGCCAAATAGGAAGATGACAAAGGAGAGGCGGGCAGCGGCATCGCTCTTCCAGGTAAAGGCGGTGGAGTGGTGGCGGATCTTCCCGGCCTGGTCGATGATGCGGTGGATGTAGTGGCGCTCACGGTTGCTGGCGCGGATCTGCTGGATGGCATCCAGTGTCTCTGCCAGGGATTCCTGAAAGGCCTGGTAGGCGCTGTTCTCACGGCGCTTCAGCTGCTTGACCTTGCGCCCGAATACCGTAGTGACATAGATCACCACCGGGTTGAAAATCAGGATAAAGAGCGCCAGCTGCCAGTTCATCCAGAGCAGCACCACGGCGGTGCCGATGATGCTGAGCACAGCGACCAGAAATTTGCTGGTGGCGACACCGATAAACTGGTCGACTGCATCCAGGTCGGTGACCAGGTGGGAGGCAACCGTGCTGCTGCCCATGGTTTCATATTCGGCCATGGAGATGCGCTCCAGCCGCAGCAGCAGCACCCGGCGCATGCGGTAGATGACATCCTTGGAGATGAGGGTGAACTGACGCATCTGCCAGACGCCAAGCACCAGGGCGATCAACCGCAGCAGCAGTGTCAGAATCAGGATGGCGGTGATATAGAGTGCAGGGCCATGCCAGCTCTCCGGGAAGAGCCCGTTCATGATTTCGATGGATGTCCCAGGCTGATTCAGCAGCACCTCATCCACCAGCAGCGGGATAAAGAGCGGGATAGGCACACTCACCACGGCACCAAGGATGGCGATGATATTGGCCAGCACCAGCTCCCGTTTGTGGCTCTTGATCATCCCGATCAGCTCGCGCCAGCTGAAATCGGTATTGCGGATGGTCGGTTCGGGTTGGCCGGTGGTGCTATCTGCTGGCATATCGTTTGATGGCTGATTCAGGGCGAGGGCGATTGTAGCCTAAAATCGACCCTCCCGTTTGAGAAACAGCGCTTTTCCAAGATCCACAATCAATTGTGGATCTTGCCTTCTCTTTCAGCTGTATAGCCGGATGATCTCCATATTCCGTTACACGCGGAACTGCCCAACCAGGCTTTGCAGCTTGGTGGCCAGCTGCGCCAGTTCATCACTTGCAGCGGCGGTATTTTCTGTGCCGGCTGCTGTCTGCTCTGCCATATCGCGAATGCTTACGATGTTGCGGTTGATCTCCTCTGCCACCACGCTCTGCTCCTCTGCGGCGCTGGCAATCTGTGTGCTCATGTCATTGATGTTTTCCACGACTCCAGCGATGCTGGTGAGTGATGCGCCAGCGTTGGTTGCATGCTCAACAGCAGACTGAGCCTGTTTTTGGCTCTGCTCCATAACGCCTACCGCCTGTTGGGAGCCAGACTGGAGTTTATCGATCATCTGGTGGATCTCTTTGGTGGATTGCTGGGTGCGGCTGGCCAGGTTGCGCACCTCATCGGCCACTACGGCAAAACCGCGCCCCTGCTCGCCGGCCCGAGCCGCCTCAATGGCGGCGTTGAGTGCCAGCAGGTTGGTCTGCTCTGCAATCCCTTTGATGACGTCCAGGATGGCGCTGATGCTGTCGGTATCCTGCTGTACAGATTGAATGACAGAGGCGGCACTCTCAATCTGGCTGGCCAGCTCACTGATCTGGGCAATGGCCTGATCCACCACTTGTCGGCCCTCTCTGGATTCCGTGTTGGCCTCGGCAGAGGCGCTAGCGGTGCTGGAGGTATTGGTTGCCACCTCCTGTACTGTGGCGCTCATCTCATTCATGGCGGTGGCGACCTGTGTCGTCTCTGCCAGCTGTTGCTGAACGGCTTCGGTTGTCTGGCGGGTGATGACAGAGGTCTCCTCCGCCGCTGTAGCCAGCTGGCAGGTGTTGCTGGAGACCTGTTGCAGGATGGAGCGGAATTTTGCCAGCATGGCATTGATGGCTTGTGCAGTCTGGCCCAGTTCATCGTTGGAGTTGATGTCGATTTGCCGGGTCAGGTCAGATTCACTTTCAATGTCGCGGATGGTTTTGCTGAGCTGGGTGATGGGTCTGGTGACGCTGCTCGCAAACCAGAGGCTGACACCAAGAGCAACTATAATCAGTGCAATGGTAATGCCCGCTGACAGAAACAGGATCTCTTCTGTCAGGGTGTCAGCGGCGGCAAAGGCCTCGGTCTTGTCGATTTCACTCATGATGGCCCAGTGCAGGCCGTCAATCTCGATTGGGGCATAGGCGGAGAGAACCGGCACGTTCCGGTAGTCTGGAAAGATGTCAAAGCCGGTGGTTCCGGCCAGAGCCGCCTTGCTGCCGGGGGAGTTGACCGGTTGCAGGTTGATGCTGGTTCCTTTGGCGCGGATCAGTTGCAGGGTCTTTTGATCTATACCCGTGTTGCTGAGAGCCTGCAGGTAGCTCTCTTTATCTTCAATGAGAAAACGACTCATGCTGCGCAGGGTGTTATCGGCACCTACCAGATAGGTCTCGCCGGAGAGCCCCAGCCCGGCATGTCTCCAGTTTCTGTTATGGGTCATCGTTGCGTTGATCCGGTCAATGGGCATCTGGAAGATCAGCACACCAATTTTTTCTCCATCCTTAAAAACAGGGGAGGCGATAAAGGCTGCCGGATCCTGATAGGAGGGTGGGTAGGCGGCAAAATCAGAGAGTGCCACAAAGTCAGGTGAGCTGGCCTGGTTTGCCTTGCGGAATACCTCACCAATGCCGGTATTGGCGAAGGGGCCGCTTTTTAGAGAGGTGGCATAGTCCAGCTCTTTGAATACGGAGTAGATGATGTTGCCCGTTTCGGAGTCAACCAGAAAGATGTCGTAGTACTCAAATCTATTCAGATAATCGCGGACTACAGGATGAAAGCGGGCATGTTGCCGGCCATAGCTTGAATAACCGCCGGGGTCGTCCAGCCTGTCCTTTTCACCCAGAGGGTTGGGGTTGGCCTTGATGAAGTGATATTGAAGCGCCACGGAGTCTGCATCCAGCTGTGCCAGCCACTGGGCGGTGCTGGCCTGCTTGCCAGGGTTGCGCTGCTGGTATTCACGGCTGAAATCCCCGCTGTAGTATTGCCCCAGCTGACGGCGCAGTGTTTCGATATCGGTGGTGGAGCTCTCTTGCCGGAAGAGAGGAAAGCTGTCCTTGAAGGATGACACTGCTTCAACCACCATAAGGTCTTTTGAAAAGGTCAGTATTTGGTTGCGAATGGTGCCAAAGTAGCCCTCAATGTTCTCCTTGGTGGCGTTACGAACCGCAACCAGGCGCTCTTTTGAGGCGGCTTCAAGTGCTTCATGGCTGGTGCTGGTTGCGACCATCTGGATGGCAAGACTGGCGATGATCACTGGAACGGCGGCCAATAGTGTGGCGCCGATTATCATTTTCTGTTTTAGAAGCATTGTATGCTCTCCTAACTTTGTAAATTGCTGACGTCTCTCTCTGCATATTTGAGATCGGTGTGAGCCAGAGAAAATCTTTTTCATTGCAGCGCAGCGTGAGTATGTCGCGCTCAATTTCCGTGACCTTCAGATGCATAAGGTTTACATTACCGAACTCATGCATGGCGTATTGCTGGAACAGCGCCATAAAGATCATGGCCAGCGTGACCAGTCCTCCCAACAGGTAAAGCTTTGCCTTGGTGGTTAAAGATATATCTGGATGTAGCTTATGTCTAAAGCATCGGCTACAACCCCATATTCTTGAGGGAAAAATTCAGGTATTTTAAGCGGCTATCTTGTTGTGGAAATAATCAGTGGTAGATTTATGAAAGGTATAACTCAATGGGCTGTTCTAATCCTGCTGTTGCCGGGGCTGCTCTGGGCAGAAACGCAACCCGAGCTGAAGCTTGTGGGTGACTTTGTCCAGGGTGGTCTGGTACAGGGGGTGACACAGCCTGGTGCCACGGTGAAGGTGGATGGCAAGCCGGTGCGGGTCTCTGAGGCCGGGCTGTTTCTGGTCGGGTTTGGGCGTGATGCGCCGGCCGAGTCGCTGGTTCAGGTCAGCTATCCCGATGGCCGCATGGCAGAGCAGTTGCTCAGGGTGGCCAAACGTGAGTACAGGGTACAGCGTATCGACGGCCTGCCAAAGCGCAAGGTAACGCCCCGTTCAAAAGAGGATTTGGCACGCATCCGCAAAGAGTCTGCGCTGTCGCGCAGTGCCCGTAAGCGGGATGACCCCCGCACAGATTTTCTGGTCGGTTTTATCTGGCCGGTGACGGGGCCGATCTCTGGTGTCTACGGCAGTCAGCGCATCCTGAATGGCCAGCCCAGACGCCCTCACTTTGGGGTCGATATTGCACGACCCACCGGCACGCCGGTAGTGGCGCCTGCAGCCGGTATCGTGACCCTGGCGCATCCCGATATGTTCTTCTCGGGGGGGACTTTGATCCTGGATCACGGCCACGGCCTGTCGTCATCCTTCCTGCATCTGAGCCGCATTCTGGTTGAAGAGGGGCAGCGAATTGAACAGGGTGAGCTGATTGCCGAGATAGGTGCGACGGGTCGCGTAACAGGTGCCCATCTGGATTGGCGCATGAACCTCTTTACCAAGCGGATTGATCCCCAACTGCTGGTGCCGCCAATGCCGCAGGAGAAGTAAGGGTTAATCGCAAACCAGTCCGGGCACTTTTATATCGTAATATTGCATATCCTTAAGGGCGTGAGGCAGGACGCTTTTCTCCCCCAGCAGCTCAAAGTAGAGCCGCCCCGCCTGGGCAATCGCTTTCTGTTTGTAGGACTCTTTGGCCTCTTTTCTGACCCTGTCCCACTGGGTATAGAGCGTGGCAAATTCAGGCAGCGCCATCAGTTTCAGATAGAGGGCGTTGGTGCAGTCACGTCCGCGACAGGCATTCTTGATCCAGTTTGGGGTGGCATTGGTAAAGCCGTGGCGCAGCTTTAATTTACGCATGTCCTTTTCGGCAAAATGGCGAAATACAAACTGGTCTATCCTGGCAAACAGCGCATGTCTTGACAGTACCGGGGCATACACTTTGTAGGTCTCGGGGTGTTTTTGTGCGTAGACCCGATGCATCTTTTCAAACAGAGCGCCCCGGTTATCGCTGTATTCATCGTAGTGCTTTATCAGGCACGCAACGCTCTCATTCGCAGAGGCGAAGCTGGAGAACAGCATCAGAAACAACAGTGCAATCGGGATCTTCAAGGTTATTTGATGCAACAGCCAAGGCAGAGGTGTGTGAGGTCTTTTTATAATTTGGGTGGGATAGTATCAGGGTTTTCCATCAACTGCCTTATCCGCTGGTTTCGCCTGTTTGTGACGCATCCATCTGCCACAGTCGCTCCAGCTGGTAGAAGTCACGCACCTTGGGCAGCATGATGTGAACGATGACGCCATTGATATCAACCAGCGCCCATTCGCCTTCGTCTACCCCTTCTAAGCCCAAAGGGGTCTCTCCCGCTTTTTTGGCCTGGAAGGCGACGCTCTCGGCAAGGGATTTAACATGCCGACTGGAGGTGCCGCTGGCAATCACCATAATATCGGTGATGCTGCTTCGGCCTCTGACATCAATGACGGTGATCTCTTTGGCCTTCATATCTTCCAGGACCTTGATGACCAGATCGCGTAATGCTTCAACTTGCATGCCTTCTCCTGAGGTTGCAGCAGCCACCTTGTGTGGCTTAAGGGTTAATGATAACCGATCAGGGTGATGTGGAGTAGCCAAGCACCGGTGTCAGCCAACGCTCGGCCTCTGACAGGCTCATCCCTTTGCGCCGGGCATAATCTTCAACCTGATCACGACCGATCTTGCCGGTGCTGAAGTAGCGCGCCTGGGGGTGGGCAAAATAGAGGCCGCTGACGGATGCGCCAGGGTGCATGGCGTAGCTCTCGGTCAGCTGGATGCCGGTATTTTCCTCTACCTGCAACAGTGCCCAGAGCACGCCCTTTTCGGTGTGCTCCGGGCTGGCCGGATAGCCTGCCGCAGGCCGGATGCCCAGGTATTTCTCTGCGATCAACTCATCATTGGTAAGCTGCTCGTCGGCGCTGTAGCCCCAGAGTTCTCGGCGCACCCGCCCGTGCATCCATTCCGCCAGCGCTTCCGCCAGACGGTCGGCCAGCGCCTTGAGCATGATGCTGCTGTAGTCGTCATGATCGGCCTTGAACTCTGCCAGCTTTTTCTCGATGCCGATACCCGCAGTGACCGCAAAGGCACCGATGTGGTCTGCGACTCCGCTATCTTCGGGAGCGATAAAGTCAGCCAGGCAGAGGTTGGGTTCACCGGCCTGTTTTTTGTTTATCTGCTGCCGGATAAAACGGAAGTGAGTGCTAACTTCGTTGCGGCTTTCATCGGTGTAGAGCACCACGTCATCAGCCCCGCAGCGAGCGGCTGGGAAGAGGCCGATTATGGCCTTGGCCTGAAGCCAGTTTTCGTCGATGATCTGCTTCAGCATGGTTTGAGCATCCTGAAAGAGGCGGTTTGCCTCGACCCCTTTTTTGGGGTCATCCAGGATGGCGGGATAACGCTTTTTCATCTCCCAGGCGTGGAAGAAGGGTGTCCAGTCGATGTATTTTGCTATATCGGCCAGAGAGATTTCATCAAAGCACTGGATGCCAGGCTGGTTGGGTTTGACAGGCTGAAAGGTTGTCCAATCGGTCTGCACCGCGTTGGCGCGAGCCGCGTCCAGTGAGACCAGTTTGCGTTGACTGTTTTTGGCCAGACGTGCTGTGCGAGCCTTGGCGTAATTACGCTTGATGGATTGAACATATTCGTCCCGCTGGGTTGCGGATAACAGCTTGCCGGCAACACCTACCGCCAGCGAGGCGTCCAGCACATGCACGACGGCCTGGTCATATTCGGGGTCGATCTTCACCGCGGCGTGGATCTTGGAGGTGGTGGCTCCCCCCACCAGCAGCGGCACCTCAAAGCCCTGCCGCTGCATCTCTTTGGCAATGTGTACCATCTCATCCAGCGAGGGGGTGATCAGGCCGGAGAGACCGATAATGTCAACCTGCTGCTCCCGTGCCTGCTGCAGAATGGTCTCGGCAGGCACCATTACGCCGGCATCGATCACCTCGTAGTTGTTGCACTCCAGCACCACGGCGACGATGTTTTTGCCGATGTCATGCACATCGCCCTTGACCGTTGCCAGCAGGATGCGGCCTGCGGATTGTGCCCCGCCATCTTTCTCCTTCTCCATATAGGGCTGCAACCAGGCAACGGCCTTTTTCATCACCCGGGCGGATTTAACCACCTGTGGCAGAAACATCTTGCCTTCGCCGAACAGCTTGCCCACATGGTTCATGCCGGACATCAGCGGGCCGTCGATGACGTGCAGCGGCCGGCCCAATGCCTCCAATGCTTCGGCGGTATCTTCAATGATGAATTTGGTCAGACCTTTGACCAGTGCATGCTCCAGCCGCTGGGTGACGGGCTGTTCGCGCCAGGTCAGATCCTCTGTTTGTACCGCAACACTGCCGTCACCCCGGTACTTTTCGGCCACATCCAGCAGCCGCTCGGTGGCATCTGGACGGCGGTTGAGCACCATATCCTCGACCAGGTCGCGCAGCTCGGCGGGCAGCTCATCGTAGATTGCCAGCTGCCCGGCATTGACGATGCCCATGTCCAGCCCGGCACGGATGGCGTGGTAGAGAAATACCGCGTGGATTGCCTCGCGTACCGGGTTGTTGCCGCGGAAGGCGAAAGAGATGTTGGAGACACCGGCGGAGACCAGTGCATGCGGCAGGCTCTGTTTGATCTCTGCCGTGGCCTCGATAAAGTCCAGGCCGTAGCGATCATGCTCCTGCATGCCGGTGCCGACGGTCAGCACGGCGGGGTCGAAGATGATGTCCTCTGCGGGAAAGCCGAGCTGTTGGGTCAGGATGTTGTAGGCGCGGCTGCAGATCTCGATCTTGCGTGCCCGTGAGTCGGCCTGCCCCTGCTCATCAAAGGCCATGACGACTACGGCGGCACCAAAACGGCGAATGATTTTAGCCTGCTCGATAAATTTTTCGTCACCCTCTTTGAGCGAGATGGAGTTGACGATCCCTTTGCCCTGGATGCATTTAAGCCCGGCTTCCAGCACCTCCCATTTGGAGGAGTCGATCATGGTGGGCACCTTGGCGACCTCAGGCTCTCCCTCAATCAGGTTCAGAAAACGCACCATCGACGGAACAGACTCCAGCATCGCATCATCCATATTGACATCGATGATCTGTGCGCCCGTCTCCACCTGCTGGTGGGCGATCTCCAGTGCGGTCTCGTAATCCTCCTCCATGATCAGCCGTTTAAAACGCGCAGAGCCGGCTACGTTGGCACGTTCACCAATGTTTACGAAGAGGCTGTCGGCGGTGATGTTGCACGGCTCCTGGCCGGCCAGGCGACAGGCCGGTTGCAGTTTGGGTGGTTTGCGTGGTGCTATCTCTGCTACCGCATCGGCCATCATCTTGATGTGATCCGGTGAGGTGCCGCAGCAGCCGCCTATGATATTCAGAAAGCCGCTCTGCGCCCACTCGGTGATCTTGGCGGCCATCTCCTCCGGCCCCAGGTCATACTCGCCCAGCTCGTTGGGCTTGCCGGCGTTGGGGTGGGCAGAGGTGCGCACCTCGGAGATGCGTGCAAACTCCTCTACATGCTGGCGCAGCTGGTCCGGCCCCAGGGCGCAGTTCAGGCCAAAGGTGATCGGTCTGGCATGTCGCAGGGAGTTATAGAATGCCTCGGCGGTCTGCCCTGACAGGGTGCGCCCCGCCTCATCGGTGATGGTGCCGGAGATCATGATCGGCAGCCGGATGCCATCCTCCTCAAAGAGCTGTTGCACGGCATAGATGGCGGCCTTGGCATTGAGGGTGTCGAATACCGTCTCGATCAGGATGATGTCGGCACCGCCCTCAATCAGCCCGCGCGTCGCCTCGGTGTACTCCTCCCGCAGCTCGTCAAAGGTGATGGATTGCGCCCCCACAGAGGCTGAAGCCATCTTCTGGGTTGGCCCCAACACACCAGCCACGAAGCGTGGTTTTTCAGGGGTGGTGTATTTATCAGCAGCCTCTCTGGCCAGCCGGGCGGCGGCTACATTCAGCTCATAGGCAAATTCCGAGAGTTGAAACTTGATCAGGTCACTGCGGGTTGCGCCAAAGCTGTTGGTTTCGACAATATCCGCACCGGCGGCCAGATACTGTTCATGGATGCCCTGGATCAGATCGGGCTGAGTCAGCACCAGCAGGTCATTCATCCCCTTGAGACTGGTCGGCCAGTCGGCAAATTGCTCGCCGCGATAATCGGTCTCCTCCAGCTTGTGACGCTGAACCATGGTGCCCATGGCACCATCCAGGATCATGATCCGCTGGTTCATAATCGCTTCCAGTTCGGCGGTGCGGTCTTTGGGGGGGGCTTTGGTCATGGTGAATCCAGGCTTGCGGGGGGAAACGACCTATTATATCCCGGAAAATCCATGCTGTGTCTTACAATGTTCAGCTTGAAGATCTGTGGGTTTCGGCTATCTGGCAGGAGAGTGTTTCCTGCCAGACGGAATCTGTTATTTTTTATCCGTGGCGGTTTTTTCAGGCAGGCACTGGCGCATCTCTGCAATCAGATTTATCGCTTTGTCGGTATCTGTATCGGGGGTCAGCTCCTCCATGAGCTGCAATAGCCGGGAGCAGCGCAGATGTTCTGTTTGCACCCAGTCTCCCGCCTTGTTTAGTACATCGTGATCAACCGCTGGTTCTGGCTTATGGCGCAGATCCAAAAAGCGGACGGCATCAAAAATCTCTCTTAGAGGGGTGATGATCTTTGCAACATAGCGTGACCAAAACCACTCGATTGCAATAACCAGTGATACATTGGCCAGAACAATCACACCCATTGCAGATACAAGGTGATGCACCAGGATCGGCATGCCTTCCTGCACGCCTGGGTGAACACGAAAGAGTTGATCTTCAACCACCTGATGCAGCTCGTCATGCAGGATTATCAGGCCCACCACAATCAGCAACAGCTCAAACAATAGAACAGCTGCAATAAGCCCCCCCTGAAGACGGCTGTCTATATAGCGGCTGACTCGACGGCTATCACGCACCCGTGGTTTTAACGGCTGCGACCGCTTACCCCACTTGGGCATTTTTAGTTTGATTATATGTTGTGGCATTGAAAACAGAGGGCCGAACCCTTATTAGACATAACCAACTCTCCATGCTTTTCATTATAGGCCTGGTGGCAGCTTACACAGCTGAGCTTGCCGTCAGGGAGGGTGATTTTCTCAGAAAGAGTATCTAATGCATGGTATTTCTCTTTACCGCTGGCATTATATTGAACCCCAACCGGGTGCGGCATGGTGGTCTGGCTGTGTGCCAGAATAACACCCGATACCTCTCGTACATTCTCGTAATGGCAACTCATGCAGTGCTGGCTGCGCGAATCAAGAATCTCTATGAATGAATTCTTTGGGGGCTGAGCCAAATGAACTCCATTCAGGACAGAAACCCCACCATCGGCCATCTGATAAAAGAACTCAATCTCATGGCATGAGAGGCACAGCTCCTTGCCCCGTTTGTCACCGCGCATCAGCCCTGGGTTGTCGCCATGCACCAGATGACAGCTGCTACAGGTCAGATCACCTTTCCAGTCCACGGGGTATTCGGCCGGCAACAGACGCCCGGCCTGAAAACCACTGGGATGGCTGACGGCCAGTGCATCAATATGGCACCCTTTGCAGAGGCGCTCCTGTGTGTCAATGAGTTGATGTGCATTACCCGCTGTTACTGCATTTCCAGCAAGATGGCATGTCTGGCACGCTGTAGAATCCAGATGCCGGTTTTTTGCACTGGCAAAGCCAAGCAATCCATAAATCAGGCCGATGCCGATACAGAGGAACAGCAGGGTGTATATTCGCACCTGGAAAGCCCTAACCCAACCGAACACGCCGCACGTCATCTTTTAATGCATTAATATATGATTTTATTGCATTTTCATCCTTTGCCTCCTTCAATAGCTCCTGCTCGAGATGATCAAGCATCGAGCCGACACAGGCATAGTGGTCATGCAGCATGTTCACAGCGGTTTGCAGCTGCTGTGAAACATCTTGCAGGCAGTCCCTTTTGCGGATGCCAGGGAGGTCGCGGCTGCTTGATGCCAGCTCAAGATTTCGGGCCATTCGAAACAGTGGCCCAGCAATTCTAAAGCTGGCATACAGTGTCAGTATCCAAGATGCCAGACCGACACAAAACAGCAGAAACAGCCCTGCCATTATCAGCATGGCATCCAGGTTTTTTGCGGTAACCGTATAAGACTGCATCAAACCAAGGTAATCAAGACCCTGCCCATCTTCAAAAAAGAGCACCGCAGCAAGCAGCACCAATCCAGCGGCAAGCATGGTTGCCATAGTGATTCTGGAGATCATTTTAAACCGCAGAGTAGCGGCCCAGTAGGGATCAATCTTTTGCACTAAGCCCTCCATATACCCTTATTGTTGTGCAGCCTGTGGGGATACAAACGATGCATCGCATCAATTGCTACCCCGAATTTCCATTTGGATAGACCCAACAGCATGCAACAGTTTTTACGTTTACAATCATAATAAGCACTTTCAGCATAGCAGAAGATTTCCGCTTGAGGTGCTTGTGCCGTGTTCAATATAAAGAGGGTCTGGGTTAAGCAGAAAGCAGAGTGGATACCGTTCGTGGCCGGGGGGCAAAAACCACTATAAAACTTGGGGACTTAACAGTGATTGCTCCATTGGCAGGCATCCAGAGCGTAGATGTTTTGGGCATTGGCCTATGGCGGGATTCAGGATTTTAAACCCTAATTTAGGTTTTGCCCCCTCTTGCTGTTTGCAGCGGAGATCTTGCATCAGTTTCTGATGTAACGGGCTGTCAACCCAGCTTGTGACCTGTCGCATCAAAGATGGGGCTTCGGGCAATGCCCCATCGGTTTAGCCGGTAAAGCACAGAGGTATGAATCACTCCGAAGCCATAGACCACACTGCGCTGAAAATTGATGGAGGAGGCCTCTTTAAAGTATTTTGTTGGGCAGGAGAGCTCGCCAATCGAGAAGCCAAAGTAGGCGATCTGTGCCAGCATCTGATTATCGAATACAAAATCATCTGAATTTTCATTCAGTGGCAGGGTCTCTAAAACCTCGCGGGAGAAGGCGCGATAGCCGGTGTGGTATTCAGAGAGTTTTTTTGACATCAGGGTGTTTTGAAACAGGGTCAGCAGCCGGTTGGCGATATACTTATACGGAGGCATCCCCCCCTTTAGAGCACCCTCTGTCAGGATTCTTGAACCCAGTACGCAATCATAGGTGCCGGTGGCGACCATTGAGGCCATGGCCACCAACAGCTTGGGGGTGTACTGATAGTCCGGGTGCAGCATGATAATGACATCTGCACCCTGATCCAGCGCGGCTCGGTAACAGGTCTTCTGGTTGGCACCGTAGCCTTGGTTTTTGGGGTGTTCGATGGTCTTTAGCCCCAGCTCTTTGGCAATGCGCACGGTATGATCTGAGCTGGCATCATCGACCAGTATCACATCATCAACAAAGGCAAAATCCACCTCGCTGTAGGTCTGCCTCAATGTGGCTTCAGCGTTATATGCTGGCATTACCACAGCCACTCGTTTGCCGTGAATCATGATGGTTGTCTATCTTATCTGTTGCTGTAGATATTTTGCCTTGGCGTAATCGGGGTCGATGGCCAGGATTTTATTGAGCTCATCCATGGCCTCCTGCTTACGCTTCAATGCCACAAGAACCAGGCTGTGATTGAATCGCACATCCAGATTATCCGGTGCACTGCTGACGGCTCGCTTTGAGTATCTCAGTGATGTTGAAAACTGCTGCTTCTGGTAATAGATAAAGGAGAGATCAGAGAGTGCTTCCGTGTGTGAGCCATCGTGCTCAAGCAGTTGCAGATAATATCTTATTGCCTGCTCGGTACGGTTCAGTTCCAGGCTGCTCTTTGCCATCTCAAACAGTATCTCTTGGCGGTGCAGTCCGGTGGGAAGCAGCAGCTCCAGATTGGCGAGCAGCTGTGGCTTTAGCCCCATGTTGCGATAGAAGGCATTCAGTATGAAGCGGCCGTCGGGGCGCACATCCCCCCCTGCTGGCAGCGCAGAGTCGCTGCTGAAGATAATGGGTGTTGCACTGCCCCGTGCGCTGTTTTTTACAAAGTATGAGGCGGCAAAATCATAGTAGACCAGTGACCAGTCGGGATGCCGGTAGAGTGCCGGAGCCAGCAGCCTGGACTCCGGAGCGGTGTGGTGCAGCAGTGCCGATTGGATCTTGTATTTTTCGATCCACCGCTGCCATGCGGGAAAGCTCTGTAGTGCGGCCTGTTTGGCTGCAAAAAAGGGCGCGCCATAGATCTCCCAGCGGCCATCCATAAAGGGGATGCGCTCGGGGTAGAGGTGGTAGAGGTAGAAGCCGCCGAGGCGATTGGTGTTGTAGACCTGCCCCTGAATATTATGTTGCCGGATAAAGTCGGGCAGCCTGTGTGGGAAGAAGTCGGGGGTCACGCCCAATCCGGTGCGGGCGGGGATCTCCATATCAAGATAGTAGGCCCCTGAGAGCGGGTAGCTGCTCCATGCCAGCAGTGCAGCCAGCAGCGTCCCTTTCAGAAACCGCGCCATGGCGGGCTTAAGTGTAAGCCGGGATAGCCGACCGGCAAGCTGCTCCCCCACAAAAGGGGCGGCGACCAGTGCAAACAGCACGATATTGCGTCGCCCGGTGAAGGCAGCCAGGCAGAGTGCGCCGACAATGAGCAGCCGTGGAACAGAGATCTGCCTTGGATTGAGGGCGATGGAGATCAGTACCAGCAGCATGAGACCCGCAAAAAACCAGAAGGCAGAGGCCCCCATCGCAGCCTTGCCAAAGGTGGGGCTTAGCTCATTGACGGCCTGCATGTATTCAGGGGCATCCTTGCCCACCTCGCTGAACAGCAGAAAGCTGTACTCCAGTGCGCCTGTGCCATAGGGCGAGGCCAGCAGACTGAGGCCGATCAGCAGCAGCAAAATGGAGAGCTGGCGGAGCTGGTTGTCCTGCTTGCGGACAGCGCAGATGAGATGAGCCAGCCAGTAACAGCCCACCATAAAGAGGCCGATCACAAACAGGCCATGGCTGTTGACCCAGATGATCTGTAGTGCCACCAGAAGGGCAATCTGGGCGGGTGTCTGGTATCTGGCCTGTCGCAGCAGGCTGTAGAAGAGGGGGATCATCAGAAAGGTGATGATCTCAGGCCGGGGCAGAAACCGCTCTGCTGATGCCCCCACCACCAAAAAAGTGATAAAAACGGCCGCTGCCGTGCCGCTATAGAGATGCGTTTCGCGGTAGACGATAAACAGCGTCGCCCCCCAGATCAGTAGCATAAAAAGTATCGGGCCATTGAGCCCCGCTACAGCATGGGTGATGGCCAGTGCAACCTGAAACAGCCAGTGTGAATCATGGTAGGGTTGATTGAGCGCACCTGCGGAGTAGATATTAAACTCAGGAACCTGAAGCGTTTGCAGAATATCCCTGCCAATCACCAGGTGCCACCAGACATCGAGCGAGCAAAGTTCATGCAGCAGAAAAGCGGCGGTTACCCAGATCAGTGCGGCAGGCAGCAGCCTGTTAAATGGCAAAGCGGTCATTCATTGAGCTTGGTGGTGTGCATTGAATCCACTGTAGCAGGTTGGTTTTGCAATGCAATTAAGCGGTAATAAAATCAGACGCATTGCGCTGCTGATGCTGCTGCTGGGGGCAGTGGGCTGGGCTGCAACCCACTATGGCGAGTTTGATGTTGAGCAGCTTGAATCCTGGGTGGGCAGCACGGGCTATTATGCCCCTGTGGCCTATATGCTGTTCGCCGCTGCGGCTACGGTTTTATTGGTGCCAGGCTCCTTTTTTGTGCTGGCAGGCGGGGTGCTGTTCGGGCCGCTGCTGGGAACCCTCTACTCGCTTTTCGGTGCCACCCTGGGTGCCGCACTGGCCTTTCTGATTGCACGCTATATTGCGGCTGGCTGGATTGCCCGCAAGAGCCGTGGCCGCTTCAAACAGCTGATGGATGGGGTGGAGGCAGAGGGGTGGCACTTTGTGGCCTTTGTTCGGCTGGTACCCCTCTTTCCCTTTTTTCTGCTCAACTATGCCCTGGGGCTGACACGGATCAGGTTTTATCCCTATATTCTGGTGACTTTTATCTGTAGCCTGCCGGGCGTGGCGGCCATCACCTATCTGGGGTATCTGGGGAGAGAGGCGGCGGCAGGCGGGGATGCGCTGATTCAAAAATCGCTGATTGCACTTGGGTTGCTGGTCATCATGGCCTACCTGCCGCGATTTGCCAAACGCCTGCATGATCAAAAGAAGGCCGATCAGATTCAGCGCACCAAAACCAGTGAGAGTGCGGGCCAGTAGGTAATGATCAGCACGGCCAGCAATAGAATCAGAAACCAGGGCAGGGTGGCGCGGTAGAGCTGCAGGATAGGTTTTTTGAAGCGGTAACTGGCAATAAACAGGTTCATCCCCACCGGCGGCGTGAAGTAGCCGATCTGCATATTGGCCAGAAAGATGATGCCCAAATGTACCGGGTCGATGCCATATCCCAGTGCAATTGGCAGCAGCAGCGGTACAATCAACACCAGGGCAGAGAAGATATCCAGCATGGTACCCAGGATCAGCAGAAACAGATTGAGCAGGATCAGAAAGGTTAGCTTGTCCGTCACCAGCTCACGAATGGTCTCAAACAGACGGGTGGGAATCTCGGCATCGATGAGATAGCTGGTTGAGGCCAGAGACATGCCAAGAATCACCAGGATGCCACCGACCAGCACCATCGCCTCGCGCATAATCTTTGGCAGATCCCTTGGGCGGATCTCACGATGAATCAGCACCTCCACCAGCAGCACATAGAAGGCGGTCACAGCAGCCGCCTCTGAGATTGCAAAATAGCCGCTATAGACACCGCCCAGCACCACTATGGGCAGCGGAATCTCCCAGGCCGCCTCACGCAGGGCGGCACCCGCTTCTGTCCATGAGAAGGTCGACAGTGGCTGGTTGCGGCTGGACCAGATGCTCCAGGCTGCCAGCATCGTTAGCATCAGCAGTCCAGGCAGAACCCCGGCCAGAAACATATTCTCTACCGTGATGCCATCACCTATCCCCAGCTGTTGGGCAATGACGGCGTAGAGGATCAGCGGCAGAGCCGGGGCAAAGAGCAGCCCCAGGCTGCCAGAGGTGGTGACCAGCCCCAGGCTGAAGTTCTGTTGATAGCCTGCCTGAACCAATGCCGGGTAGAGCAGCGCTCCCAGTGCTACGATGGTGACACCGGAAGCGCCGGTAAAGGCGGTAAAGAGTGCGCAGGCGACCAGTGAGACAACCGCCAGCCCTCCGGGCAGCCACCCCAGCAGGGCATGGGTTACACGCACCAGCCGCTGTGGTGCCTGGCTCTCGCTCAGCAGATAACCGGCAAAGGTAAAGAGTGGAATGGCCAGCAGCACCGGCATCTCGGCGATGCGGTAGAACTCGATGGTGACGACGGAGAGGTCAATCTCCGAGTGGTAAAACCCCAGCAGCGCACTGGCTGCAATAATGATAAATAGCGGGGTACCCAGCAGCGCCAGAAAGATCAGCAACAGCCCGGTCAGGATCATTTCATCCCCTGGGGTCTGATCTGCAGCAGCCCGGATAGCAGAAAGCGCAGCGCCATCACGCCAAACCCCAGCGGGATAATCAGCTCACACGCCCAGGCCGGGACAGTGGCAAACAGGATGCTCCCATCCTGCCATTCGAAGTAGACAAAGCGGCCACCATGCCAGGCCAACAGCCCACAGATAAAGGCGCTGAAGAGGTCGGTTGCCAGCTGCATATACCCCTTCAGCGGCGCTGGCAGAAAGCGGCTCAAGAGATCAATCTTGATGTGATTGTTATCCCGCGTGGCAGCCATTGCGCCCAAAAGGGTAACCCAGAGTACCGCCACGCGCAGGGCAGGATCGGCCCAGCTCAGCCCGGTAGACCAGCCGTTGCGCAGCACGATCTGCAGGGTTGCGAGCAGAATCATGCCGGTCAGCAGCAGCACCAGCAGGCCATTCTCAATGGTTAAGATGCGCTGCTGGGCACGTTGCAGAAGTGAGCGGTTCATCACTGCCCATCCGCAAAGATATGAATGGCCAGCCAGATGCAGCGTGGCTCGGATGAGGTGGTAATCACCCGGTGCGGGGTGTGGGCGGGGATAAAGCAGCTCTCCCCGCGCTGCAGGGCGATCTCTTCGCCATCCAGCTCCAGTTGTGCCTCTCCTTGCAGCAGTGCCACCCACTCATCCTGCGGCTGGTTGTAGTGCCTGGTTTCAGGATTGTCACTGCTGATGATGCGCTCAATCACAACATTTCTGTGACGCAGCAGCTCTTCAAAGTGTTCGCCTTGAGTCAGTTCGGGGATGGGAGAGAAAAGATTTACTGGGGGCATACCCTCATTTATAGAGGATTGCTGCGCAGACAGGAATCAATATTTTTAGGCAGGCACAAAAAAGGCCGCCGTTCATTGAACGTCGGCCTTTTGATAAGACTACCAGATGGTAGCTTTACATAGACGACTTACTGGCTCTTTTTGATCATGTAATCAACAGCAGCCTTCAGCTCTTCGTCCGTGCAATCCGGGCAGGTGCCGCGAGGGGTCATTGCAGGGTTGACCTTGGAGCCGTTGATGGCTACGTCATACAGTGCATCTGCACCTTTGGCGATACGTGGAGCCCATGCCTCTTTGTTGCCAACCTCTGGAGACATAACTGCTGCCGCCATTGGAGCATCATGGCAGTTCTTGCATGTTGCGTTGTATATCTCTTCACCAGAACGGGCCTGGGCGTTCATTCCGAATACCACCATACCGGCAGCAGCCAATGCGATAATGGTTTTTTTCATACGATCTATCTCCGCGAAGGCCCCATCTCTAGTCCTGTTGTAAACTGTTTTGGGGCATCAGTTGTAGTGAACAAATAGTTGACCATACAGCTAATGTATTAGGGTCAAACAAAAAGAGCAAGGATTTATACCAGTGCTTTTGACATTGGTCAAATTTAATTTCCGATCAAGTTACTCAAGTTTTCGCTCTGGATCTGAGAAACTGGATTTATTGATCCCCGGAATCTCTCAGCTTTTTAAGATGTTGGCGTAACTGCCCCAGCATCTCTGACGAATAGACACCCTCTTCTCCCATTTGGTTCACAGCCTGGTCGATAATTGTTTGCCACTGGGCAATGTCTCTGGATGAGGGGCGGGTCAACTGGATGCCCTGGCGCTGCAGTGCCTCACGGGCGTTGCGGTTATCCTGTCGGCTCTGCTGGTTGATTTTGCGGAAGGCGCTCTCCATCACGCGCCGCACTGTGGCCTGATCCGGTTTTGAGAGTCTCTGGAAGGCACGCTTTTGAATCACCAGCATGCCGTACAGATAGAGCAGTGGCATATCGGTAAGATATTTCACCTGGGTGTGCCACTGCAAGGCGATGGCTGCTGTGGGTGAGATGCTTACAGTATCAATCAGCCCGGTCTGCAGGCCGGTCAGTACATCGGTCAGCGGCAGAGGGATAGGTGAGACCGAGAGCGCCTCGAAGACAACACGGCTGACCCGATCGCCCTCCGGTACCCAGACCCGCTGCTTTCTCAGCTGCTCAACCTGGGTGAGGGGCTGGTTGGACATCAGGTAGGCAAACCCACCTTCGCTGATGCCAAAGCTGACGAACCCCCTCTTCTCCAGTGCATCGCTGAGGAGTGGATCCATGCGTTCGCGCACATAGTCCACTTCGGCATAGGAGTGAAACATAAATGGCAGGCTGTAGAGCTGGCAGTCCGGGCAGATGGGGATCAGCCCACCGCCGGTGAGTGCGCCGCCCTGAAGCTGTCCCACCCGGATCTTGCGCAGCACGCTTTTGTCATTGCCCATCACCCCACCCGGATAAAAGCGGATTTTGACCCGCCCCTGGGTGGCCTCTTTGACCTCTTTTGCCCCCTCCCGCATGATCTGCATCCAGCGGGTTCCATCGGGAGCCAGGGTGGCGATCTTCAGGGTGCCGGGCTGAGCCTGGGCGGGTGGTGAAAGGGCAAAGAGTATCAGCAGTAAAAAGAGAGGCATGGGGACTCCGGGTCAGAAGTAATCATCAGCCAGCAGCTCTCGTGCCTGTTGCTGTGCCAGGGTGTTGCTCAGGGTCAGTTCAGGCTCAACCGGGTCGGCTTCGAGCACCTCGTTTAGCAGCCGGTCGTGCAGTGGCTGGTTAAACAGCAGCCGGGCATAGCGGCGGGCAAACTCAACCTTGGCCATCAAATCCCTGCCATTGGAATATTGAATGGCCTGTTCAAAGTGTGTCTTTCCCACCTCCGGTCTGCCGCCCATGGCCGGTGGCAGTTGTGTGTGCATGACACCAAGATAGAGCTGGGCGCGCCCCCGGTCATGCCCCGGCTCCAGGGTGGTGACCCGTTGCAGGATATGCTCCACCTTGGGGAGATCGGCCAGGGCCTCCCAGCTGTCGCTATGCGCCTGAATCCAGCCTGCCCAGCTGGTTGCGTAGGTGTAGAGCGCCCCCAGGTCTGCGGAGCCGACTGCTTCGATGTAGGGGGCAAACTCCTTGAACGGTTTGGTTTCATGTGCACAGACTGCGGGCTGTCTGCCACAGAGTGCGCGCCGGGCATAACCCCTGGCTCTGGTGCTCAGCCGCTTGCGCCGGGTGGCATCCTTTACCAGACCTGCCGCATAGGCACCGTAAAGCCGTGCACCGGCAATCAACAGTGCACGATCATCTGGAGCCTCTTCGATCATTCCGTCCAGCAGCAAAAGATAGGCGGGTGCCCCTGCGCGTACAATATCCGGGTCATCCTGATTGAGCATGGCACGGGAGATGCTGTCCGCCATCTTCTCGGTTTTTGAGGCCAGAGAGCTGCACCCGGCCAGAATGGCTGCTATCAGCAAAAAAGGGAGCAGCTTGGAGAAATCAGGTCGCTTCACAGGACTCACTGTTTTATTCTGTAGGGCTACAAGTTAGCCCTTTTTGTGGCAACCCACAAGCCGATTGCGGCTTATGACGGGAGATGTTGAATGTGGAGATGATTGCCAGCCTGATAGAGAGAGTGAATGGCCTGGTCTGGGGCAGATATATGCTGGTGCTGATTCTTGGTACCGGCCTCTATCTGATGATAGGCCTGAAAGCGATGCCGTTGCGTCAGCTCAAGTACGGTTTTCGTATGCTCTGGGCGGGGCGGCAGGGTCGGGGGGAGGGCGATGTCAGCCCCTTTAACGCATTGATGACCTCGCTTGCTGCAACCATTGGAACCGGCAATATCGCCGGTGTTGCCACCGCCATCTTCATCGGTGGCCCAGGTGCGCTCTTCTGGATGTGGTGTACGGCACTGCTGGGCATGGCCACAAAGTATGCAGAGGCGGTCTGTGCTGTCCACTACCGGGAGGTCGATGAGCAGGGCAACCATGTGGGCGGCCCCATGTACTACATCAAAAACGGACTGAGCCATAACTGGCGCTGGCTGGGTGCGGCCTTTGCCATTTTTGGCGCGCTGGCCGGTTTTGGCATCGGCAATACTGTGCAGGCCAACTCTGTGGCGGCGGCCTTGAATTCAGGTGCTTTTGGTGTCCCGCATTGGGTTACCGGGCTGGTGATGGCGGTGCTGGTGGCGCTGGTGCTGATCGGCGGTATCCGGCGTATTGCTGAGGTGGCAGGCAAGCTGGTGCCCTTTATGGCGGTGGCCTATCTCTCTGCCGGTCTGATTATTCTGATCCTCAATGTGACAGAGATCCCCGCTGCTCTGGTTCTGATCGTTACCGATGCCTTCACCCCAACGGCGGCTACGGGAGGCTTTGCGGGAGCCTCAATCATGCTGGCGATCCAGATGGG